>WBZR01003691.1_pt1 | contig 13402 bp, 11 predicted proteins | sample 5204231 | NCBI WGS metagenome assembly WBZR01 (sample SAMN12412403, study PRJNA552823) | activated sludge metagenome | isolation source: activated sludge from anammox sidestream of wastewater treatment plant... | place: USA: Virginia | collected 2017-08 | reverse complement strand
CGTGTTGCTTAGAAGCGCAAAGGGCACGTCCCGCGCCCCCAAAATACGAGGAACACCGCGATGATTCGCGGCGCGGGCGGGCTCCGTTTTGCGCGTGTTGCTTAGAAGAGGCGCCGCCTTATTTCATGGATCCGCGCGCGTCTTCGAGAATCCGTTTCGCGCGAGCCGGATTGTAGACGCCGCACGAGCAGAACCGCGCCATGTACGTCACCGCCTCATCCGGCGTCCGTCTGCCCTCTTTCACCCAGTCAATCATCTTCTTCGCCAGCGAGTGGCTGATCATGCCGTGCCCGCACATCGTGCTCAGGCAAAGCACCTGCGTGTTCGGCAGCTTTTCCGTCTTCCCCTCAAAACCCAGCGAATAACCCACGCTGTGCCGCGGGATGCCGGCCGCATGGCAGCACTGCTCCGCCCCGTCAATCGAAGTGGACACGTTGATGCACAGCCCGAGATCCGCCTGCTTCACCACTTTCACGAAATCCTCGGCGTTGACTCGCTTGTCGAACACCGCCGCCACCGTCGTCGGCGTATCCACACCGTTGATCACCGCCTCGAAATCGGGCGTCATGTCCCGGTTCCAGTGCGACGTGGGGTGCATGTCGCGGCTGGGACGCAGGGCGCCGCCGTGCGAGGCGTCCCCCAGGTTCACCGGATGAAACGGCAGCGCCATGCGCAGGAATTCCCGCAGCTTGGGAAGGCAGCCCTTGTCGTTCTTGCCGCGGCTCGGGATGGCAAAGACCACGTAATCGTCGTAAAAGCTCGCGCTATCGCCAAAGCGGTGCAAAGTGTTCGTCATCGTGCTGCTCCTGTCGGTACCGATTCCTGTTTCTGTTCCGCCGGCGCGGGGTCGTTCGAAATCTTTCCAAGCCCGATATTCGTCTTGGCGCGCTGCAGCGAGTAGCCCAGCTTTTCGAGGATCGGAGCCACCACGTGCTCCTCGCCGTCCTCATCGCACCGCGTGCCCACGCCGATCGACACCACCGTATCGATCTGCTTTTCCACCTCCCACACGGCGCGGATAATCTCTTCCGTGCGGTCCACCGTAGTCTTGATCTCGAGGATCGCCGAAAGGACCTTCTCGTTGAGGATATCTTCGCGGACCTTGCCGGTGGCCGTGTCCGTCATCAGCGACGTGACGGGATTCTTCTTCTCGAAGCTCACGCCGCGCTTCGCCAGTGCCATCGACATCTTTTCAATCTCGTGGAAGCGCACGCCCACGCCGGGGCGTCCGAACTCGATGGTGAACCCTACCTCGCCCACCTTGACACGGCCGCTCACGTCGTTCGTTTTCACTTCTTCCGTGCCCCGGCCCTGCACGCCCGTGGATTCGTGCGGCACGCGCGGATCGGAGAATGCCCGCCGCACCACGCGCGGCCAGGTCAGTTCATCCGGCTCGAACGCCGCCGTGGGACAGACGTCGGGTTCCGGGTCAAAGCGCAGGCGCATTATCTGAAAGACCTTGCGCATCGTGCGCACCACGGTGGGATTCAAATGCTCCTGGCTCAAGCCGTTGTAACAGGCATAGCATTCCACGCACTCTTCCCGGTTGATGGTGGCGCGCTTGATGACAGGGTCGATATAGATGGCGCCCATGGGGCAGACATACGTGCAATTACCGCAGGCGACGCACTTGTTCGGGTTGATCCTCATGGTTGGAACTCCAGACTTTTTTGTACCTTATCTTATCATCTCACCGCCTGGGGAACGATCGGTTTCGAGGCATCCACCCGCGAGAACAGGACCGCGCCCAGCGCGCACATGGCGGAAGCGGCGATGAACGGGTGCTGCCATCCATGGGACTGCACCAGGTACGCCAGAATGCTCGGGGAAATCGCGCCGCCGATGTTGCCGCAGGTGTTCATCACCGAACTCACCGTGCCGGCATAATCGCCGCCGATATCGAGCGGCACCGCCCACGAGACGCCCACCGTCAGTTCCAGGCCGAACACCGCGATGCAGGTGAGCCAGACGCAGGTGTGGGGGTCTTGCACGAGAGTGGCTGGAAGGATGAACCCCGCAGCCAGCAGGAATCCCGTCACCGCCACCACCTTGCGCGCGAACCGCAGATCCCCTGTCGCGTGCCCCACTCGGTCGGAAAGCCAGCCGCCGAGAAAATCACCCAGCGTCCCCGCAAACAGCGGCAGGCTGGCATAGAGTCCCATCTCCTTCAAATTGAAACCTCGAGCCTTGTTGAGATAGGTGGGGAACCAGTCAAGGTATACCGAGAGGCAGTATCCATAACAGAAGTACATCGCGCTCAGTGTCCACAGATTGCGGCTATGAAGGATCGGCCCCCACGGAACCGCGTGCTGACCCTTGCCTCGCGTGGTTCGGGTGGCGCTTTGGATCAGCGCCAGTTCGGCGCTGTTCACGCTGCGATGCTCCTCCGGCGTGTCGCGATAGTAGTAATACCAGACCGCCGCCCAAATCAGGCCCATGGCGCCGAAGAAAAAGAACGGCGTCCGCCATCCATAGGTGACGATGAGCCAGACCACCAGCGGCGGAGTGCAGGCTGCGCCGATTCGCGAGCCCGCGTGCGTGATTCCCTGCGCGTACCCGCGCTCGGTGGGCAGCATCCATCGCGAAAGGCTGCGCGTGGCGATAGGAAACGCCCCCGCCTCTCCAATCCCGAACAGCAGCCGGAACACGAGCATCGAAAGTTGGTTCCAACTCGCTGCCGTGAGCGATGTGAACGCGCTCCACCAGGTGACGATCAGCGTCAGCGCCCGCCGCGGCCCCAGCCAGTCTCCCAGCCATCCCCCGGGAATGTTGAACAGCGCATACCCCCACCGGAAAATGGCCAGAATCCCGCCCATGGCGCCCATCGTGAATCCGAATTCCTTCATGATGGTGGGAGCCGCCGACGAGATGACCACGCGATCCATGTAGGTGATCATGTACGCGGCTACGGTGAGCCACAAAACGGTGTGGCGGACGCGGGTGGGGCGGGGATTCGACACAGAGGGAGATGGTATCAGAATCGGGGGGCGCAAAGGACGATGCACAGCCGGAGCAGGGAAAAGCCGGCCATTTGCCGGCAAATCCCTGCTATGATCCGCATTAATGCGGTCTTTCACACTATTCTTCGCGGTTTGCCTCTCGGCACAGGCGCAATGTACGCTGCGCACGCTGGTGGGAAGTCCGGCCAGCGCGGCGGGGGACGGGGGCGCGGCCGTCGACGCGCAGTTTTTCCGCATAGACGGTATGGACCTCGGCGCCGATGGCGCCCTCTACGTCGGCGACACCGGCAATGGACGCATTCGGCTCATCAATCCTGACGGCATCGTCAGCACTATCGCCGGCGGCGGAACCAGTCCGCCCTCTCACGGTGGCCCCGCGACAGAGGCCGTTATTATTCCGGTGGGGGTCCGCTTGGGCCCGGATGGCGCCGTCTACTTTGTGGATCGCGGCCCGGTTGTGCCGGTGATCCGCAGGATTACCACTGAGGGCACGATTCAAACCGTCCCCAATACAGGTGACGCGCTGGGCTTCAGTTTCGATCAGGAAGGGAATCTGTGGTTCTCCGGAGGGAACGGGTCCATCAGGAGAATTGACACAGCCGGGGAAGTCACACTCCTGACCTCCTCCGAGGCGGGCACAAGACTCCCCGTGGACGGAGCCCTCCCGTTATCCGAAACGCACTTCCGCTATCCGAGCGACCTGCAACATAGCGCCAATGGCAATCTCTATGTTCAGGACGGAGCGGGAATCTATGAAATCGATACTCAGTCTAACGTGCGACTGGTTCTCGGGCGGGGTTCCGGGCCCGTCCAAAACTTGGTCGAAGGCGTGCCCGCCACGGGTGTAGCGCTCTCCTCCTTCCGGTATGTCGTTGACGAAACCGGCAGAATCGTCTTCATGGCGAACAGGTCCTTGTGGGAGGTCAGAGATGGAACCATCTATTCACGTCCCGGGCCCCAGAGCGCCGTGGCAGTGACCAGCGGTTTGTCTCTTGCGGACGCCGGCAGCCTGTACCTCATCGCAAGTGACCAGATTTTTCAGTTGGATTCTGAGGGCGGCATTCAGACCATTGCCGGGAGGGCTCCCGATTACGATGTCCTCCACTTGCCGCGCTCACTCGCCTTCGATTCCGCCGGAAATCTGTTTTTCGCTGATTACGGCAATCGACGAGTACGGAAGATTACTCCGGGTGGAGAGATCACGACGGTGTATGAGGCCCTGCCGGAACGCCCGAATGTCTCTGTCCGGCCTATTGAATACCTTGCGATGGGTCCCTCCGGTTCCCTCTTTCTGCTGGACCCGGACGGGCGGCAGGTCGTCGAGATCTCCGCGGACGGCCAGGTTACTCAGACCGGCGGGCCCCCGGCGACCGATCTCAGCGGCCTCGGCGCCGATAGCCAAGGGAATTTATACATTCGCGACAGGATCACCAACCGGGTGTGGCAACGGAATCGCACCGGTTCCTGGAGTTCGCCCATGCTTCTCCGCTCCTGGGGTGCCAGCGTCGCCAGCATGGCGCTGGTCTTCGACCCCGGCGATCAACTCTACGCCTGGATTGACTCCTTTGCCGAGCCCGGCTATTACAAAGGTTCCCTGGCGGCGGGGACTATGGTGGATTTCCGCCCCGGTGTTTCCGCCCTGGCCCCTGCGTCCGGAGGCAATGTTTACGTGGCAGACCGGCAATCAAGGATCTGGAAGTTGTCTTCCAAAAGCGAGCCCCAGTTGATAGCGGCCGATACCACCACTCGCGCCGTAGGGGAGGACGGAATTGCCGTCGCCATCGGCTGCATCCGCGCCATGACGCTCGATCCCGCCGGTAACCTCGTCTTCAGCGACACCTGCCGCAACCGCATCCGCATGCTGGAAGGGCCCGGCGATTGCGCGCCTCTCCCCGCGCAGTAGAGCCCCGGAACGGCAACGCCCGGAGCGGGGAAAGGCGGACCATTTGCCCGTAAATCCCTGCTATGATCCGGATTAATGCGGTCTTTCACGGTATTCTTCGCGGTGTGCCTCTCCGCACAGGCGCAATGCACGCTGCGCACGCTGGTGGGAAGTCCGACCAGCGCGGCGGGGGACGGGGGCGCGGCCGTCGACGCGCAGTTTTTCCGCATAGGCGGCGTGGACCGCGGCGCGGACGGCGCCCTCTACGTCGGCGACAGCGGCAATGGCCGCATCCGCTTGATCAATCAGGATGGCGTTGCCAGCACGATTGCCGGCGGCGGAACCAATCCGCCCTCTGACGGTGTCCTCGCGACGGAAGCCTCCATTATTCCTGTATTTGTCCACCTGGGTCCGGACGGCGCCGTCTACTTTGTGGATCGCAGCCCGGTTGTGCCGGTAATCCGCAGGATTACCACGGAGGGCACGATTCAAACCCTTCCCGGTACAGAGGACGCGCTGAGCTTCAGTTTCGACCAGGGAGGCAATCTCTGGTTCTCCGGATGGAGCGGCTCCATCAAGAGAATGGACAAAACCGGGGAGACTAAACTTTTGTCCTCCCCCGTGTTGCGCACAAGACTGCCTGTGGGGGCAGCCATCCCCTTATCCGAAACTCACTTCAGTTACCCGGCCGATCTCCAACATAGCGGCAAGGGCAATCTCTATGTTCAGGATGGATGGGAAATCTATGAAATTGATCCTGAGTGGAACGTGCGTCTGGTTCTCGGGCGTGGCTCTGAGCCCGTCCAGAACTTAGCTGACGGGGCGCCCGCCACTGGGGTGGTCCTACTCAACTCCTACCGCTATGTCATTGACGATAGCGGGGCAATCGTCTTCATGACAAACGGGACCTTGTGGGAGGTGAGAGAAGGAATCATCCATTTGCGTTCCTTACCGCGAATGCCGCGAGACGGCTTGTATGGAATTGCAGGATTGTCTCCCGCCAATGGCGACGCTCTGTATCTCATCGCCCGCGACCGGATTTTCAAGATGGATTCGGAGGGTGTCATCCAACCCGTCGCCGGGAGGGCTCCCGATTATGATGTGCTCGGTTTGCCACGCTCACTCGCCTTCGATCCCGCCGGAAATCTGTTTTTCGCTGATTTCAGCAATCTCAGAGTGCGGAAGATCACACCGGCCGGCGAGATCACAACAGTGTTCGCGCTTCCCGCTCCTCCTCCCAACGTCGGTGTGAGTTCGGTGGAGTATATTGCCGTAGACCATTCCGGTACTCTGTTCGTTCCGCATCCGCAGCGCGGTCTGATCGTGAGGATTACCGCTGATGGAGTAGTCACCGAAATCCCGCGTCCTCCTACAATCATTCCCCCGTCAGGTCTTGCCTCGGATAGCCTCGGGAATGTTTACACTCGCGACGAACGTACGGGGTTAGTATGGCAGTGGAATCCTCAGGGTTCGTGGAACGGATACGTGACTATCCGATATTTGGGCTCGACGTCCTACCCGAGGGCGGGCCTGATATTCGATTCCCGGAACAACCTGTATGCCTGGGATGACCTGAACGGAGGGTACGCCTTCATGAAGACCGGCCCGGATGCGCGACTCGTGGATTTTCGTGAGGGCGCTTACGCCATTGCCCCAGCGGCGGATGGTAGCGTGTACATCGCCGATCAACGAACGCGAATCTGGAAGTGGTTCCCAACAGGTGACCCCCAGTTGATCGCGGCGGATACCAGAACCCGCGCCGAAGGGGAAGACGGAATTGCCATTGCCTACGGCTGCATCCGAGCCATGACGCTCGATCCCGCCGGGAACCTCGTCTTCAGCGACACCTGCCGCAACCGCATCCGCATGCTGGAAGGACCCGGCAATTGCGCGCCTCTCCCCACGCCCTAAAGCGATCCCTGCGACCCGTCGACCTTCTGCCCGCCCAGCAGACTCGTCAGCAGACTCCAGTTGTAGCCCGCGTTCTGGAACGTCAACGCGCGCATCAGCGTGAGCAGCACTGCCTGAATCCGCAGCAGCAATCCCGCGAAAAATCCCGCGCGTTTCGAGAGGAAATGCGCCACCCCGTTCAAACGATCGGCCGCGAGCGTCGCCTTCTGGGAGTCGCTCCACCTCATCGGCGCTTCCGACGCGCTGTGATCCGTCACCCGGATCGCCGGTATCAACAGAGCCTTCTTGCCCGCGTGCCGGATCTGGAACGCCAGTTCCAGGTCGCCGCCCCACTCGCCGTAATGCTCGTCGAAATAGTTCATCCCCTTGAGGAATGCCAAGCGGGTGAGCAGCGCTTTGCGGCCCGGATACTCCACCGCCATCGGCGCGTCGAGAGTTGCCGGAACGCTTTCCGCAATCACCGATTCGTCCTGCCACAACCGGCCCAGCACCTCCCGGTCCGGCAGCTTCCGTACTTGCGCGAGCGGCGAGCCCGAAGCATCCGTGAGCAACGGGCACACGGCCCCGGCCTCCGGCGTCGACCCCAGCGCGTCCGCGAGGCTCAGAATCGTGTCCGGCTGCACCTCTACCGCTGGATCGAGAAAGCACAGCGTATCCGCTTTCGCGCTCCGGATCCCGATGTTCAGCGCCTTCGTCGCCCCGAAATTACGCGGCATGCGAAGGAAAGTGAATTCGGGATACTCGAGATCCATCTCCGCGGTTGTGTCGTGCGTGCCGATGTCGAGAACAATCACCTGTAAAGTCTCCGGCTGCCGGCTGCGCGCCAGCGCCCCCAGGCACTTGCGCAGCATCTCCCCGCGATGGAACGAGGCGATGATTACCGTCACACGCGGCCCTGTGGGCTGTTCCGCCTGTTGCTGTTCGACTTCCTCCATGGGAAGAAATGATGATAGCATCACTCTCCATGAGGGTTTTGAGGAACTTGCCCCTTCTCCTACTCCTGGCGGCGGCTGTGGCCGTCTCACAAAACCGCCCGGTTGACACTTTCCAAACCAAATCCGGTCCCCTGAAACTCACCGTCATCCGGCATGCCAGCCTCATGCTCGAGGCCGGCGGTCAGGTGGTCCACGTCGATCCGTGGAGCCAGGGGAACTACGATGGCCTCCCGCAGGCCGACCTGATTCTGCTCACCGACGTTCACGGAGACCACCTTGACCCCAAAGCTCTGGCCAAGGTGAAAAAAGCCTCCACCGTCATCATCGCGCCTGCCGCCGTCGCGGAAACGGTGAAGGAAGCCGCCGTTCTGCACAACGGCGAATCGAAGACCGTGGGCAATTGGAAGATCGAAGCGGTCCCCATGTACAACGAAAAGCGCGGTCCGGCCCCGGGCAAGCTCTTTCACGACAAGGGCCGCGGGAACGGCTACATCGTGACCTACGGCGGGATGCGATTCTACATCTCCGGCGACACCGAAAGCACCCCGGAGATGCGCGCCCTGAAGAACATCGACGTCGCGTTTCTCTGCATGAACCTGCCCTACACCATGCCGCCCGAAGAAGCCGCCGCCGCGGCGAAAGCCTTCCATCCCAAGGTGGTGTATCCCTATCATTACCGCGGCTCGGACGTGAAGGCGTTCGAAAGCGCTCTCGCCGGTTCCGGTATCGAAGTCCGGCTCCGCGACTGGTATTACTAATCGGCTACGCCGCTTTGGCGAACCGCCGGTAAAGAAACACGAAGTATCCGGTCGCCAGCATCATCCCTGGTATCCACCACGCCAGGCCAACCGTGAGTCCGTAAACGGATGTGGCCGTGTTCCGGATGGTCAAGCCGTTGGCGAGGTTCTCATTGGAGGGCAGCACGTAGGGATAGATGCCAAAAGCCGCGCTGGTCAGCATCCCCAGCAGATAGCCCGCCGAGGCAAGGAAGGGGCGCAGCCGGCCGGGCTTCCCCATCGAGTAGCGGATGGCGAGCAGCGATCCGATCGCGATGGCGGGGAACACGAAGCCCCACGGCTTCGATTCGAGATTGCGCGCCACCTGGGGCTGAATGGCGAATGTCAGCGCCGTGGTCAGCGCGGTCAACGCCGCCACCACCCACCACAGCCGCGCCGCTAGCGGCATGACGCGCGGATTCGCGGTGCGATAGCCAATCCACAGCGCGCCATGCAGCAGCAGGGCGCACAGCGCATGCACGCCCACGGCAATCGTGTAGTAATCCAGAATCCCCGTCGGCCCGTTGGGCGTGAAGTCCGTCCACAGCGGCAGGAAGAACTCCCCTGCCCCATCGAGCGGCACGCCGCGCACGACGTTCCCGAGCGCCGCGCCGAAAAACACCAGCAGCAGCCCGCTCGAAGCGGTGAACACCACATCCCACGCCTGCTTCCACAGCGGACTCTCGATATGATTGCGGAATTCAATCGAAATGCCGCGCAGAATGAACAACCACAGCACGATCATCAGAGGCAGATAAAAGCCGCTGAAGCTCGAAGCATAAAGCGCCGGGAACGCGAAATACAGCGTGCCTCCGGCGGCGAGAAGCCACACCTCGTTTCCATCCCAGAAGGGAAGAATCGAGCCGAGAAGCTGCTTCCTCCCTTCTTCGTCTCTGCCGAGGAAAAGATGCAGCGCGCCGGCCCCCAGGTCAAAGCCATCCAGCACCACATAGATGGCCAGCATCAACGCGACAAGCATGAACCAGAGAGTTTCCATGATGCTTTCCTAATGGCTTTGCGCTTCCCCTGGCCCGTGCTCCACCTCGCGCCACACGAGGAAGAGGAAGAGTATGCCGAGAATGGCATACAGGCCCAGGAAGCCCAGCAGTGTGAACAGTGTGTTGCCCGCGGAAACCGTCGCCGACGCCCCTTCGGACGTGCGCATCAGCCCGTGGATCAGCCATGGCTGCCGCCCCAACTCCGCCGTCATCCATCCGAACGTGGTGGCGATATAGGGGAACGGAAACAGAAACATCAGCGCCCACAACATGGGACGCGATTCATACAACCTCCCGCCGCGCAGCAGCCATGCCGCGAACGCCAGCACGGCAATGAAGATGGTCCCAAGGCCCACCATGATGTGATAGCTGAAGTACAGCAGCCCGATATTGTCCGGCCAGTCTTTCTCCGGGAATTCGTTCAGCCCCTTCACCTCGGCCTCCCACCGCTGGTAGGTGAGGAAGCTCAGCGCCCGCGGTACCAGCAGCGGATTATCCAGGCGCCGGTTGGGCACGTCCGGCTGGCCAAGGATGGCGATGGGCGCGCCCTGCTCCGTCTGGAACAGGCCTTCCATCGCCGCCAGCGTGGCTGGCTGATAGTGCGCAATGTTCTTCCCCTGGCCGTCGCCGGTGGGGAAAATCATCAGGATGGAAGCAACGGCGCCCGCCATCACCCCCTGCCGCAGAAACGTGCGCCCGAACCCGGCATGCTTGTTTTGCAGCAGATAGAACGCGCCGGTGGAGGCCATCACCACTGATGCCGTCACCACCGAGCCAATCATGTTGTGTAAGTACTGCCATCCCACCCATGGGTTTGTAAGCAGCGCCCGGAAACTCGAGAGTTGAATGCTGCCATCCGGTCCGATCGTATAGCCGACAGGGTGCTGCATCCACGCATCCGTGGCGATGATGAAGAATCCCGAGAGCCATGAGCCGAGAAAGACCAGAAATGCGGCTGCCCAGTGCGCTTTCGGGGAGAGCCGCTTCTCGCCATAGACGAACAGGCCCAGAAACGACGACTCGAGAAAGAACGAATACACGCCTTCGAGCGCCAGCGTCTGCCCGATCACCCCGCCCGCCGCTTTCGAAAAGCGCGACCAGTTCGTTCCGAATTGAAACTCCATCGGAATCCCGGTCACCACCCCGAGAGCGAAATTAATGGCGAAGATGCGCGCCCAGAATCGCGCCGCGTCGTTGTAGTGCTGGTTGCCCGTGCGCAGCGCCATCGTTTTTAAAATCACGATGAGCAGCGCCAGGCCCATGGTGAGCTGCGGAAAGATGTAATGAAAGGTGACGGTGAAGGCGAAGTGGAGGCGGTGAAGAGTGAGAGCGGAATCCATGAAAAACCCTTCCCACCTTCATGATGCACAAGTTCGCGGAAAAGTGTCAGGAGACGGACTATCCCACTACGGGCAGCAGGTTCTCTTCCGACATTCTCTTCAATTGCCCGCACGCGGCATAGATGTCGCGGCCCCGCGGCTTGCGCACAAAACACGGCACGGCGCGGCGGACAATCTGCTGGAATGCATCCACTCGCGCCTGGTCCGGAGTCCCATAGGGAATGCCCGGCCCCGGATTCAAGGCAATGAGGTTCACCTTGCACTTCAGGTTCGCCGCCAGCTTCACGACACGCCGCGCATCGGCGTCCGTATCGTTCACGCCCTTCAGCAGGACGTACTCGAACGTAAGCCGCTCCCAGGGGCGCAGCGGATAGGCGCGGCAGGCTTCCATCAAGTCGCTTAAGTGATACTTGCGCGTCACCGGCATCAGCTCGCGGCGCTGTTCCTCCGTCGAGGCGTTTAGCGAAATAGCGAGCTTCGGCCGCAGCGGCGATTTCCCCAGCTCCAGCATTTTCGGAATGATGCCGCTGGTGGAAAGCGTCAGCCGCCGCTCGGAGAGCCCCACACCCTTCGGGTCCACCAGCAGCCGCGTCGCCTTCAGCACGTTCTCCAGGTTGAGCAGCGGCTCCCCCTGGCCCATCATCACCACGTTCAACTTGCTCACCTCGGCGGATAGCCCATTGGCCCCGGCCGCGAAAAGTACCTGCCCCACAATCTCGCCCGCGGTCAGGTTGCGCTCCAGCCCGAGCAGCGCCGTCAGGCAAAACCGGCAGTTGACAGGGCAGCCCACCTGCGAAGAGATGCAGAACGTGTACCGCTCCCCTTCCGGCATCAGCACCGTTTCCACGCTCTTCCCGTCGGCCAGCCTCAGCAGATAGCGCTTGGTTCCGTCCGTGGATTCGTAACAGTGGTCCGCTTCGGGAAGCCCGGACGGCAGCGCGCCGGCCAGCCGCTCCCGCAGTTCCTTCGGCAGCGTGCTGATTCCGGCGGCCCCGGAAACACGTTGATGGTAAACCGCTTCGTAAACCTGCCGGGCGCGGAACGAAGGGACGCCGCCGCCCCACACGCGTCCCAGCAACTCCCCAATCTCGGCCGCATCCAGCCCTACCAGCGCCTGTTCCATCTCATCCAATTCCCAGTGTAGCGGGAGCCACCGCCGCTTCGCGATACAATTGAAGTAATCAGTGATGAGCACGGTCCAAATCGCGGCTAACGTGCGTTCCGATACCCTCTCCAATGGAATCACAGTGGTGACGGAACAGATGCCCCATGTGCGTTCTGTTTCCGTTGGAATCTGGGTGACTGCCGGTTCGCGCAATGAATCCCTGCCGCAAAACGGCATTTCCCATTTCATTGAGCACATGTTGTTCAAGGGGACGGAGAATCGCACCGCCGAGGATATCGCCCGGCAGGTCGACTCCATGGGCGCGCATCTCGATGCGTTCACCTCCAAGGAACTGGTGTGCTTCAACGCCAAGATGCTCGATGAGCATCTCCCGCTCGCCTTTGACATCCTCAGCGACATGATGCTGCGGCCCCTCTTCAACGAAGACGATATCGAGAAGGAAAAGGGAGTCGTCCTTGAGGAGTTGAAGATGGAAGCGGATAATCCGGAGTACATTGTCCACGACATCTTCTCCGCCAGTGTCTGGAAAGGCCACTCCCTCGGCCGCTCCATCCTCGGCACCCGGCAGACCATTTCCTCTTTCACCCGCGGCATGCTGCGCGACTACTTCGACCGCATGTACGTCACCGGGAACATGGTCATCACGGCCGCGGGCAACCTGACGCACGAGGCCTTCGTGAGTCTCGTCGAGCAGCAGTTCGGCCGTCTGGCGCGCAAGGAAACCACCGGGCAGGACGTCACGCCCAAGCCGCACGCCAAGCTCACCCTCAAGAACAAACGCTCCCTCGAACAGGCGCATCTGTGCCTCGGCGTTCCCAGCCACCCGCTGCCGCACGATATGCGCTACTCCTCCTACGTGCTCAATACGGTTCTCGGCGGCGGCATCAGCTCGCGCCTCTTCCAGAACATTCGCGAGAAGCGCGGCTTGGCCTACTCGGTAGGCTCGGAGCAGTTCCTTTATCGCGATTCGGGCCTGTTCTCTATCTACGCCGGCACGTCCACGGCCTCCGTTCCCGAGTTGCTGCAACTCGTGCTCGCCGAATTCCGCGACCTGAAAAATACCCCCGTGCCGCACGAGGAACTGCGGCGCGCCAAGGACAATCTCAAGGGCTCCCTGATGCTCGGTCTCGAGAGCACCGGCAGCCGCATGTCTCATCTCGCCCGCCAGTTCATCTACTTCAAGCGCTTCCCCACCTTGGACGAGATCATCGACTCCATCGAAAAGGTTTCGGCGGAAGATGTCCTGGGCCTTGCCAACGATTATTTCCAGACGGACCGCATCGCCCTCACCGTCCTCGGAAGACTGAACGGCCTCAAGGTGGAGCGTGAACACCTCGCCTGCTGACCGCTAGCTACTTTCCGGCGCAAAATTCCTGACGTAAGCTGTTTGTTTCCATAGGAACCCGACTGGCACACGTGCTTGGTCGAACAGAATCGCGCGCCAATGCCTTGCGGCCCTCGGGAGACTGAACTC
>WBZR01000697.1_pt2 | contig 13402 bp, 10 predicted proteins | sample 5204231 | NCBI WGS metagenome assembly WBZR01 (sample SAMN12412403, study PRJNA552823) | activated sludge metagenome | isolation source: activated sludge from anammox sidestream of wastewater treatment plant... | place: USA: Virginia | collected 2017-08 | reverse complement strand
GATCGTGTGCTGCATATCTTGAACCTGATTCGTCCTGCGGTTCAGGCTGATGGTGGCGACATTGAGTTGGTCAACGTCACCGACGCTGGCCAAGTTCAAATTCGTTTCCACGGCGCCTGCATTGGCTGCCCCAGCAGCGCCTTGACGTTGCGCATCGGCGTCGAGCGTAATATCAAAGACAATATCCCCGAAGTCACCGAAGTAACCGCCGTAGCGTAAGACCCGGGCGCGCCGCCTGGCGATTGACTGTCGCGCAAGACGGCTTTGCACTACTTTTCAATGCTGCAATTAAATTAATTTCGCCCGGCGCGTCATTTTTTCATTCCGGTACTTTGCCTGTTTTTCACGTTGATTTCGTCGATTCCTCGCCGCTACGACCGATAAAGTTGAGGCTCCCAACATTCTTATCTGTCACTACCGGCATAATCTGCGCGTTTATTCTAAAGCGCCTCTCCAACCGGTCGATATAGATGTTGTTGCCTGCGTAATCCAAAACGTCAGGCCAGAACAACGCCGAACGGAGAGGGAAATGCAAATGAACAGCGTGAAAGACAAAGACGTATTGACGACTGGCGAAGTGGCGAAAATCTGTAACGTCGCTCCGCGCACGGTCAGCAAGTGGTTTGATTCCGGCGCCCTGCTCGGATACCGCATCCCTGGTTCCAAGGACCGGCGTATCCCGTTGAATCAGCTCATCCGTTTCATGAAGCAGCACGGCATGCCTTTGAATGGCCTGATGAGCGGTCGCACCCGCATCATGATCGTGGATGAAGAGCATGATATCGTCGAGGTGCTGGAAAAAATCCTCGAAGATGAAGCCAAGTACGAGGTCGAAATCGCTAAAAACGGATTTGCCGCCGGTATTACCGCGGAAAAATCACGCCCGCATGTGATCCTTCTGGATGTGCATCTGCGTGACATCGACGCCCGCGAAGTGGCCAGGCAGATCAAGAGCAGCAGTGATCTGCAGCTCACAAAGGTCATCGCCATGAGCGGCAAGCTCACCGATGAAGAGGCCAAGGGTCTGTTATCACAGGGTTTTGACGGTTTCCTCCGCAAACCGTTCCATGTGCGCCAGGTCATCGAGAGCATCGAGGACGCCATGGCGGTTGTTTACTAAACATCGCGCGATTAATTGCATCTGCTGCGGCGGGGCCACCCCTGGAGGGGAGGGCCCCGCCCAGTTTTTTATGGGTTGGGCACTCCCTTTTGATCAATCAGCTGCGCTGGTCGATCATCGGGCCTGTTCCAGTGCCTGACCGGTGCGAATCGCCCTGGCCAGAAATAGCGCCGGTCCTTTGGCTGATGGTTCCGGTGAGAGCGGCTTGATCTGGATTTCGTCAAAACCGGCACAGCTGAGCATGTTCGTCAGTTGGCGCTCGTCCAATCCAGCCGACTTTTGCCCCATGGACCGGCGAAAATCATCACGATCATGCGGCATGAGATCGACAATAACCGCCTGACCACCCGGTTTGACGATCCGCCCCATCTCCCGCACCGCCAGTTGAACATCCTCAACATACGTCAGCGCCAACAGGCACAGCACCGCATCACAACCACCCGTTGAAATCGGTACGCTGGTCAAATCACCCTTGCGCAGTTCGATATTTTTCAATGCGCCGATCCGCTTCTTCGCCCCCTTGAGCATCTCCGGCGACAAATCAACGCCGATAACCCGTTTGACATGCCCCGCCAGTTGCACCGCCAGCGCCGCCGTGCCACAACCCAGATCCGCTATGACATAATGCGCTGGCAACAGCGCCAGCATCGCTTCGATGCCAAAATGCCGCCCATACAACTCACAACGCAATTGATCCCACTGCCCTGCCGCCCCGGCGAAAAACGTACGCGCATCCTGCTGACGCTGATGCAGCACCCGCTCCAGCCGAAGCTGATCCTGCCGTGCCGTCGCCCAACCGTCGGTTTGTTCGCGCGCCACCAGCCATAAACGCTGCGCTGGCACCTGCAATTCCTCCAAAATCATGCGGTAATAATTCGTCGTCGCCCGCCGCGCTGCCCGAACCCACCTCTGATCCAGCAACACTTTCAAATGACGCGACACGGTTGACTGCGGCGACTGCAATACATCACACAATTCCACCACGCCCAACTCCTGATGTTCCAGCAGGCGCAGCAAACGCAGGCGCGTGGCATCGGACAGCGACTCCATCCATGCCACCAGGGTATCAGGTTTTCCAAGAGGCTTTTTATCCATCCGTTGATCCGGATGGATCGTCACCAGTCCAACGCAATTGTCAAGCGCCTACAACAGCCCCAACTCCAGAAGTGCTGCTTCGCTCATCATGTCCTTGGTCCACGGCGGCTCCCATACCAGCTCCACATTGCAGAAGGTGACCAGGCTGACCGCCTGCACTTTGCGCGTCACTTCCTCCACGATATTGGCCGCCACCGGGCAACCCGGTGCTGTCAGTGTCATGCGAATCTTCACCGAATTATCGTCGGCGATGTCAATTCCGTATATCAAACCCAGTTCATAAATATCCACCGGTATTTCCGGATCGTAAACGCTTTTAAGCGTCTCGATAATCTTCTCCTTCAATTGCTCCTGTGGCGATTGCGCTGTGTCGCCCTCAACCGCTTGATCGGCCTGACCAGCCGCTGTCAAATCGTTATGTTCCATGTCGATGTTCCTTATCAAGGCCCTGCTTCACCACCGCCTCAGCCAGTGAGCCAATGCGTCCGATCATCCCAGCCAGGCCATTACGCCGCTGACTGCTGATGAACTGATCCAACCCAATTCTGTGGAAAAATTGTTCAATATCAAACTGCAACACCAGTTGCGCCGGTTGACCGGAATAAAGTTGCTGCAAAATCGCGATCAGCCCGCGCACGATCTCCGCATTGGAATCGGCCACAAACTCAAAGCGCTCCTGATCACCAGGCATGCCACGCCCCAGCAGATACACCTCGCTCATGCACCCGGGCACGCGCGCCGTCAACGGTTTGAGCACTTCAAATGCACCCGGCAATTTTTTCGCCAGTTCCAGCACATAATCCGCCTTGGCCTGGCGGTCTTCAAATAGATCAAAATCCTCGATCAACTGCGCAGCGGCTTGCGCCGGTGTCGCCGCTGAAGCAGGTGCAAACGGCAGATTGTCCGCGGTAAACCGTGGTGTGTCGCTGGCCTGTCGCCGGTTGGAGTGCGCGCTGATCAGTTGTCGCAGCGCCTCAGCAAGTGCGTCCACATCGGCCCGCGTATTGTACATCGCAAAACTGGCGCGCGTGGTCGCGGCAATTTTCAGCCGCGTCATGATCGGCATGCAGCAATGATGCCCCGTACGCACCGCAACGCCCTGCCGATCCAGGGCCATGCCAATATCCATCGGGCTGATCGGCGGATTTTCCACTATAAAACTGATCACCGCTGCCTTGCGCCGCGCCCGGCCAATGATGCGCACGCCCGCAATGGCATCGAGCTGCGCGGTCGCATAGTTCAGCAACTCAGTTTCATACGCTTCATAATTTTTAATCCCCAGGCCCGTCAGATAATCAATCGCAGCGCCCAAGCCGATCGCCCCGGCAATATCAGGCGTTCCCGCCTCCAGCTTATTGGGCAGCGGCGCCCAGGTGCTGCCCTCAAACGCGACGGTTTCAATCATGTCGCCGCCACCTTGATACGGTGCCATCGCCTCCAGCAGTTCCCGGCGCCCCCACAATACGCCAATGCCCGTCGGGCCGAAAAGTTTATGCCCCGAAAATGCGTAAAAATCGCAATCCAGCGCCTGCACATCCGTCGGATGATGCGCAACCCACTGTGCCCCATCCAGCAGCACCCTGGCACCGACCGCGCGGGCACGCGAAACAATCCGCTCGATCGGATGAATCGTTCCCAGTGCATTGGAAACCTGCTGAATCGCCACCAGCTTGGTTTTGCCATTCAACAGTTCATCCAGATCATCCAGCAGCAAATCCCCCTGATCATTCATCGGGATCACGCGAATCACCGCGCCGCATGCCTGGGCAGCCAACTGCCACGGCACGATATTGGAATGATGCTCCATTTCCCCCACCAGGATTTCATCCCCTTTTTTCAAGGTGATCCTGGCCCAACTGGCAGCCACCATATTAATCGCTTCGGTCGCACCGCGCGTAAAAATGCAGCACGAAGAATCCGGCGCATTGATAAACCGCGCCACTTTTGCGCGGGCTGATTCATACCCCTGGGTCGCCCGCTGACTCAGGGCATACACGCCACGATGGATATTGGCGTTATCATTCGTGTAATAATGCGTAATCGCGTCGATGACCGCCTGCGGTTTCTGGGTTGTCGCTGCATTGTCAAGGTAAACAAGTGGCTTGCCATTCATGCGCGTCTGCAGAATGGGGAAATCGCGACGGACGCGCTGAGCATCAAATGGGGTGACAACCATCAAGGGCATTTCCGACAAGGAGGTCATTTAACATCAATTTTAGGCATCTCAATTCAAATAGACAGCCGAACCAGCAAAACTATTACTGGCTCGTCCGCCACGCATCGCGCAAACATTCAACCGAACTGCCGCAAACAAACGCGCATCGCCCCAGAACAGATTCACCTATTTTACCCCCCCCATTGCACTAACGTATCTTTTTCAGTCGATCAGGGTAGCTCGCTGTAATCTTGCCCGCCGTTCCCCCGCGCGGGTTAAATTCACCGATAATCGTCATCTGACGCGGTTTGAGCACCGCGACCAGATCGTCAAGGATGGTATTGACCACACCTTCGTAAAAAATGCCCTTGTTGCGAAAAGCCAAAAAATAGAGCTTGAGACTTTTCATCTCCACGCAAAGTCGGCGGGGAACGTAGCAAACGGTAATCGTCGCAAAATCGGGCTGACCCGTCACGGGACACATGCTGGTGAATTCAGGAAAAACGAACTCGATCTCGTAGCTTCTGCCAATTTTCGGATTGGCAAAAGCTTCAAGAATTGTGCGCGGATCGTTGATCTGCTTGCTTGTCAGGATGGATCGGCCGCCAAGATGAGTCAGTTGTTTAGCCATCAGCTTCTTTGTTGAATCATTGAATAAAACTTTTCCCCCGATTCTTGACCCTTTGGGCACGCTTGTCCAGTCTGGCTACAACCTAAACCCAAACCATCAAGACTCAAAGCTCGTCAATCATGCTCCCCTACCATCCCCCCTCCATAATGCGCCGTCAGTTCGCAGCCGGCGCATTGTAAACCCGGCTGCACCAGCATCCTGAGAAAAAAAAGAGCCCGCTGCCACAGCTTCCCACCAGCCTGATTATCGGTTACTTTTTGCACCATCGGTATTGTGCTGACATTTGTTTTTTGACTTCAACTTGATCGTCACTAAACTGCCACAAACGAAGGTACGCCAGACTGGCAGCAGCAAGGTCCAATGCGGATACGGACTATGGATTTACAACACTCCACACGCACGAGCGGCGCAGACGTTGCAATAAAATTCGCGGCGGCAGCCATCGTCGCTGCCGTAGCCGCCACCACTTGGCCATCGGCGGCCTTGGCTCAAAATGCGCCTGCAACCACCCAGCCTGCTGATGCCAGTGCCCAACCCACCGACGCCGCGTTGCGCCCTGCGCCGGTCCGCACTTTGAATATCGCACCGGAATTAGCCGGGCGTGCCATCGAAGATACGCGGATTCTCGGCAATCGTCTGGTCAATACCTCCGAGATACTCAACGTCGTTCGTTCCAAGGTCGGCGAAAAGTTCGATCCGCAGACCGTCACGGAAGATTATCAGCGCATCTTCGACCTGCAGAAATTTGCCAATGTCCAGGCCCGCGTGGAACCAACCGCCACCGGTGTCATCATCATCTTTCAGGTGCAGGAGCGCGACCAGATCGCCTCGATCCGCTTCATCGGCAATCAGCGTCTTGATGATATGACGATCCTGCGCGTGCTGGACATCCATCCCGGACAGTCCATCGACATGTTCCGCATCAATCTCGCCCGCCAGGCCATTGAAAGCCTTTACCGCCAGCGCAACTATCCCAAGGCGTCGGTCGATATTGATCGTCAGGCCCTCACCCGCACCGGCAATGTTGTCTTCCTCATTACCGAAGGCCCGAACGTTCGCATCCGCAACATCACGTTCATCGGCGCCCACAGTTTCAGCGCTGACCGTCTGAAAGACCAGATTCGCAGCAAGACTTGGATCTGGATCCTATCCTCCGGGAAGTTTGATGAGGAAACCGTTGAGGATGATGTCGGTGCCTTGCGCCGCTACTACGAAAGCAAGGGCTTTTTCGATGCGCGCGTCGGTCGGCGCATCGTCTGGTCCCCCGATCAGAGCGAAGTTCAGATTGATTTCCTGATTGATGAAGGCCCGCGTTATACCGTCGAGCGCATCGTCTTTCGCGGCAACAGCCGGGTCTCCGAGCGTGATCTGCGCGCACGGTTGAAACTGACCGAAGGCAGCCCGTACGACCAGCAAATCCTTGATCGTGATGTGCGCCAGATTGTCAAAGCCTACAGCCCCTACGGTTATATCTGGGCGCCGCAATTGCGCGGGCCGCGCGGGGAATTGATCGAAGATTATCTCAACATCACCCCGCGACGTATTTTTTCAACGCAACCGGGAAAAGTCGAGCTGGTCTACGACATCAGCGAAGGCCATCCCTTCCGGATCGGCCGGATCATCGTCAAGGGAAACCCCCGCTCGCAGGACAAGCTGGTTCTGCGCGAATTGCGCGTCGCCCCCGGTGATATGTACAACTCCGGCGAACTGGCGGATGCGGCCGACCGTATCCGTTCCTCGGCTTATTTCTCCGGTGTGGAAATGACGCCCGTCGGCACTTCGCCGGAGGAACGCGACCTTCTGGTGCAGGTGACTGAGCGCGAAACCGGGTTGTTGAGCTTCGGTGCCGGCGTCAACTCCAACGGCGGCCTGGGTGGCAATATCACCTACGAGCAGCGCAACTTTGACATCGGGGCCTGGCCGGACGATTGGCGCGATATGTTCGGCGAGCGCTCATTCCGCGGCGCCGGTCAGACATTCCGTGCCAGCCTGGAACCGGGAACCAAAGCCACCAACGCATCGGTGCGCTTCGTTGAACCCTGGCTGTTTGATCAGCCCTACAGCCTCTCCACCGAGGCCTATCTTCGTAACCGCCAGCGCGAACATTACGACGAAAACCACGCCGGCGGGCGCGTCGGGCTGGGCAAACGCTTTGATTATCACTGGCCGGCGCTGCTGTCGCTCAAGGGGGAAAATGTCGCCATCAAACATATTAAAAACCGACCCGATCGCGCTCAGGACATCCTCGACTATGCTGGCAACACCACCATCACCAGCCTCGGGCTGACATTGCGCCGCGACACCACCGAAGGTGGTTACGTTCCCTACAAAGGCTCGAACACCTCCATCGGTGTCGAACAATACGGCGTATTCGGCGGCCCGAGCTTCACCAAATATTCCGCCAGTTGGAGCACCTTTTTCCTGCTGAACGAGGATCTGCTGGATCGGCGCACAACCCTGGGGGTCCATCTGGAAACAGGCTATATCTCCGGCGAAGCGCCTTTCTTTGAACGCTTCTATGGCGGTGGCCTGGGAAGCATGCGCGGTTTTGAATATCGGGGTGTCTCGCCGCGCCAAGGTCTGGACGATGACCGCATCGGCGGTAATTTCTCAGCCACCGGCACGGTGGAGCTGGGTTTCCCGCTGGTGGGTGACAATCTGCGCGGCGTCATTTTTAGTGACTTCGGCACCGTCGAACCAGACTTCAAACTCGGTACATTCCGCTCCAGCATCGGCGCGGGTGTCCGAATCATTCTGCCGATCTTCGGCCAAGCGCCGCTGGCCATTGACTTTGCCGTACCCATGAGCAAAGACGACAAGGACGACACGCAGTTGATCAGCTTCTCCTTCGGGGTTGTCAACTGACGCCGAGTCGTGCCACTTTTGTTGATATCGGCGTCAAATAGCCCGCTTTTACAGGTGGCGCAGAAGCTGGATTAATTAGGGCTGAATGAGCAATTCCACCCACACCGCGCGACTGGCCGGGCCGCCGTCGTACAACAACTCAAATAGGTTGTAACCATCCTGCAGATGCTTCAGCGGCACATCGAAACTCAGCATGAATTGAGCATCCGATGGCAGCTTCTTATTCGTTATAAACTCGACGTCTCCGGCGGCGCTGCGGCCATCGCCGCAGGGATCGCAATTGCAGCGGGCGCTGATTTGCATCCTGTGGTATTGGACCGACGTTTCCGATACCAGACCCACCAGCAGCGTCGCCTTGCCGGTGGTCGGTTTGGGACCGATGTACAAACGAAACTGGGCTGGATCGGTTCCCACCAAATCCACCGGCAGCATGTACGCGATCGGAACGCCCGGCGGCGTCGTATCGCAATAGGTGGCGATATGCCGGCGCGGTTTGTCCAGCAGTGTTTTTAGATCGCCCGCCTGACGAATCATCTGGCTGTAATCCTCATCGCTGTAATGCGGGGTCAAACGATCAAAATAATTGAACATCAAAACGCGGTCGGCACCGCGATGCAGAATTCCTATGGCCTGCCCACGCAGGGCGGCGGCGTCGCAACTGCTTCGCCGGGCCGAGGGGAAGGCCCATGCCCCCAGCAGCACCTCCGTGCCGCCGACAAGCGTCACGCGGGACAACGCCTCCTGGCCGATCAACTCCCTCCACAGCTCCATCGGAATATCGAAGTCCGCCGTCGCCCAGCGCGGCGAGGGGGCCAGCACATCAACCAGGCCCTCCTTGGCCCAGGCGACACCATCCAGCCCCAGCCCGCGGGCATGCTGCGGCCAGGCCGGAACCCGCGCCCCGACCAGGATCTTATGCCCCCGCTTTTTGCCGGCCCGATTGGCTTTATCCCGAAACTCGGCCATGAACCCGGTGAGCAGCTTGCCACCGGCAATCTCATGCCCCGGACGAAACGCCAGGGGTTCGCGCATCCAGTCCAGCGAGATGCCGTCCACATCGTAGCGCTCCAGCATCTCATCCAAAAGCAGCATCAGATACTCACGCACTTCCGGGTGGGCAAAATCAAGCTGCGGATCGTGGTAGCCGCGGGTGCTTCCGGGAATTCGATGAAACTGGGGATGATCGCGCCAGAATGTGCTCAAAGCCCAGTGGTCGGGGATATCGGTGTAATGAGCGTCATTGGTCCGCACCGACAGCCAGGGATGAATCCCCTTTTCCCGGCAACGCTTGAACATCACCTGATACGGATCGATCCCCTTCTCAAAAAGCAGGCGGGTATGGTCGATGAATCGGCGCTGGATAAAATTGGTCTCCGCCGCAGCCTGTGGAGACTGCCAGTAAGCCTGCCAGACTTTGCTGTCATAGGTCGTGCGCTGGCTGTTGGGATTGAACATCAGATGCTTCACCTGCGTCCCGACATACTGATCAACCACGGCATTCAGACCTTCAACGGTCATCTCATCGGCACTGCGGCTGACAAAAATATGGCTGCAATCGATATCGAGCATTAACTCTTTCATGTGTCCAGTTCCTTGGTTGGATGGAATCGTTTGGAAGTACTTTCAGGCAGGGCTGCTGCAGAATTTCAATGCTGCCGACAGAACCGTGGCAATGACCCAGGACGGGTTCCACGGATTGACACCCCCGCGCCACAGCTCCGGGCCGCCGGGGCCTTGAATATAGTTGGTTTGGAAAAATTGTTCCGCCTGTTCGCCGGCAATGTCGTATCCCCAGTGTCCTGGCCTTTGGGCGATGCCATGCGTCCAAGCCTGCATAATTCCCTGTCCCATCTGCATCAGCCGGTCATTACCGATCGATCGTGCAAACTCGTACAGCTCATAAGGTGCATGAAAAACATCCAGGTGCATGTTCTGCACACTCACGGCTGGCCAGAAGCTGGTGGGGAATTTTTCCTCCTCCATCAGCGTGCCCGGACGCATCGGCACATTCCAATGATAGATGAACGTGGCCGTCCAATCGGCAGCCAGTTCCGCCTCGCGGGCAAACCGGGCCTCTTTCGTCAACGCATAAGCCCGGGCGCTAGCCAGGAAATAAAACAGCCCAGCCTCCTTGTCTTCACAAGCAGCATCGAGCGTGGCCCCATTAAAGGGCCGACGAAAATCCGCCGTATAAATTTCCGCGTAGCGATCCAGAATACCGCAGGCTCGTTCAATCAGTTGCCCATCATCCAGATACTTCGCCGCCGCCAGCATCGCCATGACACAGGTGACACCTGCCGTCGATGGCATACCCGCCAACTCCCGCTGGGCGGTTGCCACCGAGAACGCCGCTGGAAAGATCCCGTGATTGGACAAAGGCGTACTGGCTAAAAACTGCACCCCCTCAACCAGCGCCTGGTGCCACTGCGGTTTGATCGGCAATCGATGTTCGCGCAAAAGCATCAGGCAATCCGCCAGCGAGGTGAGCGTCTCCCCCAGCGACCGGCTGCTCATCAACGATGAGCCGTGCCCATGATCCACACCAAACCACTGCCCATCGATCAGACTCTGCCCGCTTAACCGGCAACCCGGATGTCCTTCCAGCGACGGCGCCGAGGCAAAATGATCCAGCACTGCGGTTCCCATTTCGCGCCACGGCGCATCATCAAACCCACTGACCGACGCCTTAAGGGCGCACCACGCCAGTTTCATCTGCTGACCCGTCCAGCCATAAAGAAGGGTCGGCGGATAGGAATAGACATTCCCCGGTTTTCCCGGTTCGGGCAGATAGATAAATCCCTGACGCCCGCTGTAATCACGCCAGCGACCATGCAGGGCATTGAGTTTGAGCTTGACCGTCGTATCCAGATCGAAACCGGGCTGAGTCTTGGGTTTGAGCACATCCCAGCCAGCCGTAACCAGCGACCGGAACCCGCGCCCTTCCTGGCTGCAACTGGACAGGATCAGATGGAGCGTCTTGGTATGACATTCACCCGGCTGGAGACGCAAATATCCATCGGTCACCGCCGGCATGGATTGATTCTGCCCGCCATAGACACAGTCTTTTTCTCCATTGAACGCGACAACACCACTGAGGCTGACCAGCTCCACCTGTTTTCCACGTGTGATAACGCCCAGCGAGTCGCATTCGGGCTGACCATCGTGCCCAACCGGGCGAACATCCGGCGTAACCAGCAGCGTCAGTGCAACGTGCTGATCCTCCTGACGCCACTCGACATTGACGCCGGGAATCGGCAGGCGATGTTCCTCAACAACCAGCGCCTCATCCGTCGCTGCCTTGAGATGAGGCACCAGTCGATTCGCCGCCGCCGATGGGTTGTTATTGTAGAGCACACCCGGGATGGTGATGTGCTGATCGACGCCATTGCCGACAATCAGCGCCGTACCGATGGCTACATTCTCCACCGGTGCCGATGCGATACACCGCCAGCAGCGCTGCACAACCAGATGCGCACTTTGAAAGCAAAACTGATCCGTGATTTCCAAAAAAGTGTTGCGCGCAACAACACGGATCGCATCTTCAACCAATTCGATCGAGACGATCTCCAGCGGCGTGGGATTCTCCGCGATCGCCCACGGCCGCCCGCACGAGATGGGCGAAAACCGCTCATACGGCACGGTTACAACGGGCAAGGCATCAGCCAAGCCAAACTCCAGCAGCAACCCGCCGCGCCCTTCCCCTTGAACCAGGCGCAGGCAAATGCCAGCCCCTGACAGAAGATAAGACTTCCGTTGCGGCGATGCGGTTGGGCGTTTTAACCCGGCTAGAATCGATGAACTCATCAGGGCGCGTCCGGGTAAAACCAAGCATGGTATGCCGTCTGATTGACGTACTGTCCGTTGAGGTAGGCACCAAAGTTCGCCTCGGATTGCTTTAAGTAACCAACGTGTCCGTCCATGAACAGATAATTCGCTCCACCGTTGTGCCATTTCGCCGGAACGCTGATACCACCCGGCCAGCTCACATATCCGGTCATCATGTATCGATAAGAGTTCGAAACACCTTCATTCCAACCTTCTCCAATACCGATTTTCTCGGCGGAGGGTCGGATCATGCCTGCGGTAAGATATCTCATCTTGCCGGGAGGATAATAGTCATAATCCGGCAAATTATTGCCCCCGCCGATGCCATACATACATATCGCGTAGTGGCGGTCACTAACCCCCAGCACCTGCTTCCCATTGTAGTCCATAAAATCAACTGGCTGGATGGCTTGGGCAGTCGGGCATCGGAATACCTCGCTGTTGCTCACAAATTCCTTGAGAATCATCAGATCATCCCAGCTAACATAACCGGGATAAGGCGGCCACGTCCAACCGGGAAACTCGCTGGGTGCATAGTAATTATATGCGATCGGATATTTTCCGCGATACTCATTGGCATATAACTGCAAACCCAGTCCGAGCTGGCGCATGTTGGAGGAACACACCACTGTATTTGCCGCCTCGCGCGCCTTGTTCAGCGCCGGTAGCAACATACTGATCAGCAGAGCGATGATGCCGATCACCACCAGCAGCTCCACCAGTGTGAAGGCATGTAACTTTCGGGCGATGTGCCCACGATAAGATGATGTGGAAACAGACATAAAAAACTCCTTTCAAGATTAGTGGGTTGCAGCCGTGATGGCGACCACGGTAAAGGTCATGTCATTGCTTAACGATTCCACGGAAATGGATTTAACCTTTTTGTCAGGACGGGTATTCTCCCAGTACCAGACCCGCAGAAACCGGTTCGGGTGTGCTGGCTCAAGCGGGTCAGCCGCTTGGAACGCAACGGTGCGGCTGTCCTCGGTGTCGGTGTGGTCGTACCACCAGTTGTCCGCATTTTCGCCGATGACGATGGGAATTTTGACCTGCTGTCCATCATCATAGGTGACGATGTATTGGCCCATCGTCTGTCCGGTGTTCGTCCAGTTGGCGGCTGTGACAAAGAACAACCCACGCAAACCCCGGTTGCCCACCTCAATCGGCCCCGCCTCTTTGGGGCCGGCAGGGAAGGTCCTTCCCTTCATGGTCAGCACGTTGGCATCGCGGTTGGTCTTACCGGCAATAACAAACGGCACGCCCAGCCACTTATGTTCGCCTGGCTCGACATTGCGCAGATCGTTGTACGGCCCTTCATCCTGCCAGCCCTGGCCGTCGCCGGCGGCGTCATCCACCAGCGACATGTTGGCCACACCGGACATATCCAGCGGAACCAGCTTGCTGATACCAACCTCCGCGGCAATCGGGAAATCGTACATTTTCTTCGGCGCGGTTTTATCGCCGACAGCAACAGAATCCTGCGCAACTTTCTTCAGGAGTGTCGTGGCAGCCGGATCGGCTAATAGCGCCTTGAGCTGCTGCAGATCCGGGGCATGCAGATAACGCGGCTCCAGGGCGATGCTCATCTGGTCCGAAGCAACAGGATTGCCCATCAGATCAACAGCGCGAAACGCGATGGGAACCTGGATTTGCGCCTCAGCCCCATTTTCCGCCCACACAACGGCGACCGCCTGGCCATCCGGTTGCTGAT
>WBZR01003345.1_pt2 | contig 13407 bp, 7 predicted proteins | sample 5204231 | NCBI WGS metagenome assembly WBZR01 (sample SAMN12412403, study PRJNA552823) | activated sludge metagenome | isolation source: activated sludge from anammox sidestream of wastewater treatment plant... | place: USA: Virginia | collected 2017-08 | reverse complement strand
AAACCCGCCCCTACGCTGTTGTTGCATTGATTTTCAAACGCCATGCGAATTGTCCCGCCGACTATTTCAATCGCTCCGGTTGAAATTGCTGGCCAGCGTCGCCACCACAACTTCCAATTCAGCCGGCTCTATCGGCTTGGGCACGTGCATCTGGAAGCCCGCCTGGAGTGCCTGCACGCGGTCTTCGGCCCGGGCGTAAGCCGTCAACGCGACCGCCGGAATTCTCCCGCCGCGTCCATGTTCCATCGCCCGCACCCGCCGCAGCAATTCATAACCGTCCATCCCCGGCATATTGATGTCCGACACGAGCACATCAGGCTTTTCGGCGGCAAGGTAATTCAACGCCTGCTCAGCGTCGGCTGCGGTCGTCACTTCGGCTCCGAAACTGCTGAGCACAGCGCTGAGCACGTCTCGCGCGTCTTCGTCATCGTCCACCACCAGCACCTTCACTCCGCTGAGCGACGGCAGCGCGCCGATCTTCGATTGAAGCTGCCGGCTCTCGATGGCGGGAACGACTTCCGATCTGTCCTGCGCTATCGGCAGTTTAACCGTGAAGGTCGCCCCCTGGCCAACGCCGGGACTTTCAGCCGTGACGCTCCCGCCGTGCGCCTCGACGATGAATCGCACAATCGCCAGTCCCAGCCCCAGCCCTGCGCGCGCGCCCGCGTCGGTGCGATTTGCTTGCCGGAACCGGTCGAAGATGTACGGCAGGAATTCCGGGCTGATGCCTCGGCCCGTGTCGCTCACCCGTAATTCGACGTGCGCGCCTACGCGCTTCAGTTCGACTTCGATTCGTCCGCCATCGGGCGTAAATTTGATCGCGTTCGAGAGCAGATTCCAAACCACCTGTTGCAGCCGCTCAGCGTCGCCGATGACGCTGATCCCGGCGCCGCTTTTTGTCAGGCGCAGGTCAATCCCTTTGGCCTCGGCGGACGGGCGCATGTCGCCGGCCACGCCTTCCACCGCTCGATCCAGCGCGGCTGGGCGCATCCGGACGCTCAGCTTGCCGGAGACGATGCGCGAAACGTCGAGCAGATCTTCGATCAGCCGCGATTGCGATTGCGCGTTGCGTTCGATGATTTCCAGCGCGCGCTCCAATTGATCTTCCCGCACCTTGGGATCGCGCAGCAGCCTGCTCCAGCCGAGGATGGCGTTGAGCGGCGAGCGCAATTCGTGCGAGACAGTGGCCAGGAATTCGTCTTTCAACCGGTTCGCCTTCTCGGCTTCGGCGCGCGCTTCCCGCTCACTGGCCAGAAGCCGCTCCCGCTCCTCCTCCGCCCGTTTCTGCGCAGTCAGATCGCGGAAGATTTTGACGTATCCAAGCAACTTGCCGGGCAATTCGCCGGACGCGTCGCGCAACGGCATCATCAATCCGGAACCCCAGAACCGGGAGCCGTTCTTGCGGATGTGCCAGCGCTCACTGACCGACCGGCCTCTGGCCACCGCCTGGCGCATTTCCTTTTCAGGATAAGCGCTCTCAATGTCTTCCGGCGGGAAGATGATGTGGGCAGGCTTCCCGATCATCTCCGCTTCGCTGTAACCCAGAATGCGTTCAGCGCCGGTGTTCCAACCCGTCACGTGGCCGTGCAGGTCGGCGGTGATGATGGCGAAATCAATGGCGTTCTCCACCAGCAGCCGGTACCGCTCCTCGCTCTCGCGCAGCAAATCCTCGGCGCGCTTGTGGTCTTCAATGTCCGTGCATGTGCCGAACCATTTGATGATCTCTCCCTGATCGGTGCGCAGCGGCACAGCGCGCGCCTTGAACCAGCGGTAGACGCCATCGGCGCGGCAAATGCGGAAATCTATGTCGTAGGCGCGATTTTCGTTCACCTGCCGGTTCCAGGCCATGATCACAAACTCCCGGTCGTCGGGGTGGACGTATTCGAGCCAGCCGAAGCCAAGTTGCCTCGATTCCGGGGCGCCGGTGTAAAGCGTCCACTGCGGGCTGAGATAATCGCACTCGCCGTCGGGGCGGCAGGTCCAGACCAAATGCGGCAAACTCTCGGCCACCAGCCGGAAGTATTGCTGGCTCTGTTGCAACCGCTCTTCGTATTCCTTGCGCTCGGTCAGGTCGCGCAAAACTTTGGTGAAACCCATCAGGTTCCCGCCGTCGCGCACACCTGTCGTGATTCCACCGGCCCAGAATCGCTCGCCGCCCTTGCGCATCATCCAGCGGTCGTCGCTGGCCGAACCATATTCCGCCGCAAGCTCCAGTTCCTTATCGGCGGCGCCTGCGGCCACAGCCTCCGGCGTAAACAGCATCTTGAAGTGCTGGCCGATGAACTCGTCCTCGTCATATCCCAACAAGTTTTTACACCCCTCGTTCCAGCTTGTGATGACGCCGCGCGGATCGGTGGTGAAGATGGCGTAATCCTTCACCTGAGCTATGAGATTGCGGTAAGACTCCACGCTTTCATGGGGCATAGCTTTCTCCTACTTGCTCTTACTTGCGCCCGGCGCGCGCGACCCGACGCCAGGCCGATTTCCTAATTCGTTTTCAGCCTGTACGCATTCGTACTGAAGAAATACGGCGTATGATCAGTACTCGGCTGCCTCATCCGCCGATCCTGACGGAGTGGCCATGCGCCGACAAACGTTGACCCCTTACGTCTCAGCCCGTGTAGCGTTGCCGCAGGACGCTTTCAGTTCCTTGATCGTACTAATCAGAAAATCGCTGTCGAGCGGTTTCTTCAGCACGACATTGGCGCCGACAGCCAGCGCGTCCGCTTCGTAATGGTCTCCGTATGCCGAAATCACCACAATCGGAATTTGCGCCAATTCAGGCGTGCTTCTAACGTGCCTGATCAGGTCGCCTCCGCTGACCGTCGGGAGCAGAAGGTCGGTGACCAGAACATCAGGTTTGATTTCGCGAAGGATGTCTATCGCCTTTTCGCCGTCGGAGGCCGTCGTCACAATGAATCCTTCGTTTTCCAATATCATCTGTAATAGTTGTTGGGAGTCGAGATTGTCCTCCGCGATCAGAACCTTGGTTCTGCTCATAATTCCTCCTTGCGCGCATTTTCGAGGTTATCGCAAGCCACCCGCGATGTGATCAAATGTATTGCGGCAACACCTGTACCATTAGTCCGAATTGCAGGGAGGGAAACTTTCAGCCGATGCGTTCGCCTGCTTCGCCCGGTTCGACCAGAATGGTTTTGAATGAAGAGAGTCTGACCTGTCCGGGCGCGAAGCCTTTCATTTTGCTCACGAATTTTCGTTCGCAGTAATTGACCGCGACTTTGGCGTTGGTTCGGGCCTGGCTGAATTTGGCGGCCAGTTGCGCGGCTTCGGTGATGGCGCGCGGCGGAACTGGTTTGCGCTGCGGATTGCGGAGCACGACGTGCGAGCCGGGATAATCCGTCGCGTGAAACCAGAGATCGAACGACTTGGCGACGCGGAAGGTCAGATGATCGTTGTCGCGGTCGGCGCGCCCGACCAGAATTTCGTATCCGTCACTGGAGCGGTAACGGCGCACTCCCGGAATTTTCTCTTCTTTGGCTTTCCTGGCGGGCTGTGGAGATTTCTTTTCGCGCGGTGGTTGAAGCGCGGGCAGGTTGAATTGCGCGGCGAATGAATTCAAATCATCCGCGCGGATGGCTGTGGCGAGTTCGGCGAGTTGTTTTTCAAGCTGCGCGATTTCGGTTTCGATCTGCGGCAGTCGCGCGTTGATGTTCTCGAAGCCGTGCCGCGCCTTTCGCGCCAACTTGAAATAATGCTCGGCGGCTTCCTGCGCCGACGGCTTGTTGGCTGAAGGAATTTCGATCCGCTTCTGCGCCTCGTCGTAAAAATCGGTGACCAGAAAAACGCCGCCGGTCTTTTCAGCCTGATGCAGATTGGCCAGCAGCAATTCGCCGTAACGCTGATGCAGTTCGCGGTTTGAAAGTCCTTCAAGCTCGCGTTTCAGGTTGGCCGCGAGCGCGCGCCGCTTCTTGAGTTGCGATGAGAGATGCGAATTGATCTTCTGCTTCAGCGCGAGAAATCTGCGCCGTTCGTCAATCAGAGCGAAGCAGGCGTCGGCGGCTTCGTTGATGGTCGGGAATCCCGTCTGGTGTCGTTCGGAAAGAGATTCGAGTTCAATCGGCGATAAAACCAGGTTGAATTCATCGCGCCCGATTTCGCGCTTCAATTCGTCAATTGCGGACGATGAATAAATCGCCGGCTTCGGCGGAGATTCAAACAGGTCGCTGAGCAAACTCCGCAAAGCTTCATCCGGCTTTTCCCGCCGCGCCCGCTGAGCCAGTTCGCGCGCGTAAATCGCGGAAAACCCGATCAAATGTTTCTGCGCGGCTTCGGCCACATCGCCGCCGCTGGCCGCAACCAATCCATCGAGCTTTTCCGGCGAGCAGAGAAACGGGTCGAGTTTGTTGGTTGGCGGCGCAGGCTCGACGTAATTCGTGATCGTCTCGTCACGTTCGCGAAGCGAAGCGATGATCCGCGACTGTTCGATCAGCAGGACGTTGGCCGCGCGTCCCGTCAGAGTCACGATCATTCTGCGCCGCGCGGTTCGCCCGTCTTCGTCTTCGGCGTCGAAATCAAAATAGATCACGCGGTCGTAGCCGAGCTTTTCAACAGCCGCGAGCCGCGCGCCTCCCAGATATTTTTTGACCAGCGCGGCGAAAGCCGTGTCTGATCGCAGTTCATCGCCGAATTGTTTCGGATTTCGCGCGGTCAGATAAAACGCCAGCCGCTGCGGATCGGTTGAAATCATCAACCAGCGTTCATTGCGCAGCCCGGAGCGCAGATGAAAATCAATCGCCAGATCGGTCGCGCCGATCTGATAAATTTTGCCGAGCCGATGGCCAGTGAGCATCGGCTCAAGCTCATTCACGACGGTTTGCAGCAGAAAGTTATCCACACCGGTAGGCGATCTTCACGCTTCGGATACGGTTGTTCCGGAGACGAGATCGGGCAGGCTTCTTTGATACAGGTTGAGCCGTGTAACCAGGTAATTCAACGGGGGGAAGAGGAAAGCGAATGTCGCCGCCACTGCGCGCAACGTCGTTTGCCGGCGTGTCACCGGCAGACTTTCGTCATCACTGTTGACCAGATTCAGGTTGAGCATCGCCATTCCGAACGTGCGCCCGGCCAGCGTCAGCGTCACGATCTGGTAAATAAAAGCCACAGCCGCGAGCAGCAACACCATTATGAAAAACGGGCCGACGCCCAATGACGTGTTCAACACCGCGTACGCGCCGAAGATCGGCAGATAGGTTGTCGAGATGATTTCAAAATCGCAGGCTCCGGCCAGCGTGCGCACCCACAGCGTGGCGGGGACGGCTTCGGGCAGCGGCGGCGGTTCGGGAGCTTGCGCGATTTCGATGACCTGCGTCGCAACCTGTTTGTCGGCGGCGGTCGGCAAGGGTTTGCCGCGTGAAGGCTGTCCGGGCGCCGGGCGCGGGGCCGGTTCGGGGCGGCGCGGTTCGTAACGCGCTTCCGCTTTTGGTTCGGCGGCGGACTGCGGTTTTGCGCGCGGCGTCAGTATTTTCGATACGGGGGCAGGCGCCGGTTTCGGTTCAGGTTTCGCGTCCGGCTCTCGATTGGTCTTCGGCGTCAGCGTCTTTGTCTCGACGCGATTGACGGGCGGGCGAGTAGCGTAGGGATTGTTCGTCTGGCCGCCTCCCGGAATATTTTCAGGAGCGGCAACTCGATTGGCGGGTTGATTGGCAGCCTGATGTCTCGATTGATCTCCGGGCCTGTTGATCGCCGGTTGGCCCGCCGGTTTCGGTTTCGGCGCAGCGACGCCAGACTCGCCGCGAGTTTCGGATCGAGGTTCCGCCGGAACCGCGATCCGTGGCAGCGGTCTTGTGTCCGGCCTCCGCGCAGGCTCTGGCGTTATTTCATCCACCTCAGGTTGATGTAGCGCGGCGGCGGCTGCGCGCGCGGACTGCCTGGCGGCGCTGGCGGTGGCCGTAATTGCGGGAGCATGCGGCGACCAGCGGATTCGGTTCAACGCCGATTCGACAATCGGATTCCGATCCAGGTCTACCTGCTTAATCTCGTCCGGCGGCGATGGCGCGACAAGTTCCCCGGTATTGCGCTTCTCTCGAATCTGACGAACGCGCTCTTTCAACTCGGCGCGCCAGGGCGGATAAGCCGCTGACCCATCGTGGCTATCTTCAACGTGGCTGGCTGGCGCGGCCTGCGGCCTGGGCGCCAATCGCGTAATTTCCGTTTGTCTGCTTTCCTGTTTGTTCGCTACAGGAGGGAAGCGGATCAGGTTGGCGTCGGCGTCTTTTCGCGGGACGATTCTGGGAAGCTCGGTCAGCGGCGAAGTCGCGCGAGACTGGTTAGGTTGAGTCTCGCCGGGGCGGCGTTGCGCGGGTTGTTGTCCCCCGCGTTGCGACCGCCAATCGCCACGCAGCGCGTTATTGTGATTACACACACGGCAAATGATCGCGCCGCCTGTCAACTCGTTACCGCAACTTTCGCACTTCATCGTTACTATCTCGGGCTACTTCGGGTGATCTTGTTTGTGCGAGCCAGTATTGCGCTCGGAATGTCGAATGGTTTTGAAAGATTGATTTCGTTACCTGAAAACGCGGCGATAGTAGCAAAGGCTGATAAACAAGGCAAGAAATTGCTGCGCCCAAAAGAGATACAAGCTTTGGCCGCGAGTGTGCGTTGCGGTACCGACAAGCAGCGCAATGGCCGACCATATTTCATATCTCATATTTCGTATCAATAACTTTCGGATTTGACATGTTCAAGACGCGGCGGCTTAGGGCGCCAATCATTCTTCTGGCGGCGATTGCGGCGGTCGCCGCGCCGGTGAATTGCCACAGGCCGGCGGATCAGCCGGGCCGGACGCTGGCGCTGGGCAACGGTAAACCGCCGATCATTTTTATTCCCGGCATCCTCGGCTCGCGATTGGTCAATCGGCTGAATGGAGAAACGGTGTGGCCCGATTCAAATGGGGATGATCTGGCGCTTCCCATCTCGTCGCCGGTACTGGCCGAAAACAAGGATGATTTGATAGCCACTGAAGTTCTGGAAGACGCCAAGGTCCGCGCGTTCATTCCTAAAGTGTCAGTGTACGGGCCGCTGCTGAAGAATCTCGAACTTTACGGCGGATACCGGCGCGGCGATTTCGCTTCGCCTCAGCCGTCCGGAGCCGCTGACACCTTTTACGTTTTCCCCTATGACTGGCGGCGCGACATCGTCGAATCGGCGCGGGCGCTGGGCTGTGCGATTGAAGACCTCAAACGGCGGCTGGGGCGGCCCGATCTGCGCTTCGACATCGTGGCGCATTCGATGGGCGGCCTGATCGCGCGCTATTACGCGATGTACGGCGGGCGCGACGTTCTCTACGATCAGCGCCCGTGCCCCGATTGGTCGGGCGCGCGCAACCTGGGCAGGATCGTGATGATCGGCGCGCCGAACGCGGGTTCGATGAACGCGTTTCGCGTGTTGCTGCGCGGCTATTCGGCGACGGACGCCGCAAGACGATCCAGCAGTTTGTTGCGAAAGATCAAGCGCAAGCTGCCGATGGCGCGGGTCAGCGCCCGCGTGGTCTTCACCGCTCCGGCGATTTATCAACTGCTCCCGCCGCAAGGTTATGCGCGGTTCTTCGACGAGAATTTGCAGCCGTTACCGGTCGCGCTTTACGAGGTCGAAACCTGGCGGAGATATAACTGGTCGGCGGCCTTCAACCCCAGGTTGCGTCAACGCGAATTGGAGCGGCTGGTGAAAGACCTGGGGCCATTTGCCGGTCAGGCCGAGAGTTTGCGGCGCCACAACGAACGCGAACGGTTTCTGCTCGTGGCGCTATGGCGCGCTGCGGCGTTTCAAAACGCGCTGGCGATTCCAGCCCCCCTACCTGCGAACCTGCGATTTATTATCATCGGCGGCGATTGCGCGAGCACGCTCGACGGAGCCGTGATCATCACGGGCATTGAGCCGCGCACGACATTCAGGCCTTCGGATTTTTCCGGCGAAAATGGATTGAAGAGAAAAGTCGCGGAATTGATCTTCAATCCCGGCGACGGAATTATCACGCGCCGCAGCTTGCTTGGCCATCCGCTGGGCGCGCAGTCGCCTGTTCCCACAGCGATGCGCTCGACGCCCGTCGAGACGGTTTTTTTCTGCCGGTCTCACAACGGCCTGTTAGCAGACGCGGCGGCGCAAAACTATCTGTTGATGGCGCTGCTGAGTAGCCAGCAATAACGTCATCAATGACGCCGCGATTTTGTCTGATTCGCTCTTCCTTTAATCGAACGCCTGATGGAAACTAAGTCAAATCAATCTTCACGAGGAAGTCTGTAACGGAGCGATTGCGGGATGCGGCGCCATATTTCATATGCGATATTCGATATGAAATATGAAATATGAGTGGCGGGCACACCACGCTGATCGTTCGATGGAAAATATGAGAGGGAAGCCCCTGACACGTTCACTCGTTATCTTCGCGATCATCTGCGCTGCGGTTGCGCTGCGCGGTGGCCAGGCGCAATGGGCGCAGAGCGCGCCGCCAGAATTCGAGAAATCGGTTCTGCCGTTCCTGGCTGATAATTGTTACGCCTGCCACAACGCCCGGCGCAAATCGGGCGAACTGAACCTTGAGCTTTACAAGACCGCCGCTTCGATCACTCAGGAACGGGATACCTGGGAGCATGTTTTGCAGAAGCTGCGAACGGGCGAGATGCCGCCCAAAGGCGCTCCGCGACCGGACGCGATGGAGTTGAAGGCCGTCATCGTCTCCATCGAAAAAGCGTTCGATCTCGCCGACCGGTTGGCCAAACCCGATCCGGGGCGAGTCGCTGCCCGTCGTTTGAATCGCGCCGAATACAACAACACTGTGCACGATCTGCTCGGCGTCAATTTCCGCCCGGCTGAGGATTTTCCGCAGGACGATTCGGGCTACGGTTTCGACAACATCGGCGATGTGCTTTCGCTTTCCCCCGTGCTGATGGAGAAATATCTGAACGCCGCCGAAAAGATCGCGCGCGCGGCGGTTTTCGGCGTCGAGCCGTTGAAGCCGTCGCTTGCGCGGTTGCGTCCGCCGACCGGCAGAATTATCTCTTCGACCAAACCTCTGTTCGATTACGACGTGACGGGATTGAGCCTGCCAAACGCGCTTCACACGACGCATCGTTTTCCTGCGGACGCCGAATACATTCTGCGAATCTATCTTGGCGGCGTGCGCCCCGCCGGTTCAGAGCCAGTTCAGATTGCGCTGTGGATTGACGGACAGCGAGTCAAAACATCAACTTTCGATCCCGACACGCTCGCGCAGTTCTCAGACAATCGTCAGGATTTCGGCGGCAAGACATTGGATTTCCGTGAGCGCATCACTGCGGGCGATCACTGGATCGCCGTCTCGATACTGCGACTGTACGAAGGATTGCCTCCGAACTGCGAAGGCCCGAATCCTTCAAAAAGACCAACGCCTCCGCTGCCCGTCTTCAAACCTCCGAGAGCCAACATTCCGCCCGAACGACTGGCGGCGCTCAAAAAGCAATTCGATGAGGAGTTGGCCGAGAAGGTTCCGGTCAATGGGGCCCGCATCAGCGGGATTGACCTCGGCGGGCCTTACGATCAGGCGAAAGGCGCTTCGCCTGAGAGTTTGAAAAAGGTCTATGCCTGCGGCCATCTTGATGGCAATCACCTGCCGGGATGTGACCGCAAGATCGTCAGCAGCCTCGCTCGCCGCGCTTACCGCCGCCCCGCCACATCGGAAGAAGTGAGCAAGCTGACCGGCCTGATTTCATTGGCCGTAGCGAAGGGCGATTCGTTCGAGGAAGGAATCGTTCAGGCGTTGCAGGCGATGCTTGTCTCGCCGCACTTCCTTTTCCGCATCGAGCAGGATCGCAAACCGGCGAGGGCCGAAGATGTTTATCAAATAAGCCAGCACGATCTGGCCTCGCGCCTCTCGTATTTCTTGTGGAGCAGCATGCCCGACGAAGAGTTGCTGCGATTGGCCGACGAGCAGGCGCTGCGCAAACCCGGCGCGCTCGAAGCGCAGGTACGGCGGATGTTGAAAGACCCGAAGGCGCAGGCTCTGGCCGAAAATTTCGGCGGACAGTGGCTCGAACTGCGCAAGCTGGAATCGGTCAAACCGGATCGAGAGCGTTTCCCCGAATTCGAGGAATACCTGCGGATGTCCATGCGCCGCGAAACCGAGATGTTTTTTGAAAACATCGTGCGCCAGGATCGCAGCGTCGTTGATTTCATTGACGGCGATTACACGTTCCTGAACGAACGGCTGGCGCGGTTCTATAAAATCCCGAACGTCATCGGGCCTGAGTTCCGGCAGGTTTCGCTTGCGGGGAACACGGAGCGCGGCGGAGTTCTGACGCAGGCCAGCGTGTTGACCGTTTCGTCCTATGCCACGCGCACATCGCCGGTGCTGCGCGGAAAATGGATTCTGGAAAACATCCTGAATGCGCCGCCGCCACCGCCGCCGCCCGATGTGCCCAACCTTGATGAAACCAGGATTGGTTCGTCAATGACCTTGCGACAGCAGTTGGAAGAGCATCGCAAGAACGCGACCTGCGCCGCCTGCCACGCGCGAATGGACCCGCTCGGCTTCGGTCTGGAAAACTTCAACGCCATCGGCCAATGGCGCACGCAGGATGGAAAGTTTCCGGTAGACTCTTCCGGCACGCTGCCCGACGGAAGATCGTTCACCGGGCCGCGAGAGTTGAAAGTTATCCTGAAAGCCGACCGCGACGCTTTCGCGCGAGGGCTGACCGAGAAGTTGTTGACTTACGCGCTGGGACGCGGCCTTGAACGTTACGACCGCCCGGTGGTGAAGAAAATTGTGGCCCGCGCGGCGATGAACGATTACCGGTTCTCCAGCCTCGCGCTGGAGATTGTGAACAGCTTGCCGTTTCAATACCGAAGAGGATTTGCCCGCGACGACGCGGTAAAACAGTAGAATCGTCCACCAAGAGGAGAGAGATACAAATGATCATCACACGCAAGCATTTGCCGAGGAGAACTTTCCTTAAGGGCATGGGCGCCGCCGTCGCGCTGCCGATGCTGGACGCGATGACGCCCGCGCTGGCCGCTCCGGCGAAAACTCCGGCCCGGCTGGCTTTCGTCTATGTGCCGAACGGCATAATCAACATTGACTGGTGGACGCCGGAAGGTGAGGGCAGGGATTTTAAATTCTCGCGCATCTTGAAACCTCTGGAATCGTTGCGCGACGACATCTTCGTGTTGACTAGCTTGGATGATCACAACGGCAACGCGCTTGGCGACGGCCCCGGCGATCACGGGCGCGCGGGGGCTTCATTTCTCTCCGGCGTCCATTGCCGCAAGACCGCCGGCGCGGATATTCAAGCCGGCGTCTCGGCGGATCAAGTCGCCGCGCAACTTGTCGGCGGCGAGACGCGTTTCGCCTCGCTCGAACTCGGCTGCGAGGATTCGCGCACTGTCGGCAATTGCGATTCGGGCTACAGTTGCGCTTACACGAACAGCATCTCGTGGCGCACGCCGACGACGCCCAACCCGCCGGAGATCAATCCGCGAATGGTTTTCGAGCGGTTGTTCGGAACCGCCGACCTGAGCCTCGCGCCTGAAGTCCGCGCCCGCCGCGCCGAATATCGCAAGAGCATTCTCGATCTCGTTCAGGAAGACACGATGAAGTTGACCGGTAAGCTCGGCTCATCCGACCGCCGCAAGATTGACGAATATCTTTACGCTGTCCGCGAGGTCGAGAAGCGAATCGAGAGCGCCGAGAAGGACAACCGCGCGATCGAGCCGAAGATCGAGAAACCCGCTGGAATCCCAATCGGCTTTGCTGAATACGCCGGGCTGATGTGCGATCTGCTGACGCTGGCGTTCCAGGCCGACCTGACGCGTATCTCGACGCTGATGTTCGCGCGCGAAGGCAGCAACCGCGTCTATCCCGAAATCGGCGTCCCCGATCCGCATCACCCGCTGACGCACCACCGCAACAATCAGGACTGGATCGAGAAGGTCGTCAAGATCAACCAGCATCACATCGAACTGTTTGGACGATTCCTGAAGAAGTTGAAAGAGACGAAGGACGGCGACGGCGCGCTGCTCGACCACTCGATGATCGTTTACGGCAGCGGCATCAGCGACGGCAATCGCCACAACCACGAAAACCTTCCGATCCTGCTCGCCGGTCGCGGCGACGGCAGGCTCAAGCCCGGACGCCACATCGTCTACAAGCCGAACAAGCCGATGACGAATCTCTACCTGACGCTGCTCGATTGCATGGACGCGCATCCCGAAAAAATCGGCGACAGCACGGGCAAGGTCGAACACCTCACTGAAATCTGATCTGATAGAGCAAGCAGGAAAAGAGATTACGGAACAAACGGAAATAACGGAATGAGCGGAAAAGCGTCTGGGCAGGGCCGGAAAGTTTTCCGTCTGTTCCGTTATTTCCGTTTTTTCCGTATTCTCTCTTTCTGTTTTTTCACAGCGCTTATTTCGACGCCACTGATGCGATAAATGTCTACGTATGCTCAAACCAAAGAAGGTTCTGACTTGCGTCGCGCAATAATCCGTTGCGCGACGCTGATGGCGCTGTGCGCGGCGTTGGTCTCTCTTTTCGTCAACTATTCGACCGAAGCGCAGGAGAAGCAAAAGCCTGAGGAGTTCGGCTCCAGCCTGAAGCGGTTGAAGTGGGACGAGAAGCGGCAGGAGATGGTCGAAGCGAAGAAGGAAGGCGCCGGCGCGGATTCGGCAGGCCCGGATGATGTTATTCGGGTGGAGACGGCGCTGGCGGTTTTCGACATTCTGGCGCTCGACAAAGATGGGCGGGCCGTCATGGGCTTGAGCAAGGATGATTTCGTCATCGCCGAAGACGGCAAGACGCAGGAGGTGGCGAGCCTCTCGCTGGGTGACGGCTCGACCGTTCCGCGTTCCATCGTGCTGATTATTGATTACAGCGGCAGCCAGGCTCCGTTCATTGAAAACAGCGTGGCGGCGGCCAGGACGCTGGTGGACAAGCTGAAGCCGAATGACCGCATGGCGATTGTGACCGACGACGTTGCGCTGCTGGCGCCGTTCACACAGGACAAGAAGAAACTCAAGGCCGGTTTGGACTCGTTGCGGAAGAAGGCGAAGTCGGGGCGGCCGGGGCGCAGCGAACAGTACAGCGCGTTGATGGCGACGTTGAAAGAATTGGTCGGCGGTGTCCAGCGTCCGATCATTATTTTTCAAACGGACGGCGATGAGTTGAGCAAGCTCAGAAGCGCCGCAAACATTCCGCCCGGCGTTGAGGCGCCTCCGATGCTCCGCGATCAGTTCAAGGAATACAGCCTCGAAGATATTTACACCGCCGCGCAAAAGACGCGGACGACCGTCTACGCGGTCATCCCCGGCGTGCGCTTCGCTGGCGTTCCGCCCGAAGAACATTTGGAACGAGCCAGAATCGTTTTCAATAAACAATTTCAGTTGCGGCAGGAATGGCGCGGATGGCGTCCGGAA
>WBZR01003690.1_pt1 | contig 13410 bp, 14 predicted proteins | sample 5204231 | NCBI WGS metagenome assembly WBZR01 (sample SAMN12412403, study PRJNA552823) | activated sludge metagenome | isolation source: activated sludge from anammox sidestream of wastewater treatment plant... | place: USA: Virginia | collected 2017-08 | reverse complement strand
GGGGAAATGTGCGGATTATTCAGAGAACTTGAAATAGACCAATATATGGGCATAAGCCAAGAAGATGACGAGGATATTGAATGAAACTAACCTTCACCCTTACAGACGGGACTACGTTTGAGGCTAAGAACGTTAAGATTTCTGACCAAATCAAGGTTGAATACTACGATAAAGAAGGAAAACGAGTCATTAGATATATAACTGTGACCCAAAATGAAAAATTAGTTATGCAGTAACTGCAAATTAAATTTGCACATTTAAACAAAAAGTGTTATATTGTATGTAACTGACCGATGGGTTAGTAAAATCTAAATACAGCGAGCATAAAAGCGAGCCCAAATTGAGACAGTAATGTTTCTCTTTGGGCTTTTTTATTTAGGAGACAAATGAAAAAAGAACGTGCTAAACGAGCCTTACCTTCGTGGGCATCAGATAAATTCCCTCAGCCAGAAATGGGGAAAGGGATAACGGAGAAGAAGAACTTCACCCTACCGACCAAGGTGACTCCACAGGAAAGTTACTATAACCTAAGAAAAAAAGACGCAATTAAAAAGGTATTGACTACCGAATGGTAGAAGAAAAGAAGAAACGATGTTGTCTGTGCGGAGAAGAAAAACTCTTAGAAGATTTCTATTTCGTGAAGAAGCGAAATTATTACGATTCTAAATGCAAGGAATGCAATAAGCAAAAGGTTAAAGAGTGGGTTGAGAAGAATCCTGAGAAACGGACTGCTATAAGAAGAAAAAATTATTTAAAACATAAAGAGAGATACAATAAGATTAGTTCTGATTGGAACGCCACGCATAAAGAAGAACATATGGTATCTCATAGGGAGTGGAAAGAGAAAGACCCTGAAAACGCTAAAGCGGTGAGAATAAGATATGACAATAAACGAAGGGCTTGGGAGAGAGACACCGATAGCAGGGCGACGACAAAACAAATCAATGAACTTATAAAAAATTCAAACAATACTTGTTTTTGGTGCGACCAAGAAATACCAAACGGCAAAATGCACTTAGACCATATCTACCCACTAAGCAGGGGCGGGAAAGATGAGATTAATAACTTAGTAGTATCCTGCGAGTATTGCAACAAGCGTAAAGCGAATAAACCACCGGAAGTATGGCTAAACGAAATAACGATAGCGAAATAAAGAAACCGACTACTCAGGAGGAAGCCAGAGACGAATACCGCAGAAGGGAAGTAAACCGATGCGTGAATGATTTTCTTTACTTTGCTAAATCTTTAACGCCGAAGGCATTTTACAATGAGACCCCCGACTTCCATCACGAAGTTATCAAATTAATGATGGATAGGAGTAAGGAACAAATTTGTATTCAAGCCCCCCGTGGTTTTGCTAAATCCACTCTTAATGTAAGATTTATTTTACATCATATACTCTTTGACCCCGGCAATAAGGTTGTAATCATACAGTCTAAAACGCAACCCGAAGCAATAAACAGATTAGATGCAATAAAAAACATATTAGAATATTCTCAATACTTCAAAGATGTATTCGGTTATTGCGGTCAGGCTGCTCCACAAACTAAAACTTGGACTGAGAAAAAAATTAAAACAGGGCTTGCAGGTTTTGAATTTAGTATCAAAGCTATTGGTACAGGTATGCCTGCGAGAGGAGTTCTTGAAACGGGTGAAGATTTAAGCGACACACGTATTACTCTTTTCTTATTAGACGATCCTGATGACGAAGAAAATACCCTCACTAAAGACCAAATGTTAAAAAACTATGACAAGTTCGCTGGTTCAAAAGAAGGCTTAGACCCAAGAACAGGAAGGGTTATTTGCATCGGAACTCCTGTAAGGCAAGGGTGCATAGTTGATAGGTTATATGGTGCAACAGGTTGGGAATCTAAAAAGTATCAGGCTTATTGGAAGGAAAATGGCGAGATAAAATTACTCTGGGGTGAGAGACGAAGTTATGAATGGCTACAAGCTAAGATGGCTGAATATGAATATCAAGGGAGAATATCAAAATTTTACTCAGAATATATGTGCGAAATAGTTGGCGAAGAAGACCAGCTTTTCAAAGAAGAATACATACAATACTATGAGGGACACGTTGACGCAAAACAAGACGGCGGGGTTTTACATATAACTAAAATAAACGACAGGGAAGTAAATCTTTCAAAACCAGTAAATATATTTATAGGTATAGACCCCGCTTCTTCCACTAAACAGACAGCAGATTTTTCAGTTACGATGCCGATTGCTTACGATGAAGACGGGAATATTTACGTTCTACCTTACTTTAGAAAAAGAGTCACACCTACCGCACACGCCGAACAAATAATCGAAACGATAAAACACTTAAAGCCTACAAGAGGATATGTAGAAACGGTAAATTACCAAGAAATGTTAAGAGTCTATTTGCGACAACGGTTGGAGGAGGAGGGGATGTACTTGCCGGGTTTAGAAAAGAAATACAACCCTCGTACTGAGAAGTCTGTTAGGTTAGAGTCGTTGCACCCCTATTTCTACAATAGGAAAGTTTATATGACACCCAATATGCAAGACCTATTGGATGAGTTGCTAATGTACCCCCGCTCAAGAAATGATGACCTATTAGATGGGTTGTATTATGCGACAAGGGGACTATTAAAACCAGATCATACTATTCAAGACATACAGGAAGATGAATGGAAATACTTTCTACGAAATTCTAATAAACAAAAAAGTTGGCTGGTGGCTTAGATGGTAACACGAATTTATATATGTGAAGAACACGGACAGTTTGAAATACAAAGTTCTATTAAAGAACCCGTATTGACTAATTGCCCGCAATGCAACAGAGAACTTAAACGGAGATTTACTTTCCCTGACGTACTCTTTTGCGAAATAAATAAAAATAGGTTCAACCCTATTAACCCACAAAAAAACGAGCCGATACTAAGATGAAATGTAAATGCGGTGAAGAAATACAATTAGAAAAAGATATAGTCTTTTGCCCTCATTGCGGATGGTCATTCACTATCGAACTAATAAAAAAACTATTTGAGTTTGTCAATGGCAGATAAGGATAAAGAAGTCCAACTATCGGAAGATATATTCGAGGACTATCGTTCAAGTGATAGGAAAACTTGGATTCAGAACGTAGAAGATGATAGAGCTTTCGTAGCTAATGTTCAGATTCCTTCTGATATAATTGACGCTAATAACGCAGCCAATCAACCTATCTTGACAATAAATGAAACCACCCCTGCAAGAGACCAAGTAGTTTCTAATTTAACGAAGAACTCTCCAAGATGGATGAGTTACGGCAAGGAAAAATCAGACGTTAATGTCGCAGCGAAGTTAGCAGACTTAATGGAGCATATATGGTATATCTCTAACGGAGATATGAAGAATGCAAAAGCTACTGAGGATTTTATAGATACGGGTATGTGGTGTATGATGGCTTATGCAGACCCAACGGCAGATTATAACAGGGGAGAAATTTTCATAACTGACTTAGACCCTGCCGAAGTTTACATAGACCCGAACTCAAAAAGAGAAGACACGGAAGACGCAACACACAAGCTAATAGTTAAAAGATGCACTAAGGAATATATTCAAACAGTATATCCAGATTTTGATTTTGAAGGTGCGCAAGCATCTAATGACGATGATATTCCGACTTCTAATTATGAACCAAGCGAAGGACAGATATTAAAGGTTACTGAGAATCAGCAAAGACAAGGCGATAATGCTTATTATCTCTTAATTGACAGATATACTAAAATCAAATCTCCACGCTATCACATTCAAGATAGAGAAATTGAACATCTGTTCACAGAAGAAGAAAGAAATAAATACTGGCAAGAACCTGCTGTAATTTTAGTAAGACGAGGCAGGGAAGATTACGTTACGGATAACGACCAGATACAATACTGGTTAAATGTAAGAAGAACGATGGGCGATGTAGTTCACTATATGGCTTTCCCAGAAGTTACCCCTGACGGACAGATTACTCAAAGATTAGAATTGATGCCCGGAGTTGAACATTCAAATGCAGTCCCTTACTCAACCACAAAGATAGAAGAAGTTAATAAAGGTTATTTTATTGAACTCGGCGTAATTAAAATGACCGAAGTTTTGGTTGACAGAATTAAAAGAGTATTTAGTATCGGCGGGAAACTTTATTATAAGGATACTCTACCCGTTTCTTTACATACAATAAGAACCGCAATGAATCATCACAAACGAAACCCTTATCCATTAGGAGATATTCGTTATGTAAGACCATTGCAGGAACAATTAAATAAAATTACATCAAAGATAACAGCATACATCTCAGCCATTGCTAATTTATTGGCGTTCATACCTAAAGGTGGAAATCTCAAAAAACAAATACAGGAAGAAGCTGGTAAAGGTGGGTTAAAGGTATTTGAATATGATGCTGAATTAGATGGTGGCGGGGTAGTGTTTGGGCAGTATCCTCCTTTACCCGCAGGAGTATTTCAGGAACGACAAAATATAATAAATCAAATACAAAGAATAATGGGTGCATATCCATTTTTAGATGGAGATGCTTCGCAAGCACCTGAGACTTATAGAGCCACACTTGTAATTCAAGAAGAAGGACAGAATAGGGCACAGTCAAAGAGGAAGAAAATTGAAGAAGGGATTAATGGACTTGCGAAAGTGGTTGCTCAGTTAATACCTCACGTTTATACGGAGAAGAAAATAGTAAGACTACTTAAACCGAACAACCAAGTTAAAGAAACTGTATTTAATGATGTCAGTTATGAAAACGGCGCAAAACAAATTATCAACGACTTATCTACAATCAATGCAGATATAGTTATGGTAAGCGGTTCAATGTTGCCGACTAATCGTTGGGCGAGAAGTGAGTATTATCTGGGTTTATTTGAAAAGGGAGTTCTACAAGATGCTTCTGTTATTCTTAGAGAATCGGAGATTGAAGACGTTGAAGAAGTAATCGCTAAACAAGACAGAGAACAGCAACTTATGAGTTACGTACAGCAATTAGAGCAACAGTTAAAGCAAATGAGTGGGCAACTCCAAACAAAATCGAGAGAGGTCATTCAGGCACAAGAAAAAGTAGTGGTCGAAAAAACCAAAGCAAACCTTAAAGGATTTGAAGCAGAATTAAAATCAAAAGCTCAACTCGCACAAATGAGAATGGGCGATGAAGTGAAAAAGAAAAAGAAAGATAAAAAAGTTTAAGACTCACCAATAAGGTGACACTCTAAAAACTAACAGGATAAAATAAAATGAGCGAACAATCTGATTTTCACGAAACAACCTTCCTCCCAGTGGAAGATACTTCGGTAGATACTCAGGACACTGACTCTACAATAACGAACTCTGAAACTGACCAGACTCAGCAGAACTCCGAAACGGATACTTCTAAAGAGACTAATAAGGCTGATGAGCAAAAAGATAATTGGGAAGTAAGAGCCAAACATTGGCAATCTGAGGCATACAAGCGTGAAAATTTAATCAGAGAACGGGAAGCAGAGGCACAGAGATTAAGACAAGAACTCGAAGCCAAAAATAAACCAGCAGAACCCGAACTTAAAAGACCTCAGAGACCGAAGGCTTCACACGAAGAAGACCCTACCGCTTGGGTTGTATATGGTGCTGAATTAGCAGAATACAACGCAGCAGTGCAAGAGGCAAAAGATAAGCGTGAAGCTGAGAAGGAACAGCAGTACTTGCAATATCAGCAAGTTATGCAACAAAAAAACCAGACACTTGGGACATTAACCCAATATACTAATAACCCAGAAAAATCGGCGAAGATATTTGATTTCTTTTATAATTTCAAAGAGAATCTCAATAATCCATCCGAATACGAGGTAATGTATGATGCTATAATGGCAAGTAGGTCTGGTAAAAAATCTCCGGTGAAAATGGAGAAAGCACCGCCACCGCCAACAGGAGGAGGCAAGACTATCACTGAAAAAGTAACACCGGAAGATGCTTTTAATCAACAATTAGGACAATCGAACAGATATAAATTGTAGGAAAATTTATGGCAGCAACCGAAAAACATCTGTATCAGGGAAGTTCGTCTTCGGTATTATATACCGACAGGCGAGACTTTTACGTACAGCCACAAGTTGTCAAAACGAGATATGCTCAGGTAGCACCGTTCTTGACAGCAGTATCGAATTGGAATCAAATAACCGGACTGAAAGACCCGCAGTACAAGTTATTCCAATTTACATCACCTTGGGTTAAACAGTATTTTCACGTTACAACTGGTACTACATCAGCAGCAGATAACGCAGAAGATACATTAGCAGTAACAGTTACAGGCGCAGTTGGTATGCCTTCTGCACTTGGTAATTACTTAGTAGGACAGAAAGTAGATGTTTACGCAGTTGACGGCGACGACAAGCCGACAGGCGCACCAAAAGGAACTCTTTTAATTACTACTTTCACCTCAACAACTTCAATTAACGTGAAGAATCTTGGCGGGGCATCCGTAGTCATAGCCAACACAGACGTACTCGTACTTAACGGAACGTCATTCGGCGAAGGTACTGAAGCAGCCAATCCTTCTCATAATGAACTTTCAACTCGTTGGAATCAATGCGGAATTCACAAAACTTCATTTCAGTTGACCAATACTTTAATGCAGGCAGCTTTAAGAGGTGAATCAAGTGAATACGACAGACTAAAACAAGTTAAAGCTCAGGAACATATGATTAAGAAAGAAAGAGACCTTTTATTCTCTATTTCTAACATAGGTATCGGAGAATCCGGAGATACATTCGGAGACGGCGGAAGAACAGACGTAGATGGCAACACAGTAAGAAGCACTTATGGAGCTTTTAAAGCTGTTTACAATTACGGGACTTCAACGGCTTCAAGTGACGATCAGAACATTTTCCCAATTACAGAAGCAAGTTATACTTATGCTAATTGGGTTGATGATATGGAAAAAGTATTTGACGAATCACCCGATGGCGTATTACCAATGTTCGTAGGTAATGGACTTCTTTCTTATTTCAACAAGATTGAAGGAACATCAGGCGCAGGCGTAGTAGCGAAATCCAAGTGGACGGTAAACTTCCCAAAAATGAATACCGAAAGAGCTTCTTCTTTAGGATTTAATATTAAGGAATGGGAATCTCCACACGGAATAATCCAGTTTGTGAGAACACCGATTATGACTAAAGACCCGTTTGCTTACAAAGCAGGGTTCGCAGTTGACCCAACCAACATTTCACATATGGTTTACAGAGCTCCAGTCTATCAGCAGAACATAAAAACTGACAATGCTCCTGACTATCAGAAGAACCAATATATGTCAGATGAAGGTATCGCAATAACTAACATTTATAATCACAATATAATGTATTTACAGTAGAAAGGAGATAAAGTTATGGCTTTAACACAAGGTGCTTGGTCTGAAACTACTGTAAATGATACATTGGTTTTACAATGCACGGTTTCAGGCGAGACAAATGACGCTGATATGATTACATTAATAACGCCAAAATCATTAGATGGGAGCATACCTTGGTCTGTTATCGTTGATCCGGCAGAGGATTTAACAGCATCAGGAAGTGCAGCAGTAGATATTTGGGGTTGTTATAGTGATTCAGCTTCATTAGCAACAGCAGATGCAGGAACAGATTGTGTGCTTGTAGCGGCTAACTCAGCGGACATAGATGCTGGCAGTGCGTGTGTAATCCACGTTCTCCCCGGTGTGAATGGCAATGTTACTCAAGTAACTAATGCTTCGCCGGGTTGGTCTGTAATCCCTGCTTATCCAAGATATATTATAAATCTTGATTTAAGTGCTGGTTTACAAGATGATGCAGATGTTGTATTCACAATAGTTCAGAAAAAATAAACTAAGGGAGGAGAAATCCTCCCATTTTTAAGGAGAACAAAATGGCTTTACTATCTAATCAAGACTGGATTGATTCAATAGCGGGTCTTGATACGACGAATAAAAGCTTGTAATCCTTCATAGGAGATTAAATGAGTTTCCAAACAAGAATTGAAGACCACGTAGGGACATTAGCGAGTGCTGATACTGCTTTTATGACGGATGTTTTAACAGACGGCGCAAGAGTAGTAATAGATTACTTAGTTAATAAAGGTTCTGACAAAATAGAAATATACGCTACTGATAAAACAGATGCGGGAAGCGGTATAGATATAACTTCGGGCAGACCTTTTTCTGCTCATAAATCTAACTATCCCGCAAGGCGTATTCCGGTAGAAATGAAAGCGAAAGCTACTGACGCAGATTCACTACATTATGCGATTTCAACTGACCCCGTATGGTATTTAGATAAGACTAAAGCCTATGTATTGCCGGGTGGCGGTACGGTAAGGTGGATAGATTACCCTACAGTTTTATATTCAGATTCTACCGTTTCTAATTATCCTCCCGAAGGATATGACACGATAGTTTTATATGCTTCGCAGAGATATTTGATTAGGATTTTAAGCGACTTAACGACTACGACTATTGGCGGGATAACAGCTTTCACTACACCTACCTCAATAGTGCCTCCTGCTTCACCGAACTTTACATATACAGATGCAATAATAGCAACAGTTGGAATAAGTCAGATAAACTTTACCGATAGTTTAAGTTTTACTCCTCCTGTATTCGGTGGTTCTTATACTACGATGGATACGGCTTTAGGTAATCAGGACGTTGAACTTGCCCAAGGATATAATCAAAAGATACAAAGCCAATTAGGGCAGTATTCACAGGACTTACAAAAATCAGTTGCAGATTTTCAGAAGGATTTACAAGAGTATCAATTAGGACTTCAAAAAGCTATTGAGAATGCAAGACTTGAATCACAAAGACTTACTCAACAGGCACAACTTACTACTGATGGGAATTTACAGAATGAGATAAACACCCTGAATGAACAAGTTCAGGAATACCAAGCCTTATTAGGAAAGTATCAGACGGAAGTTTCTGACTATGGAGTGAAGATACAGAAAGAAAGTGCAAGGATACAATCGTTGATAGCAGAATACCAGCTAATGACTCAGAATTATTTACAGATTTTAGAGAATTTAAGAAAAGAATTTCAACTTAGTTTGGAGAGTTTATAATGGCAGACAGAATAACATTTGCAGTTTCAGTAACACCAGTTGAAACCTTAACTACTGAAAACTCTACGAGTGTAGATGTAATTGCCTCAGAAGTCAACGTGACTTTAGGCGGAGGAGGAGACTCGGTAGATTTAGACGGATATGAAGATGCAGCATCAACACAAGGGTATTCAAACGCAGCCCCTTATTACATAGATGCAATTCATACAGCAGGAGGAACTCAATGTGTATCGGGAGTTAAAGATTTCATCTTTATAAAAAACACAGGATATTATTATTCATCTTCAACTGTATTAGGTTCTCCAAGTTCGCACGCAGTATTAGTTGTTATTAAAGCAGAGGCTTATGCGGATGGAACGGAAAGTGGATGGGTCTCTGATACTACCGATGCGGGAGAAGTTCACTTCTTTGAAGTCGCTTATCTAAAACCAGGACAGGCGATAGTGCTCCCTTTGGGTGCGGGGGCAACTTCAATTACTCAGTTTGGCTCTAATGCAAACGACCTATCACAATTAGGGACTACATCGCAAAATGGGGTTTCAAGGATTTATGTAAAAACAGTTGCCTTACCCGGAGGTGCAGTACCTTCGGATGGCAACGCAGTTGAATTTTTAGCGGTGGATTAAAATGACGACCCAACATTTTCTGGATTCAATAAAACAAATATTCCCTTTAGTCGGGGATACTCAGATATTAAAAGATATAGACAAGGCTCAGAAGTTATTTGCTAATGAGACGGGACTCTTAACGGCAGTAGGACAGTTGACTTCAATTTCAACCTCCGTTGGATGGAATTTACCAAGTGATTTTGTAGAATTATACGGAGTTGACCCCGTAAGGTTCTACGACTCAAGCGGAAATCCTAAATACTTAGGAGATTATAATTATGCCTATGAGATACAGTTTGGCAAATTTTATATCTATTCTTTAACCGAAACCGAGATTACAGGATTAAGCACAGGAATAGACACAGCTTATATTCATTACAAAAGGAAACCGACAACTATAACAAGCGAAAATACTACCTTAGAAATAGAAGAAGAATTTAGAGATGGCATTGAACATTACGTCTTAAAAAATTACTTTGCAAAATTTCCCGTTGATACAATAGCGCAGGGACAGGTAATCAAAGCAAGGGATTGGAATGCCGTTAAATACCACGACAGTCAATATGAAAAATTAAGAATAAGAGCAAAGAGATACGCAAATATTAAAGTCCAAGATATGGAGGCTTACGTTCAGAACTATGAATATGCTGGCAAGTATCAATTACCAAGAAGAACGAAAGACGCTACGTTAGGTTCAACTGCTTTAACTCAGTTGACTTCATTAGGGACTATATACGAGAAGTTCGCTTTATATAATATTAACACAAGCGATACAGGAACGATAGACGAAGCAATACAAGTAGGATTTACTACAATAGCAGGTTCAAAATCTGGAGTGACTTTCACAATTACATCAACTGCTGAATTTGGAACTGATATATTCTTAGAATCTAACGACGGGAATGTATCTTGGGTAAGAAATTCCTCAAGTGAAATAGTGGTTACGCTTCCGGGCTCATTCACTGATTTATCAATACAACTATATGAATACGCATAATGCAAGAAACGATTAGCATAAGAAATTTCGGCGGGATGATGACAAATCCCCATAAAGAGGACATACCCGATAATATGGCTGTTTATGCTTATAACTTAGACCCTCAGAGTGAATTGGGAGTTTTGAAAGGAATAGAAGTAAGCGGGGCTGCTTATCAGGCAGAAGACCCTGCGGTTAATATACCAGACGTTTATGAGGCTGATTGGATTAATTATGATGATTCAGGGACGACTAAATATGATTTAGTCTATATAGATAAAGACGATGAAGATATATCTGCTGTTGAGAATTTTTACGATGCGACAGTAGCTAATAGATTACAAACAGATTTAATTACCTCTGGAATAGTCCCAAGATGTGTAAAAACATTTAATAACGTAGCACAAATAGGATGCGGGGTTGATGATAAAGCGTATGCGGTTAATAGACTTTTAGCACAGAAGGATTTTTTCAATAATCAAGAATCTGTGGCAGCTGGACTCCAAATTGAAAATGGGGAGTGTTATATGCCCCTATCCCAAGATGGATATATAAAAGTTTATAGTGCGGGAGGGGATAGTTCGGGGAATGGGTATTTCCAAAACGGGATATTATATAGATGGGCTACCTCATTAGTATATGATGGGCTACAAGAAAGTAATTTGGTGGAGGGGAATAGTCTTAACCCGGCAACTACATCTTCCAAAGTAGCTGTATCCCTAAAGGCATTCAAATTAAACAATATCACTCTCTTAGATTCAAGAGTCACTGGTGTAAATCTTTATAGGGCTGAATCATCCGACGAGACTGTTGGAAATTTAGGACTTTATAGATTAGTTAAGTTTATAGATATCAATACGGGTGACGATTTATCGGGAACTGCTGACGCAGCAGTAACTGTTGATGCTACATCTTTAACTGATACTCGTTTAAATATGATAGATGACGAGTATGTAGGTTATGTTATAACTTGTGATGGCAAATCGCTTATTGTCACCAGTAATGATGAGACTTCTTTTACGGGAGTGTCTTGGTTTGGGGGAACACCTTCTTCCTCTGGATTAGCTTGGACTTCTAACTATGGCTTATGGACGGATAGTTCTGATGATTATATAATCGCTATAAACGATAATGGGAACTTCCCTGCTGGCGGGGCAACCTATGAAGAAAATTCTGGTATGCCCGAAAGTTTAGAATTTCAATCTATTAGATATGCAGTAAATGAAGCTGGTGGAGGTTACCATTGGGTTAGCAATGGACAGCCAGAAGGAGAGACTGATGCTGATTGGAATAGATACATATTCCGTTCTAAAAAGTTCAGACCAAATATGTTTGACTGGACGAGAGACTTCTTAGTCCTACCAGAAATCCCTAACGCTTTGGCTTGGTATAATGATAGATTGTATGCTTTCTCAGAGAACACAACATACAGAATCAACCCTGAACTTTTATACATAGAAGATACTTATTTTGGTGCGGGAGCATCTCATAGGCAGAGTGTATGCGTATCAGAATACGGACTTTACTTTTGTAATCTTAACGGAGCATACAGGATACAAGATTCAGGCATAGAAGTTATTTCAGATCCGATAGCGGAAGTTCCGAGAACAGAAAATTACATAGGATGGAAAGCATTCGCTTTGGCTACGGCAGGGGCTAATTTCGACAGAGTTGTTATTAAAGCGGAAGTTGATAAAAGACTAATCCTTTTTGTAGGGGCTACGGCTTCAAACGCATCAGATTGTATGGCGTTTTACATTCCTACGGGTCATTGGTATAGATTAGGTTTAGGTTCGGCTGCTTTAGCTGCTGATTCAGGATTATACTCAGGTAAAGATGGAGAAGTTTATATCTCAAATGCGACTGCTTCTTATAGATTATTTGCAGGTGCAACTTATGAAACTACATCTTGGATTTCAAAAGAATTTCATTTAGACGAACCCTCGCAGAATAAATCTTGGAATTTAACCAGATGGGACGGAACAGCAGGGACGGGGAGTATCTCGGTATTCTATGGAGTAGAGGGAGCTTTACCATCAACGGCTGCGACTTCGGGTGCGTATATAAATGTTTATAAAAAAACCTTCCAAGTAAGTTTAGTAACTACGGGGAATGCGTTGGTAGATTCAATAGATATTATAGTGAGGAGACTCTTTGGTAAAAGGTAATATAAGTTCTCTTACAGAAAAACAATTAGAGCAGATACTTGCTAAAAAACAAGAGTATGTTGTTAAATCCGATAAGCGAGCAAATAGAAGTTTAGGGTTAAACCCAACTGCTGATAACGTAGCCGAAGTATTAGCAACTTTAATTAAAGACTTAAAAGCACAGGGAATTTTAAAATAGGAGAATAAAATGAACGGCATTCAAAACTGGGGATGGAAAGACTATCAGGGTGATTTTAACCAAGACATCTTATATAATACGCAACGGAGAGCAGGAGACACTGCCGGAGCTTTACTTGATTTTAACTCTCCATTCTACCAACAGTTCAGAAGTTATATGGGTTCAATGACACCAACATTAGGGACTAATGCTTGGTTAGCACCCTTAGTAGCGGGAGGTGGAAATTACGCAGGCTCACAAACACAGGCGAATATCTTACAGCAAAACTATCTTAAACAAAGAAATGATTTTCTTAATACAGGGGTTAAGGGATTCGCTGCTGGTAACATAGGAACTGCTGCAAACCTATTAGGACTTCAAGGGAACATAGGAAATACTATCCTTCAAGGGCAACTTGCAAGAGAGCAGATGGACGCA
>WBZR01003689.1_pt1 | contig 13413 bp, 15 predicted proteins | sample 5204231 | NCBI WGS metagenome assembly WBZR01 (sample SAMN12412403, study PRJNA552823) | activated sludge metagenome | isolation source: activated sludge from anammox sidestream of wastewater treatment plant... | place: USA: Virginia | collected 2017-08 | reverse complement strand
CGAGAACAACGTCATCCTGACGATCGTGACCGCCGATACGCCGCGAGTACCGGACCAGGAACGCGTGCGCATGACGGAAATTTCGCCGCGTTTTCGACGCGTGCTGGTGCGCTTCGGTTTCATGGAATCGCCGAACGTGCCGCGCGCCTTGGCGATCGCCCGCAAGCTCGGCTGGCAGTTCGACATCATGGCGACCTCGTTCTTCCTCTCGCGGCGATCGCTGCGCCCCGCCGCGCGGTCAGGGCTTGCCGCCTGGCTTGACCGGTTCTACATCGCGCTCGCCAAATCGGCGGCGGACGCCACCGACTTCTTCCAGATTCCGACCGGACGGGTGGTCGAGGTCGGGACGCAGGTCACTGTTTAATCAGCGGCCAATGTCCGCCGGTCGGCCCAAGATGCGGCCGCAAGAAGGATGTCCGATGTTCAACTGGTTTCGCCCCGCTCCGCGCGTCCGCGATCTGGGCGTTGAGGAAGTCGCGCGCGCCGTTACGCAAGGAACAGCGGTCATCGTCGATGTTCGCGAGCCGAACGAGACGGCGGTCGAGCGCATTCCGGGCGCGCTGCTGATGCCCCTGTCCTGCTTCGATCCAAAGGCCATTCCGGACCCGCAAGGCAAGACGGTGGTGTTTTCCTGCCGTTCCGGCATCCGCTCCGTTCGCGCCGGCGAATTGGCGCAAGCGGCGGGTTTCGCCTATGACGCGCATCTCGCCGGAGGGCTCATCGCCTGGAAGGCGGCCGGACTCCCGACCGAGACGTAATGTCCTACCATCGTCATTCCGGCCGAGCCGCGGCAGCGGCGAGGGCCGGAATCCATAACCACTGACCGCGATGATGGATTCCGGGCTCGCGCACTTCGCGCGCGCCCGGAATGGCCGACTCGTATGTGCGCGGCGGCAGGGCGTTGACGAGGGTGTCGACGCGCCGGCCGGATCGTGTACAAGCTTGGCCTACATCCCCGCCCGTGATCTCCCACGCGAGCGCGCATGAACCCGGTCTTTGCTGAGTTTCCCGTCTCGGTCTTCGAAGTGATGTCGCGCCTTGCGCGCGAACACGACGCCGTCAATCTGGGACAGGGTTTTCCCGACGATCCCGGGCCCGAGGACGTGCGCTCCAAGGCCGCCGACGCCGTCGTCAACGGCTGGAACCAATACCCGCCGATGATGGGCGCGCCGGAATTGCGCCAGGCCGTGGCGGCGCATTACCGGCGCTGGCAGGGGCTGACGCTCGATGCGGAAAGCGAGGTGATGATCACGTCGGGCGCGACCGAGGCGATCGCGGACGCGCTGTTCGCGCTGATCGCGCCGGGCGACGAAGTGGTCTTGTTCCAGCCGCTCTACGACGCCTACCTGCCGCTCGTGCGCCGCGCCGGCGGGTTGCCGCGCTTCGTGCGCCTGAAGCCGCCTCACTGGCGGTTTGATGAAGACGACCTGGCCGCCGCGTTCACGCCGAACACGCGCATCGTCTTGTTCAACAATCCGCTTAATCCAACCGGGACGGTCTATCCGCGCGAGGATCTGGAGCTCTTGGCGCGCTTTTGCGAGCGGTCGGGAGCGGTCGCGATCTGCGACGAGGTCTGGGAGCACGTCGTGTTCGATGGCCGCCGCCATGTCCCGCTCATCGCCATTCCGTCCATGCGCGAGCGCTGCGTAAAAATCGGCTCCGCCGGTAAAATATTTTCTCTCACCGGATGGAAGGTCGGCTTCGTGTGCGCCGCTCCCGCCATCATGCGCGTGCTCGCCAAGGCGCACCAGTTCATCACCTTCACCACGCCGCCCAATCTGCAGATGGCGGTGGCTTATGGACTCGGCAAGGCCGACGATTATTTCACCGCGATGCGCAACGATCTTCAGCGCAGCCGCGACCGTTTCGCCGCCGGCCTCCAGGCGCTCGGGTTTCCGCTCCTTGACGCGCAAGGCACCTATTTCCTCAATGTCGACCTGCAGCCGCTCGGGCTCAACGAAGACGACGAGAGCTTTTGCCGCCGTCTAGTCACCGAGCACGGCGTCGCCGCGATCCCGGTCTCGGCGTTTTATGCGGCCGACCCGATCCGCTCGGTCGTGCGCTTCTGTTTCGCCAAGCGCGATGAGACGCTCGATGCGGCGTTAAACCGGTTGAGCGGCGTTTTGAAAAACGGACATTGAGGCTCCGCATGCCTCGTTTCGCGACTCGTAGGGCAAAAGCGCCATGGCTGCGCCGCCTGCTCGTAGCCGTAATCGCCGCGGGCTGCGCCGCGGCGCCGGCGCAGGCTGCGGAGCGGGTCGTCAATTTCTACAACTGGTCCGATTACGTCGATCCGACGGTGCTCCACGATTTCACGCGCGAGACCGGCATTCGCGTGCGCTATGACACGTTCGACTCCAACGACATGCTGGAAACCAAGCTGCTCGCCGGCCGTTCCGGATATGATGTCGTCGCGCCGACGGCGTATTTTCTCGAGCGACAGATCAAGGCCGGGGTCTTTCAGAAGCTCGACAAGCCGAAGCTTCCAAACCTGAAACATCTCTGGGACGAGATCACGCGGCGGCTCGCGGTCTATGATCCGGGAAACCAGTACGCCGCCAACTACATGTGGGGGACGACCGGCATCGGCTACGACGTCGCCAAGGCGCGCGCGATCCTTGGCCCTGACGCCAGGATCGAAAGCTGGGATGTCCTGTTCAAGCCTGAGAACATCGCCAAGTTCAAGGATTGCGGCGTCTATTTCCTCGACGCAGCCGACGACGTCTTCCCGCCCGCGCTGCGCTTCCTCGGCCTTGATCCGAACAGCAGCGCGCCGGCCGATCTCGAAAAAGCCGCCGAGCTCGTCTCGAGGATCCGACCCTTCATCCGCAAATTTCACTCGTCCGAATATCTCAACGCGCTGGCGAGCGGCGAGATCTGCCTCGTGCTCGGCTTCTCGGGCGACATCAAGCAAGCGCAGCGACGCGCCGCGGAGGCGAAGAACGGGGTCGAGATCGCCTATGTGATTCCGAAAGAAGGCGCGCAATTGTGGTTCGACAATTTGGCGATCCCGAAGGACGCCCCGAATGCGGCGGAGGCGCACGAGCTCATCAATTTCCTCCAACGGCCCGAAATCGCCGCGCGCAACACCAATTATATCGCCTACGCGAACGGCAATGCCGGAAGCCGCGCCTACATCAAACAATCCATTCTCGACGATCGTGGGATCTATCCCGATCAGGCCATCATGGCGCGGCTCTATACGATTGCGGCCCACGACCAGAGAACGCAGCGGCTGATGAATCGGCTGTGGACGCGGATCAAGACGGGACGGCAGGAGCCAGCTCGCTGTGGCAAGGCTCTTCCTCCCCCGTGAAGCGGGGGAGGAGCAAAAGAAGGCTCACCGCCAGCGGCGGTGCAGCCAAAGCCACTGGTCAGGATGCTCGCGCACCCATCGCTCGACGACCGACGTGACCGCCTGCATGGTCGCCTGGATATCGACGCGCCCCTGAGCGTCGCGCACGGCCGCGATCGGTTCGCTTAATTCGACGACGAAGTGGTGCGCGCCGGCGCGGATCGCCCGCACGCCATGAATCGGCGCATCGAAATGTCGGGCGAGGCGGGCCAACGTCGGGTTCGCCTTGCAGCGCCGCCCGAAAAACTCGACGTCGACGCCGCGGTCATAGTGCTGGTCCACCAGCATCCCGACATGCACGCCCTTGTCCAGCAGGCCGGCGAGCCGGAACGGCGCCTCTGGCCCTGAGGGGATCAGCGTTCCCATATTCATGTCGCGCACGCGCTCGACCGCGTCTGCGACCGAGCGGATATTCGGGGGGCGGAACAGAATGCCGGCCTCGATCCCTAAGGCCGCGGCGGCGCGGGCCGGCACTTCCCAATTGGCGAGATGCGCGGTGAACGCCAAAGCAGGCTTTCCGCTTGCCCGCAATTGCATGAAGCGTTGCAGCGTCGCGGGATCGTAGCCGATATCGGCGGGACCGCCCTGGTCCGGATGCGCGATGCTCAATCGATCGAGCTGAGCAAATTCCGCAACCATGCGGCCCAGATTATCCCAGACGCCTGCAAGGATTTTCTCGATTTCGTCCGTCGATTTTTCGGGAAAGGCGGCCGCGAGATTGGCGCGCCCGATCCGGTGCTCGGGCAGAAAGCGCCCGATCGTCCGCAAAACGCCGGCGAAGAAATTCGCGGTGCGCTTGCGGTCGAACCGGCGCATCCGTTTGAGCAGCAACACCGCAAACGCGCCGCCGAGAGCATTGACGCCTTGCTTCATGCGCCAACGAAGCATCCACAACCGGCGCTTCCAAGCGGTTCTCACGGCCGGCCTCAAAACGTCACGACGATCTTGCCGAATGCCTGCCGGCTTTCCAGCTTCGCGAGGCCGCGTTCAAACTCGGCAAGGGGCGCTTCCGTGTCGATCACCGGAGTGAGACCCTGCGCCATTTTCGCAAGGCTCTCGCGAATGTTGCGCATCGAGGCGCCGAAGGAGCCGACGATCCGATATTGCTGCTGAAACAGCTGCATCAGATTGATGGTTGCGGTCGGCCCCGATGTCGATCCGCAGGTGACAAGCCGCCCGCCGCGCTTGAGCGCGAGAAGCGAGCCGTTGAACGTGTCCGCGCCGACATGCTCGAACACGACGTCAACGCCTTTCTTCTTGGTGATCTTGCGGACAAGGTGCTCAAATCGTTCGCTCTTGTAATTGATCACGTAGTCCGCCCCGAGCGCGCGCGCCTTCTCGGCCTTGGCGTCGTCGCCCACCGTCGTGATCACGGTGCAGCCGATCGCCTTCGCCATCTGGATCGCCGCGGTCCCGATGCCCGAGCCTCCGGCATGGACGAGAACGCTCTCGCCCGGCTCGAGCCTGGCATTGTCGAACAGCATGTGCTGCACGGTCGAGAATGCGATCGGCGCGCAGGCGGCGTGCCGCATCTCGACGCCGGGGGGGACCGGAATGACGAGCCGCGCCGGCAGGTTCAACAGGTCGCGCGCGAAGCCGTCGACATGGAAACCCATGATTCCTTTGACGTCCTCGCACAGATTATCGCGCCCTTCGCGGCAGGCGCGGCACTCGCCGCAGGTCATCGCGCCGTACATCACGACCGGATCGCCGACCTTCATCGAGGTGACGTCGCGCCCCACGGCGGCGATTTCTCCGGCGGCTTCCGCTCCGACAACGAGCGGATAGCTGCGCTTCGCAAACGCCATGCCGCGCCAACCCCACACGTCGATGTGGTTCAACGCCACCGCTCGGATGCGGATTTGCACCTCCGATGCCGCCGGCGGCGGCGGCGGAGGGCGCTCCGCGAGCTCGATCTTGCGGTCCGCGACGAGAGTGAGCGCGCGCAATCAGCGTCTCCTGAAAAGCAGGGAGGAGGAAGTAATCAGCGGTGGATGCCTATCGCTGCGGAAAGCCCGCCGTCAATCGGCAGAACAGCTCCGGTGATGTAGCCTGCCCGCGGCGAGAGGAGGAAACTAATGAGACCGGCTATGTCCTCCGGCTCGGCGAAACGGCCTGCCGGAATCTGCGCCTCCATCTTGTCGCGATAAGCGGCGTATGGCTGCATCATCGCCGTATCGATGAATCCGGGCGCAACATAATTGACCGTGACTCCCCGGCGCGCGGTTTCGATCGCGAGCGTGCGCACATAGCCGAGCAGGGCGGACTTGGACGCCGCATAGGCTGCGTTGCCCTGGCTGCCGAAAAGGGCGGTGATCGAGCCGATGACGACGATGCGCCCGTCGCGCGCGCGCGTCATGGCGCGCACGAGCGCGGCTGAAATCCGCGTGAACGACCAGAAGTTCACCTGCATCGCCTGTTCCGCCTTGGCCTGGTCCATCATCGCCGCCAGAGAATCGTAGCTCTGCCCGGCATTGTGCACCAGAGCCGAAAACGGCTTCTCGCCGATTGCGGCGATAAAGGAATCGACCGCCGCTTTGTCGCCGAGGTCAACCTGATAAGCCTCGAACATCTGTTCCGGGCGGGTCTCTTTGAGCTGCGCGATCAGCGCCGCCGCCTCGGCTTGCGCCGACCGATAGGTGAACGTCACGTCGTGACCGTCCGCAGCAAGATCGCTGACGATCGCCGCGCCGAGTCCGCGTCCGCCTCCAGTGACAAGGACCTGCCGGCGGCCCGGTTTTGCATCCATCACGACGGCTCCGCGCTGAGCACGAGCGAGACATTCTGTCCGCCGAAGCCGAAGGAATTCGAGATGGCGTGCCGCATGCGCGCATCGCGCGCCTCATTGGGCACCACATCGAGCGGAATGGCCGGATCGGGAACCTGATAGTTGATGGTCGGGGGAATGCGCTGGCGTTCGAGCGTGAGCAAGGTGATCACGGCCTCGACCGCGCCGGCTGCGGACAGCGTATGGCCGATCATCGATTTGTTGGATGAGATCGGAATCCCGCCCGCGCGCTCCCCGAATACGGTGATGACGCCGACGCATTCCATCTTGTCGTTTTCGGGCGTGCCCGTTCCATGCGGGTTGATGTAGTCGATGTCGTCGGGCGATAGTCCCGCGTCGACGATGGCGTTGCGGATGCAACCGATGATCGGCTTGCCGTCGGGGCTCGAGCGCGTGCGGTGGAACGAGTCGGCCATCTCGCCGCAGCCGGAGACGATCCCGACGACAGGCGCGCCCCGCGCAATGGCGGAGTCAAGGCTCTCGAGCACCAGCGCGCCGGCGCCCTCGGCCATGACGAAGCCGTCGCGGTTCTTCGAGAACGGCTTCGCCGCCGCCTGCGCCGGTTCGTTCTGCGTCGATAGCGCCGAAAGCAGCGAAAAGCGGATCAGCGATTCCGCGTTCACCGACCCATCGGTGCCGATGCACAGCGCGGCGTCGGTTTCGCCGCGCCGGATCGCCTCGACTCCGAGCTGGATCGCCGTCGCTCCTGAAGCGCACGCGGTGGACAGCGAGATCGGGGAGCCTTGCGTCCCGAACCGCTCAGCGAGGTTATCGGCGACGGAGGCGAACATGAAACGATCGTGATAGGCGTTGAAGCGGCCGGTCTGCGCCGCGCGGATCAAATCATTATAAGTGACGCCGTTTTGTGACGCCGCAGCCTCGGCCACCTCTTGGCGCTGCGGCCATTCGAGCTCGACCGGGGCCACCGCAACGAACAGCGGACCGGGAAAACTCGTCCGCGAGCCGATCCCGCTCTGTGCGAGCGCCTCCTCCGCCGCCAGCATGGCCAAGTTTTCCGCCAATGCCGGCGCGGAGAACGGCTCGACCGGCAAGAAGTCGACCGTGCCTGCGATGCGGGTCTTGAGGTGTTCGGTGCAGAAACGCGTAATGGCGCGAATTCCGGACGCGCCCGCCGTCAGTTTTCGCCAGTTGTCTTCTTTTCCCGCTGAAAGGGAGGTGATCAGTCCCATGCCGGTGACGGCGACCACGGGCCGGCCGGCTTTGTCCCGATGCGCCATGAACGCCTCCTCAATCCAGCGCCTCGATGAAGGCGAGGCCTTCGCCCCGCCAGTGGCCTACTCCCGTCACGGCAACCTGGCGCAGTTCGCCCGCCATATCCTTCTCCATACCGCTGCGATCGCCGGTCGGAAACAGCGCGCGACGGCTGACGGCGAGCGCGGCCAAACCGACATTCATCGAAAATTGCGGCTCGAAACCATGGCCGAGACGGGTCGCCGTCGCGCGCACGGGCAATTCGGCGTGAGCCCTCAAAAAGGCCCGCTCCTCGCCCGTGGCTGGTTCCGCCCCGCTCGCCCCCGAAATGATCGCGCAGCGATCCGCGGCGATTTGCGGGGCGATTTTCGTCCACAGGCGTTCGAGCGAGGCGGTGATGGCGCCGGGCCTGCGCCGGGTTCGGTCCGACAAGGCCATGCTCAACCGCGCCAACCCCTTAGCGCCGCGCGCCAGCGCATGGCGCCGCTCCTCAATGATAATGAAAGCGCCGAGCGAAGCATGGGCAATGCCGCCGATCGGAGCGCGTTCCCAAACGGGCCGGAAGTCGGATTCGAGATTGTATCCACCGAATTCGTAGAGGATCAGCTGGTCTTGGCGCTCGGCATTGCACGAGCCGCCAACCAGGATCATGTCGCTCTGTCCTGCAAGCACGCGCATCAACGAGGTTCGCACGGCGTCGATTCCTGCAGCTTCCTCTCCCATGAAGGTGCGCGAAGATCCGGTGACCCCATGGACGATTGAGACATTACCTGCGAGCAGGTTCGAGAGCTGGGCGAGAAAGAGCGTCGGCCGCAGATCGTTCATGAGACGCTCATTCAGATAGGCCCCGCGATCCTTGGCATGACGGATTCCGCTCAGAACCGAGGAATCGACCGCGAGATCGCGCTCGCCGCCCCCGGCCGCCACGACCATATCCATGCGGGACAGAATGTCGGTCTGGCCTTTCACGCCTGCATGCTCCAGCGCGAGCCCCGCCGCGTAGACGCCGATTCGCTGCCACGGCTCCATCTGCCGCAGGTCGCCCTTCTTCGGGATCTGCTTCTCGAATTCGATGGGGGCGAGCGGATGCACCACGTTGGGCGCAAACGTTTGCGTATCCGCCGTCGGTTTCGCCGCCGCGAGGCCCTGCCAATGCGCCTCCGGCCCCTCGCCGAGACAGGATATCATTCCGATCCCGGTGATCCACGCCTCGCGCGCACCGTCACCCATTGCCGACCATCTCCATCGGAAAACCAATTTCCTCGGCGAAGCTTTTCATGCAAGCCGCAAAGGCGGGCGAGGGGAACGGGACCAAGCGAAACATCAGCTCCGCATCGCATACCCTCTTCCCCTCGAGCGTGATGCTCGCCTTCGTCGCCGCATAGCCTGAACCCTCATGATCGAGGCGGGCGTCAACCGTGAGTTCGGCGCCCGGGCTGACGAAGGCTCGAAGCTTGGCCTCTTTAATGACGGCGAGGAACGGCATGCGCGCGAAGGCGGTCAGCGCGATAATGAGCCAGCCGGATGTCTGCGCCATCGCCTCGGTCAACAAAACGCCCGGCATGAGCGGGTAACCCGGAAAATGTCCTTCGAAAATTGAGCTTTCGCGTGGAACAACCGCTTTGGCGCGAATCGTCTTCTGCTCGCGATCAAGGGCGGCAATGCGGTCTATGAGCTTGAAGTACTCAAGTTTCATGCGGCCTCGAGGGTCAACCCCCCCTGGCGGCCACGAGCGCGTCGATATGGGCGGAGAGTTTCTCCAGCACGAAATACTCGTCCGTCGAAGCCTTGCCCTCGTTCACCTCTTGGGTCCACTGCTCGATTGGCAGCTTGATCCCGAAAGTCTTGTCGATGGCGAACGCCACGTCAAGAAAGTCAAGGCTGTCGATTTCCAGATCGGTGATGGCGTGGCTTTGCGGCGTGATCTTGTCCCGCGAAATGTCGCAAGTCTCGGCGATGATATCGGCAACCTTGTCAAAGGTGGTCGGCATAACGGATACCTCGCTCGTCCGCGCGGGACCCAGAAGTCCGCGCATGACGCCTGACTCGCGGCGTGAGACCGGGATATTCAGGTCAACGCCCCCTCGGCGTGTGCCCCTATACCGAAGGATGTGGCCGAGTTCAATCTTTGGCGCGGGGATTCGCAGGTAGGAAATGCGCGCGCCCAACTCTGCATCGCGGTCTTAATGACCCGATCATCGCTGCGTGGCGTGGCGCAGGACGAAGGTTCGGCGCTGAGCGCTCGCAGCTCAAAAAACACCCGAAAGGGGTTGGGCGCTTTCGGGTGTCAGTCTCACAAGAGCGGCAAAGCGCGAGAAGCTACCACCGGCAAACCCACCGGCAGCGCCGCGGCCCGCGGTTCGGGACGCAACGTCCAGCCCTGTTGCGATGCCAGCCGCGCCCGCATCCCTGCCGCACCATAAGCATGTCGTTCGGGTGCTCAAGCGCTTGCCCAATCGCAGCCGCCCCGGTTACGGGCGCCGCCGAAGCGCTTGGAACCCCGGCAAAACTCAACCCGGCCGCGATCAACGCGGCAGCAACAAATCCGCGCATGCCTGTGTCCTCCATGTAGGTTTCGACCCAGGCGCAACCAATGCATGTTCATTTGGTTCCAGAATCGGAAAACGTTTGCAGCTGCTGAGCGCGCTAAAACAAGCGCATCCACGGCGGGATAAAATCCCGCCGCCGGCTGGTTTGTGTTGCTCTATCCCTCGCGTTGCGGATGCGGGCCCGTCACCACCTGCGCCAGCGCCGGTTGGGGACACAGCGTCCGCGCCAATTACGATGCCATCCACGGCCGCAGCCGCCCGCTACCGGCATGGCTTCGTCGGTTTGACCGGCAGCTTGCACCAGGGCCGAACCGCCTAAGGCCGGAGCGGCCGATGCGCTCGATGTCGAGGCAAAAACGAGGGCTGCAACGATCATTATCGCACACGATATGGCGCGCATCTGCGTCTCCTGTTTCTCAGCCCGAATCGGGGGCAAGGAGGGCGATGTTCGTTCAGATCGCGCGGAGAGTCCACGGGGAATGCGGGCGCGCGGTTCGCACGCGCCTGACGGTTCCGCTATCGCTCGGCTGTATGCCGAGCCAGCCCTGATTCGGACAGTCCCCCCGCCGGGGAGATTGTCTCGAAGATATGATGTTGCTGATCTTTGCCTCGTTTTGCAACGATATTGCTCATCGTCAGCGGAGCGCACAGCAAACGTACTTGCCTCATTAATGCCAGATTAGCCCGCCATCCGGCTTGGCAGGCGCACCAAACGCCTAGTTGATAGTCGCAACGTTTCCAGAAATGTTTCAGGAGTGATGATGAGACCGAAGCAACTCGGCCGCGTGGCTGCGTCGATCGTCTTTCTTTCAGCATCGATTATCTTTTCAAGTTCAAGCGAAACCAAAGCAGCTCAATCGGGAATAGCCTCAGTCTACTCAGGTGGACGAACTGCGAATGGTGAGAGGGCGCATGCGGGACGCCTGACAGCCGCACATCGCACGCTCCCCTTCGGCACCCTGGTTCGCGTCACCCATCGCAAAAATGGACGCTCCGTCGTGGTGCGCATCAACGATCGTGGGCCGTTCGTTTCCGGGCGTGTGATCGATCTGACGCCGGCAGGCGCGAGCGCGCTCGGCTTTTCCGGACTCGCACCCGTCTCGCTGGCGGTGGTGGGCCGATAATCAGGTCATTCCGACTTCACCACCGATCGCGCGAGGGGATCTCAATCGGCGTACAATTCCGGCGGCCGGACAGCGCGCAATCCTGGTTCTTGCGCAAATCGGCAATGGCGAGCGCGAGCCAAACGCCTGCTATGACGAGCAGCGCCACCGCAACCAGAGACACGACATTGGTGAGCATCCGGTGACGATAACCGTCATCGCCGATATCCTGCGTTATTCCTGAAACCGGCCCCTCTGGGGAGACCTCCGCGTCGCCGCCATCGCGCGGCGCAGCGTCGCCCTCCGTCTGGCGTTGCCGGAACGGAATGACGCCCCCGTGACCCTCATCATCGGATTGGCGGCGCAACGCCATTGCAGAGCTCACCTTGGATCGAATTGCCGCCTGATAAGCTGTAGACGCGATCACGCCCCAACGCTAGGTTGGCTTGAATGAAGCTCGCTCTGACGAGAACCACGGCGCTCGTCACCGCCTATGCGGTGGCCTTGCAAATCATGCTTGGACTGGCGATCGCGGCGAGCCTGCCATTCGCGGCCTCCGCGCCGATTCTGTGCACGAGCGATGATGGAGCGCCGGGCCACGGCGATCGGCAGGACAGTCATATCTGCATCTCCGGCTGCGTCATGCCCGGCTCCGGTTTCGTGTTGGCCGACGCCCCGCCTGCAGAGTCCTGGTTCGCGCGCCCGCGGTCATCTGAAAAAAGCTTCACCACCCCATTGCCGCCGGGTCCGCGCGATCGGCTGCATGCGCTGGCGCGCGCTCCGCCCGCGGTTTGATCCCGGCCAGATTGAACGAACCCGTTCCGGACCAGGTCCGATTATTCCCTATTTTTGGAGTTACATATGAAACGTCTGTTCACAGCGCTGGCCGCGCTTGCCGTTTTTGCGGGCCCGGCCGCCCCTGCCTTCGCGGCCGAATACAAAGCCGGCTCGCTTGAAATCACTCAGCCTTGGTCGCGCGCCACGCCAAAGGGCGCGGCCGTCGCCGGCGGATTCATGAGCATCACGAACAAGGGATCGGCGCCGGACCGCCTGATCGGCGGATCATCAACGGTCGCCGGACGCTTCGAAGTGCACGAAATGTCGATGGATCAAGGCGTGATGAAGATGCGCGAGCTGAAAAGCGGGCTCGAGATCAAGCCGGGGCAAACGATTGAGCTGAAGCCGGGCTCCTATCACGTGATGCTGATGGAGCTGAAGCATCCCTTGGAGGCCGGGCAGCGCTTCAAAGGCGCGCTCGCCTTCGAGAAGGCGGGCCGCGTCGATGTCGAATTCGTCGTGCAGCCCCTGGGCACCCAGGGCGCGAGCGAAGGCCATCCGCAAAAGGCGCATTGACATAGCGTTGCCCGCGAAACGTTAATTCTTCACACTTTCCTGGCGCTGGCCAAGGCGATAGGCTCCTCTCGCGAGTGCTGAGAGAGGAAGTAAGAATGCCGATCGCCGCGGCCAGTGCGCCGGGCCGGCCTGTTTGGCGGCACCTGTTGTTTTTCGGCGCGGCCGTTTCGCTGCCGCTCCTCGTCCTATCCGGCGGACTGCTGGTCCTCTATGGGCAGAACGAACGCGCGCGGGTTGAGGCCGATGCGGTGGAGCTGGCGCGAAGTCTCACCTTATCCGTCGACCGCGAACTTGCGGGACTGCTTGCGGCAGCCGAAGTGCTGTCGGCCTCGCGTCCTTTGCAGTCGGGCCGGTTCGACGAATTCGATCGGCAGGCGCGCGAGGTCCGGCAAAAGCTTGGGATCGAAATCGCCGTGCGCGACCGCGAGCATAAGCAGCTCGTCAACACGCGTCTGCCGCGTGGGGCTTCGCTTCCGGCGGACACGGGGGGGAGGACTTTCGCTAGGCTATGCTGAGCCTTCGGTCGCCGGAACATTCATTTCAGCTCGGCCGCAAGAGACGTTGACGCCGCAGACAGCGCTGACGATGAGGGGGCGGCGCGCCATTTTGCATTGACGTCGTAAGGCGGCGGCTGAGTGGCCTTAACCATCAATGCCACGCGCTCCTGTTTTTCTTCGTAACAGGGCCACTTCGTCATGGTTCGTGATAAGCAGTCAATTCGGCGTTGTTGTCGTCAACGCCGCCGCCCTGGAACTTGTTCTTCTTATTCGATAAAGCGTACGTCGATTTTTTGCCGCCATCCAGCCCGATCGCGATGACAGATTTACCGTTAGACGGAACGTGCAATCCGGCGGCTCCGAATCGCGTTAGCGAAGGCGGGCTCCTGAAATACACAATGCGCTTGGAGAGGGGATGATCAGCCCGCCGTCGGGAAAAGACCGCCTGCTGCTTGCGAGTTACGCGACCGCGATCCTCGTGAGCGCCGCGCTGTTGTTCGCGGTCGAACCGCTGTTTGCGAAAATGGTGCTGCCGCGGCTTGGCGGCGCGCCGTCG
>WBZR01003688.1_pt1 | contig 13413 bp, 20 predicted proteins | sample 5204231 | NCBI WGS metagenome assembly WBZR01 (sample SAMN12412403, study PRJNA552823) | activated sludge metagenome | isolation source: activated sludge from anammox sidestream of wastewater treatment plant... | place: USA: Virginia | collected 2017-08 | reverse complement strand
GGCATGCTCAGCCCCGGCGCCAGATGTTGCCGGCGCCACCGCGGCGCGCCGCCAGCAGCGGCGAGTCACCCACGGTCTCAGGCGGCTCGTCCTGCCCGTCCACGGCCCGCGCCTGCCGCAGCACGTCCTTCAGCGCGTCCTCGACCACCTGCTCGAGCGACGCGGACTGCGTGATGGGGTACGCCATCACCGCCTTCATCGAGACGGTCATTGCCCACACGAGCATGTCGTCCCAGGTGCCCGGGTTCTCGTTGCGCCACACGTACCGCAGCAGCGCCGGGTTCTCGTCGCACAGCAACTTGCCGCTCTCAATTTTGAAGTCGGCCTCGGCACCGGCCTCGCCCACCGCCAGCACGCGCATGAAGTCTGGCGGCAGCGTGAACTGGAACGCCCAGTCGAACGCCGGCGGCGTCAGGTCGGGCGCCAGCGCCACGCGCTTGACCGCGCAGTTCCACGGGTGCCGGCGCAGCACGTAGTTGCGCACCGCAGGCCACAGATTCGACGCCAGCCGGGCCCGATCGCTGTTCTCGCTGAGGTCGTTGATCGGCTGGCCGCCCAGCATGAGGAGCGCGTTTGAGCAGATGCTGACTTCGGTGGCTGCCATCGCTTCGTCCCTTCGGAATGAAAAACGGGGGGCACGCCGGCCCCCCGATCAAGGAGACGCGCCCGGGGTGGGCGCGAGGAGACATCAGTCCTGGACGTACACGCCCTTGAGCGTGATCACCTGGCCAGCCGGCAGCGGGGCACCAGCCACCACCGAGACGAGCGTGGCGTCGTCGGTCGAGCTGTTGAAGCCGTTGGCCACCGAGTTGCTGGCGTCCGTCACCTGGTAGCCATCGCCGGTCATGGTCATGGTGTTGGTCGCCGAGGTCGAAGCCGCGTTCGACAGCACCACCAGCATGCCGGGGCCGTAGCCATTGATCGCCGTGATCACGGTGTTCGCCACGATGCCCGTGCCGGTGATCAGGTTGCCCACCTGGAACGAACCGAAGTTGTTCGTCGGCTGGATCACGTTCGAGCCGGCGACCGTGGTGGCCGAGCCGGTGCACGTGTTGTCGGAGGCCGTCGGCGTGGCGTTGCCCGCGGCGGTGACCGACGTGGCCGCGAGGTAGCGCGCGGTGTTCACGTTGTCGCCCAGCGTGAGCGTGCTCGACGCGGCGCCCGCGTTCCAGATCAGGCGCGACAGGTGGCCCACGAGGCGCGCGCGCAGCGGCAGCTTGCCCCAGTAGATCCGGTCCGCGACCAGCAGCGTGCCGGCGCCCACGACGTACTGCGCTTCCATGAAGCGCAGGCGGCCGCCGAGCTTGTCGGAGCGCACGCGCGTGGCCGGCGCCAGACCGCTGGACGGGCTGTTGATGACCGACAGGGTGTCGGAGTAGTAGTTCGGCATGTTCAGCTCCTTGGGTTAGGCGCAGGCGATCTCGACGACGCCTTCGTCCTCGAGCCGGGTGGCGCCGATCGACATGTCCGCGAAGACCTGCCAGGCGTTGTTCTTGTCCGGGCGCTTGTCGACCGAGGTGTTGATCTCCTGGCCGATGCCCAGCGCGACGCAGCTGCGCGACCAGGCCACGGCGTAGCCCGTAGTGGCGGTCGCGTCCTTGGCCACGCGCTCGGAGCGCACGAACTTGAAGCCGAGGAACGTGTCGATCTGACCCTGGGCCAGCGCCTTCACCGAGTTGTAGTCGACCGACTTGATCTCGGTGGTGCCGTACAGGTTGGTCAGCATCTTCGCGTTGACCACGATGACGCGGGCGGTCTGCTCGTTCGGAGACTGGCCGTCCATCGCCATGCTGGCGTCGTCGTCCACCTCGTTCGAATCGAGGATTTCCTTCGCCGTCAGCAACTTGGCCAGCGTGAGGTTGAAGCCGCCGACCGCGATCTTCTGGGTCGAGGGCAGGACCGACAGGCCGACGTTCGTGCGGGCGTTGCCGCGCGCGGCGTTGAGGATCGCGTCGTCGATCTGGCGGTTCAGCGCGGCCATGGCGAGCTTGGCGTAGCCGTTGGTCGGGTCGGCCAGCAGGCGCACCTTGTCGAGCTTGTCGATCAGCTCGGCCCAGCCCTTGTCGACCAGATCGATCCAGCGCCGCGAATGCGGCACCTCGACGAACTTGGTGTCGGAGTGGCGCGACGTGATGTCGTAGGCCTCGGCCTTGCCCATGCGCTCGACCGACTTGGACTGACCGACGATGCCGGCCTCGATTTGGCACCACGGGCGCAGGCGCGCCTGGTGCTGCTGATACAGCACTCGAAAGTTGTTCGAGAACTGCATCACCATGTTCTCGGTGATGGTGAAGCTCATCTGTAGCTCCTGAGAGTTGAACGGTGGTTCGCCTGTCAGGTTGTCCCTTGCGGGGCCTTCGCTACGCGGGGCTGCACCGGCTTCCGTGCGCGCCCAGGCGGGCTATCGAAACCGGTTGTCCGCACGCCACGGCGGGCCGGCATGGGCGCCATGGTCGTGCGGGTGGGCTGGCGGAATCCAGCCCGATGCTTCAGGCGGTCTTGAAGCTGTGCGTGCGGCCGCCCTGCACGGGGCGCTGGCCGGCGAGCTTGGCGGTCAGGGCCGACACCTTCGCCATCGTCGCGGCGTGCTGCGGGTCGTTGGCGTTGAGGTACGACTTCGAGGCCATGAGCTGGTCCAGGTTCTCCTGGATCTGGGCCTGCGCCTCGGGCGATGCGGGCATGTCCTCCTGCATTTCCTTGCCGATCGAGGCCAGACCGCGGATCAGCCGCGGGTCGTTGCCGTAGTCCTTGACGATGCCGTCGAAGTCCTTCCCGAAGATCGCCTTGCCCGCGTTGAACGCGGTGCTGACCTGCTGCCGGTACTGCTCGTCGGTCTTCCAGCCGTCGGCCTGGCGCAGCTCGGCCTCGCAGTTGGCCGAGTCGAGCGCCGGCATGGCCGCGCGCAGCGCCGCGCCTTCGCGCATGAACGCCGACAGCGCCGCGTCGACGACCTTCTGCGACGCACCGGCGCCATGCAGGTCCTTCAGCAGCGCCTGCACTCCGGGCGTCTTGGCCAAGTCTTCGGACTTGACCGTCTCCTTGAAGGCCTCGGGCACGTTGACCTTGTAGCCGTCGATCGACTGCGGCGGCGCGTCGCCGCTGCCCAGGCGCTTCTCGAGCGGCAGATAGCCCTCGCGCGCCAGCTTCAGCGCCGTCGCCGCGTGGTCGATTTGCCCCGCCGCGTCTTTGACGACGAACTTGTCCGGGATGCCGGGTTCGGCACCACCGGCGCCGGCAGCTGCACCAGCCGCTGCGCCACCGCCGCCCTGACCACCGCCCGCAGCCGCGCCGGCAGAGAGGGCAGTCCCGGCACCAGAGCCTGCACCAGCGCCAGCTGCCGCACCGTCACCGCCGCCTGCGCCTGCCGCACCAGCGCCAGCGCCAGCCGCTGCGCCTCCCGCTCCTGCGCCTGCCGCGCCGCCGCCCGAGCCGCCGCCCGAGCCGCCATCGTCCGCTGCAGCCATGAAAACATGATGGTTCCTCCAGTTCATGAGGGTCACTCCTCGAGGTGAAAAAAGGCCGCATCACGCGGCCGGTTGGGGATCGTCTTCGTCGGGCGGGTCGGCGCCGTCGGCCTGGTTGATCTGGCCGAGGATGAAGTCTAGCACCGCGCGCCGGCCCAGCCGGTAGTCGGTCTCGCGTCGACCTTCCTCGCCGCCCTTGACGAACAGCGCGCCACCGAATCGCGCGATCAGGTCTTCGAGCACCAGGGCGCCCTCGTGGTGCCCCTCAAACACCCGGGCGTAGGTCGCCGGGTCGGCTTTGGCTGTGTTCACCGGCAGGGGATGGGAAATCAGGCCGCCGGGTAGCGCGACGCCCACCACACGTCGACGGTCGTCACCTCCAGCAGCTTGGACATGCGCTTGAGGTTGATGTAGTCCAGGAGCGCGATGGCGTCGGCCTGCGTCCACGTCTCGCCATCGGCCGCTGCCCCGAACTTGTGGCCGTAGAAGATCACCGTCCCACCGCTGCTGATCGCCGCGTCAACGGCGGCCTGGGCGTTGGCGAGGGTCAGGCTGCTACTCAGCGGGTACGTCGGAAGCGCCAGCGGCTCCACCAGCCCCGGCAATGTGGGCGTCTGGGCGAACGCGGACACGCGCGCGGTGACCACGCCCGCAGCCTCCATCGCCGCCTTGGTAGTCAGCCAAGTGGCGCCGCTGCCAATGTCGCCGAGCGGATAGGCGGCGTGCCTGCAATCGGACAGGCCCGTCGCCATCAGCCTGGACTTGTCCGCTGCGATGCGACTGGTCGTGGTCCACGCCAGGTCACCGTGCAAGCCCAGGTAGTCGCCGGCCGCCTTCATGGCCTGCGCCTGCGCCGTCGTGATGTTGCCAGCGGTGTCGATCTCCTCGGCGATCAGGTAGTGGGTCAGACGCATTCCACGCTTCTGCGCCTGCTGATGCAGCCAGTAGGCGTCTGACCACCCGTCGTCGGTGGTCAGGATGACGGTCGGCCTGCCGCCGCCGGTGTACAGGCCAAGCAGGTCGTAGTCCTTGGCATCGCTCGCCGACGAGTCGATCCGCACCCGGTAGCTCAGTTGGTTGTTCGTCCAACTGGGCGATCCGTCTAGGGTCGTGAACTGCGTCTTCGGCACCCAAATGGCCTGCCGGCCGACCAGCAGCGACAAGGTGTTCGGAAGAACGGCCGTGAACCGGCCCGAGCCAGCGGTAAGCGCGGCTGCATCGGAGGTGTAGAGAGTGATGCCGGATGACGACGTCACGGCGCGCAGATTGAACCGCACATGCAACCACAGCCCGGCCACACTGTTGAGGTTGAATGTCAGATCCTTCGTTGCGTAGGCGTTCTGCCCGGCCATCGCCGGTGAGGTCATCTTGACCGCCGCAGACTGCACCACGCCCGCGTTGCCAGCGGCGAACGTTCCGCCGGAAGCGACGACGGTGAACTCGTTCGCCCGCGCGAAGTCTTCGAGCAATTGCAGCGTTGTCGGGCTGCTGTCCCACCTGCCGGAGATCCCAGCATCTGACACCAGGGCTTGAGTAGCCAGAGTCTGCTGCGGCGTCAGCACGCCGACAGAGCCAAACCGCCCGCCCGCGCTCGGCTCGGTGACAGTCCAGCCGCCAGCCCCCAGCGTGGCAAGCCCAGGGGAAACGCTGTTCGCGTCGGCCATTTCAGTTCTCCATCAGGGAATCAGGCGGCCTTGACCGAGCGCTGCATCGCAGTCTCGGCAGCCATGGTCTGCATCTGCTGGGCCTGCGCTGCCTGCTGCGCCTGCGCCTGCTGCTGCGCGCGCTGCTCGCGGAACGCGGCCAGCTGGTCCTCGTCGCGGATGACCTTGAGCGGCACGCCCAGGCCCTCGACGATCACGTCGACCGTGGCGTCGAAGTCCACCTTGTCGAGCGCGGCCGCCGCGGCGGGCACGGCCTGGCCGAGGTTCGCCAGCGCGGTGAGGTTGCCCGTCATGCGCTCGACGGCGGCCACGTCCTCCTGCTTCTGGGCGCGGGCCAGCGGGTTGTTGTACTTGACCTTGAGGTTCTGACCGCCCAGGGACTCGGGCGCCATGCCGAACACGCCGGCGCGGTACATCAGCCCGAAGCAGCGCTCGACCAGCGGCGCCAGGTACTCGGCCTGCAGCCGGCCATAGATCGGGCCCAGCAGCTGGCGGATCAGGCCCACGCGCACGTGCACCTCGGTCGCGGTCATGGCCGGCCCGTCCTGCGGCTGCAGCTGGTCGGCCATCAGGATCTTGCGGATGGCCGCGTGGTACTGCGCCACGCGCGCTTCGGCCAGCTGCCAGTTGCCGCCCGCGCTGAGCTGCTTCATGGAGTCGACCGAGTTGGCGACGATAACCTTGCGCGGCCCGACCTTGACGGTGCGCGGGTTGAGCACGCCGTCGTCCTCGGCGATCCACATCCCCGCGATGGCCAGCTCGGCGTTCATGCGGTCCATGCGCAGGAACTCGTTGAGCTCGCGGGCGTCGGGCAGCGCGTCGAACATGGGGCCGATCGCGTACACGCTGTCGGGAATCACGGCCCAGCGCGGCACGATCACAGGCATCTCGTGGTAGCCGCTCTCGCGCAGCAGCTGCTTCGAGTCGACCTCGAAATGGCAGGAGGCGATCGGCAGGTTCTTGGCCAGGCGCGCGCCCACGGCGTAGGTGCTGCGCGGGTAGATCGCGTGGCAGATCGTCACCGGCGCGTCGGGGTCGACCTCGGCCTTCTTCGCCGTGTCGGCCGAGACCTTCTCGACGCCGAACTCCTTGACGGCCTGCTCGGCGGTCAGGGTGTACTCGCGGAACACGGTGTCGACCAAGCCGCCGGCCTTGGTGGTCGAGCAGAAGCAGCTGGACAGCGGCCACTGCGTGAAGGTGAAGCCGCCGGCATCGCGGTCCACGTCGATGTAGAGCGCGAACCAGCCGGCGCCCACCAGGTCGAGCGCACACTCGAACGCGGCGGCATCGAAAGTCGAGGCGTGGATCTCCTCGTGGAGTTGCTTTCCCTTTTCGTCGAGCCAGCGACGGCCCTCGCCGTCGGCGCCCGTCACGTCGAGCAGCGCCCAGATCGAGCTCGACGGCGTGGCCCCCGAGACGATCGCCGCGGCCAGCGTGCGGCCGGCATCGGTAGCGGCCGAATGCAGCAGCCGGGACTTGCGGTCCATGGCCTGCTGCGCGTCGAGCGGAGCCCCACCGTCGAGGCCTGACGCGCGGATCGGGAACGAGTGATCGAAGCAGTCGCGCCACACCGACTCGTGCGGCTGGCGCAGCTGCTTCAGGCGCGTGAGGCGCTTGCAGAGGGCGTCGACGTTGGCCGGCATCAGACAGCCTGCATGCGGTCAGGCGACCTCGGGATGCCTCCACCGGCGCGGCCCATGCCGCCGCTGGGCGACCCAGCGCCCAGGGCCGTGCCGGCGCTGTAGCCGGCCGAGGTGCCCGGGTAGTACGACGCAACGCGCGCGGCCGCAGCCGGGCCGCCGGAGGCCAGCGCCGTGCCACCGGCAACACCGCCGAGCGCGTCACCGGTGCCGCTCGGATCGCCCAGTGCCAGCGCGCTGCTTCGCCGGCGGCGCTTGGACTCGGCGAGCTTGGCGTTCGCGGCGACCTGTGCGGATGTCTCGGCCTCGGCCGCCTTGCGCGCGTCCTCGTCCTGCTGCGCACGCATCGCGTCGCCCTGGGCGTTCACGGCCTTGCGCTGCTTGTCGGCGCTGTACGCGCTGGCAGCGACCGCGGTGCCGGCGCCGATCATGGCCCACGTGGCGGCAGAGATTCCGAAGCTCATGCGTGTTGCTCCAGCGGCACCACCGGTGTCGTGCCGAGGGTGAGCCGGCGCGACTGCAACCGGCCCGAGTCTTCGACCAGCGTGTCTTCGAGCACCGACACGTCGCGCTCGTTCTTCGGGTTCGCGTGCACCGTCGTCCACCAGGTGTCGGCGTGCGCGTACCCGACGCGCTTGGCCCCGGGCTGCGATGGCAGCACGTGGTGGCCGGTCAGCCGGCGCATGCCAGCCTCGGTCCACACCGTGATGTCGCCGACGGCGATGTTGAGGTGCTCGGCCTTGTGTGCCGCGCCGGTCAGCACCGTCCCGGCCGGGATCAGGATCGTCCGGGCCACGAGGCCGTCGGCGAAGTGGTGCCACGTGCCGAGCTCGACGCCGTGGCCCTGCGCCTCGGCCTGCAGCAGCAGCTCCTCGAACCGCACGATCTGCTCGCGCGTCGGCGCGCCGGGCAGCAGCAGTTCGTCGCCGTGCGCCGTGCGTTCCTGGCTCAGGGCCTGGCGCAGCAGCATGCTCAGGCCCGCCGTGCGTAGTAGCCGTCGACGCAGAGGTAGCTCGTCACCGGCTCGGGCAGGCGCTTGTCGTCGATGGCCTGCTGCACCTGGGCGACCGTCATGCTGCCCGTGGCGCTGGCGGCCAGCTTCTCCTTGCCGTGCGGCGTCTCGGGCTCGTACACCACCTGCGGCAGCTTGGGCTGGCTGGACGCAGCAGCGGCGCGCAGCCGCTCGTTCTCCTCGGCCTGGGCCGCCAGCTGGGCCTCGAGCTCGGCGATCCGCGCGTCGGGATCGGCAGCAGCTTCGGTCGAGGTGGTCAACGCGGCCTGCTCCTGCGTCGCGGTGGTGCTGTCGTCGGCGGAACCGGCGGTGTCCGGTGCGGGTGCTCCCGGCGTCTGGACGGGCTGCGAGGCGGATCGACCCATGGCTTTCGCTCCTTTGCGGGTGGGTGGTGGGGATGAACCGGCGGTGTCCGGTGCGGGGGGAATGGTCAGCGAGGCCTGCGGGCGGTTTCCAGCCCGGGACCTACCTCGCGTGTGCCGACAGCGGGCGGCGATCGACAGGCGCGAAGATCCGGGCCTTCCCGGTGAGACGAACCCAGCGGTCGAGCAGGCGCTCGCCGTCGCCGTGCTTGGGCTCGCTGCCGTCCATCCAGCCGCGCAGCGTGCCGCGCGCAACGCCGAGCGCGGACGCCAGGCGCTCCTGCGAGCACGGGACGCGCACGTCGGGATTGCCAGGGTCGGGCTCGCCCAGCATGTAGGCGATGTCGCCCAGCAGCCTGGGCCAGTCGATACGCGGTGCCGTCATCAGGTCATGGTCCTCTGCCCGAAGTGCGCCAGCAGCAGAGCGTCGGCGCGGTTGTGGTCCTTCTTCCGCTTCAGGTGCGACTCGGCCAGCTGGTACAGCGCCCGGGCCTTCTCGATGCCGTCGGCCTTCTCGCTGCCGATCAGCCCGTACCAGCGCTTCCACGTCGCAGGCTGCACCGCACGCACGTCGAGGCGCGCCAGCTCGAGCACCGTCTCGACCACGCCGCGCGAGTGCATCAGCGAGCCCTGCGACTGCGGTGAGTTGGCACGGCCGGGCATCGTGTGCACGTCCTCGATGAGCGCCAGCGCCACCTCGCCAGGCGGGACGAACTGGCGGACCAGCTCCATCAGCCCGCGCGCGTCGATGCGCCTGCGCACCATGCGCTTGCCCGGGATCTCGAGCGTCGGCAGGTCCGCCACGCTGCAGGTGCCGCGAGCGTCCACCGCGGCCAGGGCGCCGGTGACGCCGATGTCGATGCCAAGGACGATCACGACGCGCACCTCACGACGCCCCAGGCGACCAAGACCCAGAACACGGCCAGCACCAGCAGCACCCAGCGCAGCGCGCTCGGATCGCGTGGCACGTTGGCCGGGCAGCGCCGGCCCTGCAGGCAGTGGCCCGAGCACGGCGGGCACGACTCGACGAAGGCGCGGTGCGCCTCCCGCTCATTGCGCGGATGCATGGCTCTCCTCCCAGGCCCCGACGGGGCGATGAATCACGACGGGACGCTTGACGCCGACGCCATCGGAACCGGGCACGCACAGCCGCTCGGCAGGCTGCCGCCGATCCGCGGCGTGGAAGTGCGGGCAGTGGTCGCGCTTCGCGCACCAGCCGCCCATGCAGGCCTGCGCCGGGGCCGAAAACGCGCGGGCGCGCGCGGTCTCAACGGCGGGCATCACGGCTCCACCTCCTGCTGCAATGCCTGGTCCTCGGCACGCTGCAGCGCGGCTTCCTGCTCCTGCGGCGTCGAGTAGCCGGTCATCTTTCGGCGCAGCTCGCGCAGCTTCTCGCGAGCCTGCGCTGCAAGCTCGGGGTTGAACGTCTGCTGCTCGGGCGCGGCGATACGGCGCTGCGTCGGGTCGGCGGGCGTCGCCCATGCACCCTTCGCGAACTCGGCGGTGAGTGCAGCGGCCCAGCGCTTGCGGCATTGCTCGAAGCTGCTGCTGCGCAGCTCGAAGCCGAACTGCCGCCCGGCCCAGTACACCGCGGGATGCGTCCACGCGAAGCGCTCGCCCTTGGCGTGGCTGGCCATGCCCTGCTCGGCCTCGATCCACGCGACCTCGGGGTCGAGTGCAGGCCGGCACAGGTGCAGGAACTCGGGCAGGTTCGGCGCGAACTTGCGCGTGCGCGTGGCTGCCAGCCCGCGCTTGACCTCCTCGGCGCTGAAGCCCGCCAGGGCCTCGGCCCATTCCGCCTTCACGCGGTCGGGGTCCGCGCTGGCGTAGACGTTCGACATCGAGCCGCCGAGGATGGCCGCGAGGCGTGCGAACAGGTCTTCGACCCATCGGGTCGGTACCGGCGTGCCGTCAGGGGACAACACGGGCATCGACATCGACGACGTTGGCGGGGTCGGCTGCAGGGGCTGGTCCATGGCTTCGGTCCTTGCCTGTGAGGGCGTTCATGGTGGCGATCTGGCGGTCGACGGCGGTGCGTCGTCCGGGTGGTGGTGCGTCGGTGGCCATCGGCCCGCGGTGCATGGCCTGGGCTGCCTGGGCTGCTTCGATCCGCTGGCGCTTGAGCGCGCCGATCGCGTAGGCGAAGCCCTTGCCCTTGCCCGCAGCGGTCTGCGCTGCACCGACGAACTCGGCCTCGGTGGCGCCGGCCTCGATGAGGGCCAGCAGGTCTGGATGCCCGGGGTTCACGTCCACGGTCCCGGCTGCCTTCATCGCCCGGCAGATGGCGCCGGCTGGGGTCGGCTTGGCGGCGGGTGGCGGTTCGCCGACACGCGCAGCGTCGGTCGGGTTCGCGTCAAGGGGGGGGCTTGTGGGGGTATATCCCTGTCCCTGTCCCTGTCCCTTTACTGTCCCTGTCCCTTGGTGAACGTCACGTGCAACGTCACGTTGGTCGTGACGTGGCTCGTCACGTTGAACGTCACGTACAACGTCACGTTGCCCCAAGCGCTGAGCTTCGAGCTCGCGACGGCGCTGCTCACGTGCTGCCGTGGCGGCCGCGGTTCGAGCCCGCTGCGCCTGCTTGGACGCCCAGGCCTCGCGCGCCTTCTCGGCGATCGTCGAGTGGTACAGGCGGCCGTCCGAGCACTTAACGAAGCCGCGCAGCGCGCCCTCCCGCAGCTTGCGCCAGGCTGGGCCGGCGCCGCTGAAGCGGGCCAGGAGGCGGTCATCGTCGGGCAGCGAGCCGGCGGGCACCTGGTGCCAGGCGACGCACCACAGCGACACCGCGGCCTTGAACTCGTCGCCCGTGGCCAGGGCCATCAGGTCGGAGTCGCGCAGCCTCAGCACGTCGAGGGGCATGAACCCGAAGTCGCGCAGGTCTACCTCGGCGGGGACAAGTGGAGCGTGCAGATCGAGCGACAAGATCACCACCAAAAATCAGAGCGCGGCGAGGGCAACCGCAGAAAGGACTTGCGCAGTCCGGCGAGAACGCGAGACCAGCCGATGCGGTCTTTCCACGGCTGTCCGTCCGCAACGGCACGGTACTGATCGACGCGGCTTGTGCGGTACAGGTGCAGCGTGTGCGTAATCGGATCCCCCGAGTCGTAGTCGATGACAACTACCTCTCGGCGCAGAAGCGGCAGGTCCGGCATGCGGCCACGCGGCTAGCGCGCCATTGATGCCATCTCGCGCACGCGCTTCATCGCCCGAAGGCGCCGCTTCAGCGCGTCGGTTTGCTTCTTCGTTCTGGGGCGCCAGACCATACAGACCTTGCACGTGTCGGATAAAGCTAGTTAGGGCGCAGGGCCACGCTTGCGGTTCTCGCGGCGCTGCAACTTCGCTTCCAGCGCCCGCACCTCGGGCACGTACTCGGGGCGCACATGCACTGTCACCGCAGTGCGCCCGGCTTCCTTGTGGCGCTGCCGCTCGTCGGCTTTGCGCTCTGCGGCCGTCTTTGCTGGGCTCATGCGCTGCGCTCCTGCGCGATCAGTTGATCCAGCAGAGCCCTCAGTTCCACATGGTCAAGGCTGTCTGAAGGTGCGCCGTCAGGGTCGCAGCAGAAAATGCCCAGCCAGTGCTTGTGCTGCTGTAGCAGCATGCGGAAGCGGGCGGCGTCTTGCTGGTTCTCGTCTGCCTGCCTGCGATAGTTGTCCAACGCCTCCGGCCCGTACAGCGGAACGTCAAAGTCTGCGCGGTTCTTTGGCAGGCACTGCCGATACTGCTCTGCGCTCATCAGTTGGTTCGCGCGCCAGCCGACGCTAGACGTCCAGGCTATTGGGATCGCACTAGCTCCCTGAACTACCGGCAGCGCCGCGCGCAGCAACTCGACCTCCGTCTCGGCTTGCACCACGCGCTGTAACAACTCGGGGTCCATCGACATTAGGACCTTCATCGTCGTCTTGGCCTTCGCGCCAGCCGCAAACGCTCGTGCGATGTCGTCGAGCGTCCAGTCGCCGCTCTGGCCGTTGGTCAGGGCATCTGCAAGTCCCCAGTCCTGGCCACGCGCATACCAATCCGGGTTTGCCTCGCTGGCTGCAAGCTCGCGCGCCTGTTCCATTGGCATACGGCAGCCTTCGTGCAGTTCGGCTGCGCGCCTCTCAATGTCAGGCTTCTGCATAGCGGCGCTCGTCTTGGTCGGCTTGGTCATCGTTCTGGTAGCCGGCCGGCTCACGCTGCGTCACATTGGTCTGGCCTTTCAGGTGGCCTTCGAGCATCTCAATTTCGTAGAACAGCCCGCCGTGCAGGGTCATGGTCTTGCCGGTGTAGCGGGCCAAGTCGCCGTTCCAGTAGATGGTTTGCATGTCAGTTCTCCGGTTGGTGTGCCTACAGTATGGCGCATTGTGACACGTCACGCAAGCACTTTCGCGCGCGCCCTAACTAGTCGCTCAAGCGGATAGCCGCCGGAGTACCGGCGTCTACCGCTTAGCTCCAACGTTAGGCATCAGGAACCACGCCCTGAACCAAGTGCTCGACGTAGCCGGGCATCGCCTTGGCTGGCCCGCGTTTGTCGGATAAAGCTAGTTGGGCTTCATGAACACCAGCCAGTGCGTGCCGGCCTTCTTTCCGCTGGTGTTGCCGAACAGCGGTTGATGCGGCGTCAGTGCCAGAACCTCCGACAGCTTCACCTGTGTCTCGTTCCACTTGAAAACCAGCACGCCGTCAGGGTGCAGCACGCGGAAGCACTCGCTGAAGCCGGCGCGCAAGTCGTCGCGCCAGTCCTGGCCCAGCTTGCCGTACTTCGCGGCCAGCCAGGAACGCGGGCCGGCGCGCACCAGATGCGGCGGGTCGAACGCCACCAGCCGGAACGAGTCCTCCGGAAATGGCAGCGCGCGGAAGTCCATCAGCATGTCCGGGCACACCGTCAGCGTGCGGGTGCCGTCCTGGCGCCCGTGGCTGCGGTCGGTCACGGTCAGCGTTTCACTGCGCCGGTCGCCGTACATCGCATCGGGGTGGCCGCGGTCGAACCACATCATCCGGCTACCGCTGCATGGGTCGAGCACGCGCGGCACGGCCGGTGGCGTGAAGCCCAACCCCTCATTCGACTTGAGAGCCAACGGCCCAAAGTCCTGCGCATCTTCGAGCATGGTCACGCCGTTGGCTCCAAGTCAATTCGATCGTTATGCGCCTGCCGCGCTATCGACAGCAGCAGGTCGCGGAAAGGTTCGGGCGTGGCGTTGCGGATCGCGGTCTTGTTCTTCCCGCCCACCATCGCCACCACGCCGATGCGCCTGGCTTTCTCGTAGCCGTAGCGCTCTACCATCCAGGCGGGCAGTC
>WBZR01003687.1_pt1 | contig 13414 bp, 10 predicted proteins | sample 5204231 | NCBI WGS metagenome assembly WBZR01 (sample SAMN12412403, study PRJNA552823) | activated sludge metagenome | isolation source: activated sludge from anammox sidestream of wastewater treatment plant... | place: USA: Virginia | collected 2017-08 | reverse complement strand
CGGCACGATATGCCCGGTCGGTGCGCCGCGCTTCGTCGGATCCGTCGAGAACGAGTACTGCGTCTTGGCCATGCACACCGGCAGGTGGCCGAAGCCCAGGGCCTCGAGCTCCTTGAAGCGGGCCTCCACGGAGGCGTCGCAGGCGATGTCGGCGGCCCGATAGATCTCGGTGGCGATGGTCTTCACCTTGTCGCGCAGCCCCAACTCTTCCGGGTAAAGCGGCTTGAACGCCGACTTGCCCGAGTTGGCGACCTCGACCACGGCCTGCGCGAGGGTCTCGGTGCCCTTGCCGCCGTCGGCCCAGTGCGTGCATACGAAGGCGCGCGTGCCCATCTTCTCGGCCGCCTTCATGACCTCCTGGATTTCCGCGTCCGTGTCGGTGATGAAGCGGTTGATCGCGACCACGGCCGGAACGCCGAACTTGTTCACGTTCTCGATGTGACGGTTGAGGTTGTCGCACCCCTTGGCCACGGCGGCGACGTTCTCGGCCTTGAGGTCGTCCTTGGCCACGCCGCCGTGCATCTTGAGCGCGCGCACGGTGGCGACGATCACGGCCGCGGCCGGCTTGAGCCCCGCCTTGCGGCACTTGATGTCGAAGAACTTCTCGGCGCCGAGGTCGGCGCCGAAGCCCGCTTCGGTCACAACGAAGTCCGAGACTTTGAGCGCGCTCTTCGTGGCGAGCACCGAGTTGCAGCCGTGCGCGATGTTGGCGAACGGGCCGCCATGGATGAAGGCCGGATTGTTCTCGAGCGTCTGCACCATGTTCGGCATCAGCGCGTCCTTGAGCAGCACGGCCATCGCGCCGTCGGCCTTGAGATCGCGCGCACGGATCGGCGTCTTGTCGCGCGTATACGCGATGATGATGTCGCCGAGCCGCTTCTCGAGATCCTTGAGGTCGGAGGAGAGGCAGAGGATGGCCATCACCTCGGATGCGACCGTGATGTCGAACCCGTCCTGGCGTGGGTACCCGTTGGCGACGCCGCCGAGTGAGTTGACGATCTGGCGCAGCGCGCGGTCGTTCATGTCGAGAACGCGGCGCCACTCGACGCGCCGGGTGTCGATGCCGAGCTTGTTGCCCCAGTAGATGTGGTTGTCGATCAGGGCGGCGAGAAGATTATGGGCGCTCGTGATCGCATGGAAGTCGCCGGTGAAGTGGAGATTGATGTCCTCCATCGGCACCACCTGCGCATAGCCGCCGCCGGCCGCGCCGCCCTTCATGCCGAAGCTCGGCCCGAGCGAGGGCTCGCGCAGCGCGCACATGGCCTTTTTGCCGATGCGGTTGAGGCCGTCCGTGAGGCCGACGGTGGTCGTCGTCTTGCCCTCGCCGGCAGGCGTCGGGCTGATGGCCGTGACGAGGATCAGCTTGCCGTCGGGGCGCGTGCCGAGCGCATTGATGAAGTCGAACGACAGCTTCGCCTTGGTGGAGCCGTAGGGGATGAGCGCGTCGGCGGGGATGCCGAGCTTGGCCGCCACCTCCGTGATCGGCTTCATTTTGGCTTCGCGCGCGATCTCGATATCTGATTTCACCGTCAAGGGGATCCCTCCGAATGGACGTTTCTGTGTCGGTCCCATTTCGAGACGGGTCCGAGGCGGCCGGATATTGGCCGTTTGTGCGTGTTTCGCCAAGCGGGGTCGCGAAAATTTGGACACCATGACGCGATGCGGCCGCAGGCCGGGGTTGAATGAAGGTGAATCTGGCACCAATGCCCCCCGAAACCTTCGCTGCCGTTTGCATGGCGAGCAACTTGCGCTCAAAAGGAGATCCCGGATTGACGAAGCCGGAGCCCCGTTGTCGCTACAGACCGTGAGACGTAAAGCCGATGAGAGCAGAATGGTGACCCCGACCGCCGTAGAGGACCTTGCAACCGTCCGCGACTGGCTGCGCTACGCGACGAGCCGCTTCACCGCGGCGGGCCTCGCGTATGGCCATGGCACCGAGACGCCGCTCGACGAGGCCGCCTTCCTCATCCTGACAGCCCTGCATCTTCCCATCGATCAGCTCGAGCCCTGGCTGGACGCGCGGCTGACGCACGAGGAGCGCCAAAGGCTCGCCGACCTCGTCGAGGCGCGCATCACCAGCCGCAAGCCCGCGCCCTATCTCGTCAACGCGGCCTGGATCAAGGGCTGCAGGTTCTATGTCGACGAGCGTGTGATCGTCCCGCGCTCCTATATCGGCGAGCTTCTGGACGACGGCCTGTCCGCCGTCGTCGCCGATCCGCAGGCGGTCGGGAGCGTGCTCGACCTCTGCACGGGCTCCGGCGCTCTCGCCATCCTGGCGGCGCTCGCCTTTCCCAATGCGCGGGTCGATGCCGCGGACATGTCCGCCGAGGCTCTCGAGGTCGCAGAGCGCAACGTCGCCGACTACGGGCTCGGGGACCGCGTGACCCTGTCCCGGTCCGACCTCTTCGCCGCGCTTGGCGGCAAGACCTACGATCTCATCGTGTCCAACCCCCCCTACGTCACGGCGGCCGCGGTCGCCGCGTTCCCGCCGGAGTACAAGGCCGAGCCTCGGCTCGCGCATCTCGGCGGCGAGGACGGCATGGATCTCGTGCACCGCATCCTGAAGGAGGCCGCCGGTCATCTGAAACCGGAGGGGATATGCGTCGTCGAGGTGGGGATGGGGCGGGAGACGCTTGAAACCGAATATCCCGATCTGCCGTTTCTATGGTTGGATACGGAGCAAAGCGAGGGCGAGGTGTTCGCACTGCCCGCCGAAGCGCTCCGGGCTTTGAGAGACGGCTCCTGATCGCGAGAGGCACATGACCGAAGACCCCGATGACGGCGTCCGGAAGCACCAGGAGCTGATGCTCCGGATTGCGCGCCGTCCCGGCTTCTGCTGCTGCTGCATCTGCCTCCGGCGCGAGGACCGTCGCCGGGCCCGGCGCGTCTTCCGTCTGACGCGCCGTATCGTCCGCGCCTGGGACAAGGACCGCAGGACCGGCGAAGCGCGAGGTTGAGGGCCTGACACAAGACCGGCCGTGACAAAGACGTGACAAAGAGACGTTCCATGAGCCGTTCGGGTGCAAGTGCTCCTTGCCGCGCGCTCGCCTTTAGGGTCTTTTCGTTTCAGATGGAATTGTCCCTCTCTCTCACCCGGAAGCGATACGTCCATGCGGAGCATGGCTCCCCCATGCCGTGCGGACCATGGCGCCGCCATGACCATGCGGAGCATGGCCCCGCCACGATGGGGAGAGGTCACGCGCACAAGCGTGCGGGTGAGGGGGCGCTGCACTGTTTCGATCTAAGTCGGAAAGGCACCAGCCGGCGCGCCTGGATCCCACTCTTAGGCGAGGTGACTTCGAGGGTTCAGCGAGCGGCTTCAGCAATGCATGACGTCACACCGGCGAAGGCCGGGGTCCAGACACGCCTCCGCAAGACATGCGGGCTCCTTCTTGCTTTCACCGCCCTTGTGTTCATCTCCGCGCCGCTGCGGGCTGGGGAGGCACAACCCATTGTCATCAAGTTCAGCCACGTCGCAGCGCCCCAGGCGCACAAGAGCCGCGCCGCCGAGCACTTCAAGATGCTGGCCGAGCGCTACACAGAGGGACGTGTGCGCATCGAGCTCTACCCGAACTCCCAGCTCTACAAGGACAAAGAGGAGCTCGAGGCCCTCCAGCTCGGTGCCGTGCAGATGCTGGCGCCCTCGGTGTCCAAGTTCGGGCCGCTCGGCATCAGGGCCTTCGAGGTGTTCGATTTGCCCTATATATTCGCGGGCTACGAGGAGCTGTCGAAGGTGACGCACGGCGAGATCGGGCGCGAGCTTCTTGACCGCTTGAAGTCGAAGGGCCTGATCGGCCTCGCCTACTGGAACAACGGCTTCAAGATCCTGTCCGCCCACAGCCCCCTCTATGGCCCCGACGATGTGCTCGGCCTCAAGATGCGCATCCAGGCCTCGAAGGTGATCGAGGCGCAGATGTGGGCGCTGGGCGCCCTGCCGCAGGCGTTGGCGTTCTCGGAGGCCTATCAGGCGCTCTCCTCGGGCGTGGTGGATGGAACGGAGAATACGCCGGCCAATATGTACAACCAGAATATGTACGAGGTGCAGAAGCACGCAACGCTGACCAACCACGGCTATCTCGGCTACGCGGTGATCTCGAACGACACGTTCTGGAGCGGGCTTCCGGCCGATATCCGCGCCAGCCTCGAGCGGGCCATTGCCGAGACGACCCCGGTCGCCGACAGGTTCGCCCTGGAGGAGAACGCGGCGGCGCTCGAGGCGATGCGCCAATCCGGAAAGACCACGTTCCACGAGCCCACCCCCGCGGAGCGCGCAGCCTGGAGGGCCGCGTTGCTGCCCGTGCACGACGAGATGGCCTCCCGCGTCGGCCGCGACCTCATCGATCGCATCTACGCCGCGACCGGCCACAAGGTACCGGCGCGATAAGCCTGGCCGCTCACGCCTCCACCAGCACCGTGAAGCCGCCCATCGACATCTTCTTGAAGTCGAAGGGCATCGACTTGGGGTCCATCCCCGCCAGGCGCTTGTCCGCCATCACTTTCGCGTTGACCTTGTCGCGCTGCGCTTTCGAGCGGTAGACGATCCACGAGAACACCGCCGTCTCGTCGGGCTTGAGCTTCAAGAGCTTCGGGAACGGCCGCCCATACGGGGACTCGAGGTCGTCGCCCACGCATTCCCGGTATTCGAGCGCCCCGTGCTCGCGCCAGATCTTGCCCGCCTTCTTGGCGAGCGTCTTGTAGTCCTCGATCTTGTCCGTCGGCACGATCAGCAGAAATCCATCGATGTAAGCCATGGCTGTCTCCTTCAGCGTCCCACCGTATTCAAGATGAACGTAGGCGCGCCCACCCGGTATGACCAGGATGCCGGAACGACGGGGAAGCGATGAGAGCGAGACTGCATCAAGGGCCGTGACGGCGGAAGCCTCCCGTGCGATAGCGAAAACGATGACGAAAAGCCGGGCGGGGCCGCGTCCCGAGCCGGGGGAGGAGCGATGAGGGACCGCTGGCGGAGCGCCGCGCGCTGCCTCGACCGACTGGAGGAGATCGTGATCGCGACGCTGCTCGGCGCCGCGACGCTTCTCGTTTTCGTGGCCGTCGCGCAGCGCTACGGCCTCTCCGGCGTGGCCTCCGTTTATCGCTGGTCGCGCGCCGAGGACATGCCCTGGCTCACGAGCCTCGCGAAAAGCCTGTTCTTCACCCTCGCGTCCGTTCGGCTCACCTGGGCGCAGGAGGTGTGCATCTTCATGGTCGTCTGGATGGCGAAGTTCGGCGCCGCTTATGGCGTGCGGACCGGCATCCACGTCGGCGTCGACATCCTGGTCGAAGTCCTGACCGGAAGCGCCAAGCGTGCGATGATCGTGGCCGGCTTGCTGTCCGGCGCGCTGTTCACCGTCATCATCGGCACCCTCGGTGCCCGTCTCGTCTGGCACATCGCCCGCACAGGGCAGACCTCGGCCGTGCTCGAAGCGCCGATGTGGCTCGTCTATCTCGCCGTGCCGCTCGGCTCCTATCTGATGTGCTACCGCTTTCTCGAGGTGGCGTGGCACTTCTGGAGGACGGGCGAGAGGCCCCACCACGATCCCGGACGGGTCGAAGGCATCGAGGCGGCGGAGAGCGGGCAATGACGGCCGCCTTCATTTTCCTGCTGCTCGTTGCGCTACTGCTGGTCGGCATGCCTGTCTCGATCGCCCTTGGCTTGACGGTGCTGACGGTCCTGTTCGTTCTGACGGACGTCCCCCTCGACGCCGTCGCGCTCAAGCTCTTCACCGGCATCGAGAGCTTCGAGCTGATGTGCGTGCCGTTCTTCATCCTGGCCGGCAATTTCCTGACCCACGGCGGCGTCGCGCGGCGCATGATCCGCTTTGCGATCGCCCTGGTCGGCCATTGGCCGGGCGGGCTCGGTCTGGCCGCCGTCGTCGCCTGTGCCATCTTCGCCGCCGTCTCCGGCTCCTCGCCCGCGACCGTGGTCGCCGTCGGCTCGATCATGATCCCGGCGATGACCGCCCACGGCTATCCGAAGAGCTTCGCTGCGGGCGCGGCGGCCTCGGGTGGCGTGCTCGGCATCCTGATCCCGCCGTCCATCGTCATGGTCCTCTACAGCGTCGCGACCGCCGGCATGATGGCGGTGGGCCCGGCGGGCGAGCCCGTGCATTCCGCCTCCGTCGACGACCTGTTCATGGCCGGCGTCATGCCGGGGCTCGTGCTGGCCGCGCTGCTCGGCTTGACGACGGTCTGGCTTGCGTTTCGCCGCGGCTATGCGCGCACCGCGCGCCACCCCTGGAGCGAGCGCCTCGCATCGCTCCTCGATTGCATCTGGGGGCTGGCGCTGGTCGTGATCGTCATGGGCGGCATCTACGGCGGTGTCTTCACGCCGACGGAAGCGGCGGCCGTCAGCGCCGTCTATGCGTTCGTCGTCGCCGTTTTCATCTATCGTGACCTCGCGCTGAAGGACGTGCCGCGCGTGCTGCTCGCCTCCGCCAGCATGAGCGCCATGCTGCTCTACATCATCACCAATGCGGTGCTGTTCACCTTCCTGCTGACTTACGAGCAGATCCCGCAGGCCATGGCCGACTGGCTGATCCACCAGGGCTTCGGCGCCGTGACGTTCCTTCTGGTGGTGAACGCCATCCTGTTGCTGGCCGGCTCGATGATGGAGCCCGCGTCCGTGACGCTCATTCTGGCGCCGATCCTGTTTCCGGTGGCGGCCAGGCTCGGCATCGACCCGGTGCACTTCGGCGTCATCCTGGTGGTTAACATGGAGATCGGCATGCTGACGCCGCCGGTCGGCCTGAACCTCTACGTCGCGAGCGCCATCTCGCGCCTCGGCCTCACCACGCTGTCGATGGCCGTGTTGCCCTGGCTCGCGACCATGCTGGCCTTCCTGATGCTGGTGACGTTCTGGCCCGGCCTGTCGCTCGCCCTGCCGCGCTGGCTCGGCATGATGTGAGCGGAAGACACTGCAAGGTTAAGTTGAACTATCGTCTGATGTCGAACATCTTTGGGGTACAATAAAACTGATCGTGCAGGTCTTCCAACGTCGGACTGAGGTGGCCAATGGCCGGGAAACGCGCTCATGCACTCGAGAGAGAGCTGGCCCGCGTTAACGAACGCAAAAAGCGCCTTCAGGAAGGTTACCGGGAGACGTTCGAGCACGCCGGCGTGGGCATCGCCCTCGTCACGCCGACGGGCCAATTCCTGGAGGCCAACAACCGCTTTTGCGAGATGATGGAGCTGAGCCCCGGCGCGATCACCCTCCTTCGCTTCCAGGACATCACCTTTCGCGACGATATCGAAGCCAACCAGTCCAAGCTGCGGGCCTTGCTGCAAGGCGAGATCACGGGTTACCGCATGCAGAAGCGGTACGTCCGTTCGAACGGGGAGCTGTTCTGGGCGGATCTGACGGTCTCCATGATTCGGGACGAGGAGGGCCAGCCGGTCAAGCTGATCTCCGTCGTGAACGACATCACGCGGCAGAAGGCCGACGAGGAGCGCCTCAAGTTGCTGATGGGCGAGCTGTCCCATCGCACGAAGAATTTGATCGCGGTCATTCGGGCCATCGTGAATCAGACCTGCGCCACCCACGACTCGTCCGAGGATATTTGCGCGACCCTATTGGATCGGCTGGCGGGAATCTCGGCCTCGCAGGATGCGCTGATCATCGGACAGGGCGAGCTGGCCAGGATGCGCGAGTTGGTCGAGCGTCAGCTCGCGGTGTTTCTTCCGCCGCAGGATCCCCGGATCGAGCTGGACGGTCCGGAGATTGAGCTCTGCGCCGCAGCGGTGCGAGCGGTCGGCATGGCGCTGCACGAGCTCGCGACCAACGCCTGCAAATATGGAGCCCTGTCGACGCTCAAGGGACGCGTCGCCATCCGGTGGAGCGCCGATCTCGACGAAACCGGCTCGTTCCGCCTGTCATGGTCCGAACGCGGCGGGCCGGAGGTCAAGCCGCCCAAGCGCCGGGGCTTCGGACGGCTGGTGATCGAGCAGATGGTCGCGACGTCGACGGGCGGCCATGTCGATCTGGCATTCGCTCCCGGCGGGATCGAATGGACGCTTAAGGCACCGCTGTCGGCCGTGCGAGCCTGAGCGGCAGGGGGCCGCGCCCGCTCACCCGAACGCGCCCCAGTGGTGCGAGATGCCGGTGCCGATCTCGCGCACGAGCTCGTAGGCCGTCTCCATGGGCTCGAGGATCTCGGTCTCGATGCGCCCGTAGTCGTCGATGCCCTGCGGCAGGTAGGTTGCCGTCTCGACGAACAGGTCGTCGTCGCGCGGGTCGTCGGCGCGACGCGGAAACGCTTCGCGCATCACCTGCACCACATCGGGAATTTCGAGGCTGAGCGCCTTGCGCACGATCTCGGCGTGCGTCACCTCGTTGGTGGGCGTGAAACGCGGGAGCTGCGCGGTCAGGATGAAGATGCGCATGATGAGCGCGGCACGGATCGCCTGCAGAAGGTCGAGCTCCAGGCGGTGGTCGTCCGGGATCTTGCCACCCTCGAGACCGATCTCCTCGAGGATCTGATGCAACTCGATGGCGTCGAGCCGGAGGTAGTGCGCAAGCCCGGTGATCTGCTGCGCCCGGTCGTCGTCGAGCAGTTGCTCTGCCAGGAACTTGAATGCGCCGTCGAGATGCGGCTCGCGCCCCCAAGAGGCGCGCTGCGCCCAGAAGCCGGGGTCGAACAGGATGGCGTTCGCGCCGACGGCGTTGAGGCTCGAAAGCTGCTTGGCCCGCGCGATCATCTCGATCAGCGGCCTGAGGCGCGGCGATTGCTTCGCCATCTCGATGAAACGCTCGCGCTCGCTGCCGACGGCCGCGCCGAGCCCCGCCACGACGTTCGCCACATAGCCGAACTGCTGCAGGATGGCGTTGTTCGGGATGGCGCGCATGCGCGCCGGGTCGCCACGGTCGGAATGGTGGTCGCCTTGCCGTTTCACGGGGCGCGAACCGGTCTTGAACAGGAGGTTGGCCCCGAACGCGCCGAGCAGCGCCCGGTAGCCCGGATGCGCGAAAAGCTCCTGCTGGTAGTCGCGCAGGCGGATCTGGAAATCGAGCGCGAGGTTGGTGTCGGTGTAGAACGGATCCTCGCCCTCGCCGGGGTCCCTGCCGCTCATGATGGTGGTGGCGAGCGCGCGTTGCGCGAACGCGCGGCTGGCGAAGTAGAGATAGCCGTCGCCGCCCTGGAAGCTCGTCTCGTGCTTCACCGGCAGGCCGTGCTGGAAGAAGCGCCAGCGCGATTCGCCGGGAAACACGTAGCGCAGCCGCCGCCGCAGCGGTCCGGGATGCGCGCCCCGCCCCATGCTCTCGCCGTGCGTCGAGAAAATGAGCGTCTCGACGTTCTTGAGGTTCGCTCGGCGGATCACCTCGGCGAGGCCGTGGTGGAGGCGCTCATGGGCGAGTCCGGCCGCGATCTGTCCGATGAAGCGGCCGGCGTCGGAATAGCCCGTCTGCACCGCGATCCGTCCGCGCTTCGTCACATAGTCGCGGTAGGCCTTTTCCGCGAGCAGGCGCTCGACGAGGCGCGGGCCGCTCTCGAGTGCCGCCGGCGTCTCGAACAGCGGCGAGATGTCGACGATCTCCGACACGCCGAACAGCTTGGCGAAATAGACGGCGATCAGGATCGTGGCCGGGCTCTCGCATTCCGCGATGAGGTAGCGGATCGGCGTATCGCGGTCGATGTGCTTGGCAATCTGCGCGGCGAGCGCGAACTGGCGGATCGCCGTCGCGTTCTCGAGATCGAGCGTCTCGAAGTTGACGGTTTCCGGCTTCACCGAATCGATCATCTCGACGATGCGCGCGAGCGCCTGCCGTTCCGTGAGATTGCGCGTCCAGCTCTCGTGCACGAAGGCGCGGAAGGCGTTATTGATCTGCACCGCGTTGACGCGCACATGGATGTGGCTCATGCCGAGGCCGGTGGCACGGAGCAGTCCCGCGAGGGAGGCGACGGCGATCTTGGCTTCGGTGTCGGACGCCGTTTCCACGATCTGGTCGAGCAGCGTCAGGATAGGTTCGGCGCTGACGAGATTGTGCCCGTCCTGCTGCGTGATGATGTTGGCGGCATGCGCCAGCGTGAAGCCGTCCTTGCCCACGCCCTCGAGCGCCTTCAAATGCGATTCCGACGCGGCAATGCCGAGGTCGAGCTTGCCCGTGACCTGGCGGACGAGGCGCACCATCTCCGCGTTCTCGCCGAGGACGGGCTTCAGGGCCAGGAACCGTTCGCGGATGTCCGACAGTCCCGCCACCTTCTCGCGCAGGCGCAGGATGAACGAGAAGGTCCACTTGATGTCCGTGCGCCCGTCGAGGTCGTAGCCGACCCAGGAGGCGATGGTGGCGAGCACGGGGTCGGCCTTGAAGGCGCGGTTGCCGAACGTTTTGTGCGCCGTGGCGAAGAAGTCGGCGAGAAGGTCGGTATAGGAATCGCGGATGTTGCGGATCGCGCTTTGCACGCGGCCGTGCTCATAGCCGAGCGTCAGCGGCGCATCCGGGCGGTGGGGAAGGCCGATCGTCTGTCCACTGGCCGTTCCCGACATGGCGATCTCGGCCATGCGGTTGGACAACGCTTCGGAAAGGCCGAACGTCGGGTGCGCCGTGAACACGATGCCGTTGCGCGCGCGTGCAAAGCGTGCCTTGAACGCCTCGAAGGCGGCCTCGCTCTTGTCTGTCGCGAACTCGGCGATGAAGTCTGAGAATTCCTTGCGCGTCGCGGCCTCGGAATCGACGCCGATCTGCTCCTTGAGCAGCAGCGCGCGATGGACGCAGGCGCTGTCCATGAGGCGCGTCGCAAGCGTGCGGAGATCGGCAAACGTGATGTCGCCGGCCTCGAGCCGCCGCGACAGGTCGAACGCGACGCCGACGATCGGGTTCAAGGTCGGCTGATCGGGGATCTTCGCACGAAGCTGCTTGAGCTCGGTGCGCAGCGCCGTCTCGTCGAGCGTGTGGCTGCCGGGGGACGGGTTCTTCGACATCTTGTTCTCCTCGACCGCCCCGCGTCACGGGGCTCGTGCTGTGAGTCCCGAAGGCAGAAGGAAGGAGCCCGGCGGCCGCGAGACCGCCGGGTTATCGGGCCGGCCGTGCCATCGGGTGCACGGCCGGCCCGAACCCAAAGCGCAACCGGACGGAAGGTGAGAACCGCCGTTCCGGAAGCCGCACGTCGGGCGAGGGCCTGGGCTTATCGATGCTTCGGGCCATTGCGGTCCGAAGCATCCGTGATGGAGCGCAGGTCCGATATCGCCGCCGGCTAGGCCGCCTTGCGGGCGGCCAGGACCTTCTGAACCGTGACGCCCATCTCCGAAGGCGTGGGCGCAATGGTGACGCCGCAGTCCCGGAGGATGTCCACCTTCTCCGAGGCCGCCTCGCCGAACGCCGAGACGATGGCGCCCGCATGCCCCATGCGCCGGCCCTTGGGGGCCGAGAGACCGGCGATGTAGGCGACGACCGGCTTCTTGAAGTGGTCGCGGATGTAATGGCCGGCTTCGGCTTCCTGCGGGCCGCCGATCTCGCCGATCATCATCACGGCATCGGTGTCGGGGTCCGCAGCGAAGTGCTCGAGCACGTCCTTGAACGAGGAGCCGTTGATCGGGTCGCCGCCGATGCCGACCGACGTCGAGACGCCGATGCCGAGCGCCTTGAGCTGGGCGGCGGCCTCGTAGCCGAGGGTCCCGGAGCGGCCGACGATGCCGACGCGGCCCGGGGCGTAGATGTGCCCCGGCATGATGCCGAGCATCGCCTTGCCCGGCGAGATGGTGCCGGCGCAGTTGGGTCCGGTGAGAACCATGCGGTTCGCCTTCTTGTAGCGGCGCATGTAGCGTTTCACGCGGATCATGTCCTGCGTCGGGATGCCGTCGGTGATGCAGACGCAGTATTTGATGCCGGCGTCGGCCGCTTCCATGATCGCGTCGGCCGCGAACGGCGGCGGCACGAACACGATCGAGGCTTCGGCCTTCGTCTCGTCGACCGCGCCTTTCATGGTGTTGAACACCGGGCGGCCGAGATGGGTGGTGCCGCCCTTGCCGGGCGTCACGCCGCCGACCACGTTGGTGCCGTAGTCGATCATTTCCTGGGCGTGAAAAGTGCCGATGCGGCCCGTGAAGCCTTGCACGAGGATCGGCGTATTCTCGTTGATGAAGATAGCCATTGATTTCCTCCTTACGCAGCTTTCTTGGCCGCGGCCACGGCCTTGTTCGCCGCATCTGCCAGCGTCTCGGCGCTGATCATGGTGAGGCCGCTCTGGTCGATGATCTTGCGGCCCTCCTCGACGTTGGTGCCGGCAAGACGCACGACGATCGGAACCTTGATGTCGAGGTCCTTGATCGCGTCGACGACGCCCTTCGCCACCCAGTCGCAGCGGTTGATGCCCGCGAACACGTTGACGAGGATCGCCTTGACGTTCTTGTCGCGCAGCACCGCCTTGAACGACTTTGTCACGCGCTCGGGGCTCGCGCCGCCGCCGATGTCGAGGAAGTTCGCCGGCTCTCCGCCTGCGAGCTTGATCATGTCGAGCGTGGCCATGGCGAGGCCCGCGCCGTTCACGATGCAGCCGATGTCGCCGTCGAGGCCCACGTAGGAGAGGCCGCGGTCGTTGGCATAGGTCTCGCGCGAATCCTCCTGGCTCTTGTCGCGCAGCTCCGCGATCTGCGGGCGGCGGAAAAGCGCGTTCTCGTCGAAGCTCATCTTGGCGTCGAGCGCGACGATGGCCTTCTGCTTGGTGATCACCAGCGGGTTGATCTCGAGCATGGAGGCGTCGAGATCGCGGAACGCGCGGTAGCAGCCGAGAATGACGCGCTCGAGCTTGCCGATCAGGTCCGGGTCGACGCCGAGGCCGAATGCCACCTCGCGCGCCTGGAAGGCCTGCATGCCGACCGCAGGGTCGACCTGCACCTTGATGATCGTATCCGGCTGGCTATGCGAGATTTCCTCGATGTCCATGCCGCCTGCCGCCGACGAGACGACGACGATGCGCTCGGCCGCGCGATCCATGACGAAGGAGAGATAGATCTCCTTGTCGATGTCGGTCGCTTCCTCGATGTAGAGGCGCGAGACGAGCTTGCCCGACGGGCCGGTCTGCACCGTAACGAGCTTCTTGCCGAGCAGCCCTTCGGCCGCCGCCTCGACCTCGTTTTCCGAGCTGCAGACCTTGATGCCGCCGGCCTTGCCGCGGGCGCCCGAGTGCACCTGCGCCTTCACAACCCACTTCTGTCCGCCGAGCTCGTGGGCGCGGTAGACCGCCTGCTCGGGGCTGTAGGCGAGCCCACCGCGGGGGGTGGGGACGTTGAACTTCGCGAGAAGCTCCTTCGCCTGGTACTCGTGAATGTCCATGTGGACCTCCTTGGGGAGACTGTTTCCTGACGCTTCTTTTATTTCGCGCGGGCCGCAGCCGATGCCTTGATCGAGGCGTTGGTCGCGATGAGGTTCTTTGCCATCTTCTCCGACGCGGCGTCGATCATCTTGCCGTCGAGCGAAGCA
>WBZR01003686.1_pt1 | contig 13417 bp, 14 predicted proteins | sample 5204231 | NCBI WGS metagenome assembly WBZR01 (sample SAMN12412403, study PRJNA552823) | activated sludge metagenome | isolation source: activated sludge from anammox sidestream of wastewater treatment plant... | place: USA: Virginia | collected 2017-08 | reverse complement strand
CCATGAACCGCCGAGCAGCAACGGCACCGACAGGAGTTTGAACGCCCCCGGCAGCAGTGCGACCACCAGCCCAGCGAGCACGACGGAGATGAAGATGCCGACGAAGGCGAACAGGTTCACCCACAGCACCATTTTGCGGCGCTGTGCGAGATAGGCGAGCAGCACATCCTTCGGTACTTCGTCGACCGGTGGCACGTCGCGTGTGCGGCGATGGCAGACCTTGCAGGCGAGTTCATCCTTTGACAGGCGGGCGTAGCAGTAGCCGCAGAACCGCCCTCGGTTCGGGAGCTCACCACGGGTGATTCCGACGATGTGCTCTTCGAGGCGATCGCTGAACAGCGGGCAGCCGTCCTCCGGCTGGAAGCGCTCGTCGCCCCGCGCCCAGTCCGCGCTCACGCTGCGTTCCTCAGGCGCCGGAGACGGACGCGCTGCGCGAGCGCCGCGAGGACGTGACCCACCTCGGCGCGGTGGGCGGCGGCACGCCCGGACGTCGAGGGCATGAGCCAGACCTCGGCGCCGTGGAGAGCCGCAGGCTGCCGACCCCAGGCGTGGGCCGCGCGGATGCCGGGCACCACTGCCTCGAGGCCGCGCGTGCTGGTGAAGCAGACGACGTCCGGGCGCGCGTAGGCGATGCGCGCGCGGAGGGCCGGGGCAGCCGCGGCGAGCTCAGCCGGGGACACCGTCGAGCTGTCCGTCACCACGCGCTTGACGACGTCCGTGAAGCCAATGCCGAGCGCGAGCAGGCGGCGGTCATCCTCGGGGGTGAGCGCGCCCTCGACGAGTCCGCTGGCGCTCAGCGTGCGCCAGAACGCGTTGCCTGGGTGCGCGTAGTAGTGCCCGCGGAGAGCCGACGTGGCTCCGGGGTTGATGCCGACGAAGACCAGGTCGAGGCCCGGACGCAGGAGGTCCGGCAGGGTGCGAAGCGGACGCATCTACCCTCCCTGGACTTTGGCGTCGGCAAACGGCGGGTACGCCAGCAGCACGCCCAGCGCCAGGATCGCGACCGACACGACGATCATCAGCCCCGAGAACACCAGGGAGTTGCGGCGCGCGCGCTCGAGCTCCCACATCTCGAGCTGGCCACTCGCGACGGCCTCGGTGACGCGTGCGATCCGCCTCGCGAGGACCGCTGCGTGGAATCCCACCATCGCGATGAGCACGAGGAACAGCGTCATCTTGAGCTGGAAGACCATGCCCCAGCGGTGGTCGTTCATGTCCTCGCGGATGGAGAGCGGGACGATCGACGGCGTGTAGAACTGGTAGAGGCCGGTCACGAGCAGGCCCACGAGCGCTACCGCCGAGAGCGTGGCGAACCGCCTCGCAATCACGCGCACCACCGACGTGCGCAGTGCATGGTCGTCGATCAGCCACGAGGCCGGCGCGACCGCGTAGAACATCAGGATCTGGGGTCCCACCAGGACGGCCGCGAGCAGCACGTGCACCACCAGCGACGCCGCGCCCACGGTTGGACTCCTTTGTCTGCGCCGGTTACAGCTCCGTGCCGAAGATATCGTGCGTCACGATTACCTGCTCGCGGGCCGGCCCGACCGAGATCATGTCGACGGGCGCGCCGATGAGCTGCTCGACGCGCCGCACGAACGCGCGTGCGTTGGGGGGCAGGTCGCCGAAGCTGCGCACGCCCGAGACGTCGGTGCGCCAGCCGGGCAGCTCCTCGTAGACCGGTTGCACCTCGTACTGGTGCTCCAGGGCCGCCGGCAGCGTGTTGACGCGCTCTCCGTGCCGCTCGTAGCTGATGCAGACCTTCACGCTGTCGAACTGCGACAGCACGTCGAGGCGCGTCAGCGCGACCGAGTTCACGCCGTTCAGGCGCGCCGTATAGCGCGCCAGCACTCCGTCGAACCAGCCGCAGCGCCGCGAACGGCCCGTGGTGGTCCCGTACTCCCCCTGGCCCTGTGCCGCCGCGGGGTCGCGCAGGCGGTCGGCGTCCTCCCCGAACAGCTCGGTGGGCATCGGCCCGTTGCCGACGCGCGTCTGGTACGCCTTGTACACGCCCACGACGCGCTCGATGGCGGTGGGGCCGAGGCCGATGCCGATCGAGGCGCCCGCGGCCACCGAGGCGGGGACTGACGACGTCACGTAGGGGTACGTGCCTGAATCGAGGTCGAGGAGGGCACCCTGCGCACCCTCGAGGAGGATGCGGTCACCGGCGTCGTGGGCGTCCTGCACGATCGTGTCGACATCGGCGACGTGCGGTGCGAGCTGCTCGCCGAACGCGCGGTACTCGCGGAGCACCGCACCGAAGTCGAGGGCCTGGCCACCGTAGAGCTCGGTGATCACGCGGTTCTTGTACGGCAGCACCATCTCGAGCTTGGCCGCCAGCAGCTCGGGCGTGATCAGGTCGATGACACGGACGCCGTTCCTCGAGACCTTGTCCGTGAAGGCCGGGCCGGTGCCGGTGCCGGTCGTGCCGATCGCGTGCTCGCCGCGAAACGCCTCGTCGAGCTTGTCGATGACGGGGTGCCAGGGCATGACGACGTTCGCGCGATCGCTGATCAGCAATCGCGAGGTGTCCACGCCGCGCTCGCCCAGCATCGCGAGTTCCTTGAGCAGCCCGATCGGCTCGACGACCACGCCCTTGCCGATGACGCAGGTCTTGTCACCGTAGAAGATCCCGGCCGGCACGAGGTGCAGCGCGAAGTGACCTCGATCATTGACGATCGTGTGACCGGCGTTCGTCCCTGCCGAATAGCGTGCGATGATCGAGCAGTTGCGGGCGTGGTAGTCCACCACCCGGCCCTTGCCCTCGTCGCCCCACTGCCCGCCGATGATCACTGTGGCCGGCATCGATGCCTCTTCCCGACGCCCGTCCGAGGGCGCACGAACACGACCCATTGAAGGGCGCTCCCACGTCGGGGATCATACACAAGCAACGAGTTACTGCCTGCCGAGTCGCAAGGACGCGAACGCACCATGAGGACCGGGCTCCTCGTTCTGGCGACCTGCAGCCTGCTCGCCCTGCAGGCGTGTGGTGCGTCCATCCGGAACGACGGGCGCCCTGTGACGAACCCCCTCGAGGACCGCACGACCGCCTCACCGGCGGCGCTTGCACGGCCACCGCAGGGCTCCCTGCTGGCCGAGCCGCAGCCGGCCGGACCGGGTGGGGCCACGGACATCGAGGGGGCCTCGGTGCGGGCGCTCGAGTACATCGGCGAGCTGCTGGCGGTGCCGGTGCGCGACCTTCGCGTGACGTCAGCCCTCGAGCGTCCGGGCGTCGGCGGGTGGCGCGTCGTGGTCCAGGACGCGTTCCACCATCCACACACCCTCGATGTGACCGAGCGGGCGACGCACTGGGTCGGCGAGACCCGCGAGGAGGGGGTGCTGGTGGCGCGCGATGCGGCGCAGCGTGTCATCGTCGTCCAGGCTCACGGCCGTCCATTGACCCTCACGCTTCCCGCGGCAGGGACGGCGCGCGTCGATGGCGTGGCGCTCGGCTCGACGGTGGCGGTTGCCTACGACCTGCACCCTCGTGGCGATGGGACGCTCGTCCTCGCGTGGCTCGAGGCGCGCCCGTGACGACGCCAGGTGCGCGCATCGTGGAGGTGAAGCGCTCGTTCGATGGTGTGCGCGAGCAGCGGTTCGCCTGCGAGCTGGTTGAGGTGCGTCGCTTCCGAGTAGTCGTGCTGTTCCACCTCGAGCGCGATGGGGTGGCGCTCGAGTCGTACGGCTTCTTCTGGGTGAGGCGGCCGTACAACTGCTACTACGCGGTTCGCGCGGGAACGGTCGAGCCGGCGTTCGTGCGCTGCGACGTGGTCGACGACGTGCAGATCGATACGGCGGTGTCGCCTCCCGAGGTGCGGTACCGCGATCTCCTGCTCGACCTCTGGCTTGACTCCTCCGGCGCCCGCTGGGAGGACGAGACGGAGGTCGCTGCGGCGATCGCGGCGGGGGCGTTGTCCGCGGCGGACGTGCGTCGCGTCGCCAGCGCACGCGCGGTCCTCGATGGCGGGCGCCGACGCGTGGTCGCCGAGGTCAGGCGCGAGGTCGTGCGTCTCATCGCGGCGCGCGCGGGGCGTCCGGTCTAGCGCTGGCGCTCCTCGGACCGCTGTGCGGCCTCCTGCGCCACGATGCGGCGGGCGCGGCGGACGCTCCGGCGATCAACGAGCTCGTTGTTGACCGCGCCGACCCAGTGGCCGGTCGCTCGCACGCGCTCCCACTCCTCGAGGACAGCGCGGGCCTGCTCGACACGCGCTCGGGGCATCGAGAAGAGCTGCCGGAAGCCGGCGGCCTCCGCTTCCGACCGGACGTAGACGCCCGCTGCGCCGAGCGCGTGGGCGCGGGTCGCCAGCACCGACCGCGTGCCGGGGTCGGCGTGCAGTGCGAGCAGGACCCACGGGAGGCCGACCGCCGCGGTGTCGAAGGCGACCGCTGCCATCGCGTGCTCCAGCAGGGCCATCGTGGGCGCGACGTTCCCGGCCGGCGGCGAGACGCCGAGGTCATGCGCGATCAGCTCGATGTTGAGGGCCACCGCACCGTGCCGGTCGACGGCCGCGATCAGCTGCGGTAACGCGCGCAGGCCGGCGGCGGAGTCGATCTCCGGGATCAGGCGCACGTGTCCCGGTGCCACCCGACGACGCATCTCGCGCTGGCGGATGGCGACATCGGCGTCGCGCACGTCCTGAGGCTCTTCGGCGCCGGAGAGCACAATCGCGCGCACGGAGGCGCCGACGACGGCGTCGACGTCGGCATCCAGCTCGCCCGATCGCGCGTCGGAGACCCGGACGTGGACCTCGCGGCCGCGCCTGGCAAGCAGCGGTGCATGCCGCGCCGCGAGTGCGCGCACCGCCACGCGGTCACGGTGGGTCTCGGGCGCCGCGAGGTCGAAGACGACCGCGTCTGCGCTGGTGCTCGCGGCCGCCTCGTAGGCGGCGGGGCCGGTGCCTCGGATGAGCAGGATGCTGCGAAGTGCGACCACCGGCGGCCTTCCATTCATGCACTCAAGCGCGTGTGCGTCGTGGCAGCAGAACGCTCAGACGAATTCGTCCTCGCCAAGGCGCGCGCCGGCCGCGACGTCGTCGAGGAATCGCAGCACGGCATCGTTCCAGGCGCGCGGGCGCTGGCCCGAGGTGCCGTGGAAGCAGTCCGCCAGCACCGTCACGCGACGCCTTGTGAGGCCGTCCGTGACGCGCTGTACGCCGCGCGCGATCATCTCGTCGTGCTGCCCGTAGAGGACGAGTGCCGGCATGGGCAGCGACGGCAGGACCGGCGTCAGGTCGGCGCGATTCGCCATCGCGTGGAGACACCTCTCGAGTCCGGGGTCGCCTGTCACACCCCAGGCGGCTGCCGCCTCGCGCGAGTCCCGTGGCGGTTCGCTCCCGCGCGTCGTGGTGTCGGAGAGGACCAGCGCGTACGTGTCCGCCGGATGGTCGGCGGCGTACTGCAGTGCGATCTGGCCGCCGAAGGACATCCCGCCGATGACGGCCCCCTCGACTGCGTTCACCTGCTCCAGCAAGTGTCGCAGGTCCCGAGCGAGGGCCTCCATCGAGTACGCCTCGTGGTGGCCGGGTGCACTCGAGCCCCCGTGTCCGCGAGCGTCCCAGATGATCAGGCGGTGTTGCGCGGAGAGCGCGAGGGTCTGCGGCAGCCACATCTCGAGGGACACCCCGAAGCCGTGTGCCAGGACCAGCGGCCGCCCGGTTCCTCGCTCCTCGTAGCGAATGCGCAGGCCCTCGGGTGTCTCGATGTGTGGCACGGGCTTGGCCCTTCGCGCGGCAACTAGCCGCGCAGGAGGTGCGCGGCGTGCTCGATGGTAGTCCCGAGGAAGGCGATGTCACGGTCGATTCGCTCCTGAGGTTGCTGGCCGAGGAACCGCTTGCGCACGCGGTAGAGGCCGACCGCCACCCCGAGCAGGTGCGATTCCGCCAGCCTGGTCTCGCGCAGCACGACCGATTCGGCGTACGTGGCGAGGAGCTGCGAGGTCCGTTCCCAGCCGTAGTGACTCGCAAAGACCGCGAGGTCCGCGGCGGGTGGGCCGATGAACGCGTCACTGAAATCGATGACCGTCGCCAGGCGGCCCTCGGCCAGGAACAGGTGCAGCGGATTGAGGTCGCTGTGGAGCACGACGCCTCGGGTGACCTGACCGAAGCGGAGGAGCGCCTCGCGAAAGCGCGAGGCTGGCTCGACCAGTGCGGGGGCCAGCCGCGCGATGGGGTGCGCGATCAGTGAAGTCCCGTCGAACGGCCAGAGGCCGGGCCAGCGCTCGAGGAGGGCGACGCCCATGTCGCCGTGTGGTGCAACGAGACGGTCGCGCCGGTCCTCGATGAGCCCGAGCCCGGCGCCGGGAAGGTCGTGCAGCCGGGCGAGCCACCTGCCGAGGTCGGCGAGTCCACCCTGCCCGAGGTCGTCGCTCTTGCCAGGTTGTCCCACGGCCTCGGTGACGATGGCCCAGGGCAGCGTGAACCGCGCGAGCCCCTCGAAGGGCTCATCGCCGCTCCACGCGATCGGCTGTGGCACCAGGCCGGGCGGCCCGCCGAGGGCGTCCAGGATCGCGAGCTGTGCGCCGAATCGAGGACGAATCCCGTTGTTCGTCGGCTCCCCGTGGGGCTTCTCGATCAGGACGACGAGGGGCTCCTCGGCTGTCTCTACGCGCCACGCGATGGTCGTCACGCCGCTGCCGAGCGGTCGCGGGTTGCTCGGCTCGCGACCGGTGACGTCACGGACGAGGCGCGCGATCGAGACCGCGTCGGGCAGTTCATCGAGGCCGGCCATCGCGCCCTCCGTGCCCCCGTGGTGCCCTCGGCGGTTCCCGCGAGGGTTAGCCCTGCAACAGGCTGTCGAGCACATCCCCATCTGCCGAGGGGCCGACGACGGCGAGCGCGAACTCGCGCGGGGCGATCACGCGCCCGGCGACGGCCTGCACGTCAGCGGCCGTGATCGCCCGGACGGCGGCCACCTGCTCGTCGATCGACTCGAGCTCGCCGTCCATCAGCAGCTGGTTCGCGTGGCGCTGGCCCTGCGACATCGCGGTCTCCTGCGACAGCCGCAGCGAGCCCGCGACGTAGTCGATGGAGCGCTGCAGCTCGTCGGCCGGCACCGGCTCGGTGACCAGGCTCTGCAGCTCGTGCACGATGACGCGCAGCGCCTCCTCCTGGTGCTCACGCGTGACCCCGGCGCTCACGGTCAGCGTGCCGATGTCGGTCAGCCGCGATGTGCTCGAGCCCACGGAATACGCGAGCCCGCGGCGCTCACGGACCTCCTTGAAGAGGCGCGACGACATGCCGCGGCCGAGCACGGCGTTCAGCACATCGAGGGCGTGACGCTGGGGGTCGCGACGCCCGAACGTCTGCATCGACAGCGCGAGGTTGGTCTGCTCGAGCTCGCGCGGTTCGACGATCACCCGCTCCGCGGGCAGCCCAGGGAGCGCCGCGGGCACATCGTCGACGTCGCCCGTGGGCAGCGAGGTGAAGTGCCGCATCGCGGATGCCACAACGGCCTCGTGGCTGACGTTGCCCGCCACCCCGAACACTGCGTTCTTCGAGGAGTAGAAGGCGTTGATGTGGTCGATGAAGTCCGCCCGCTGCATCTCCCCCACGGTCTCGAGGGACCCCGCGACGGGCCAGCCGACGGGCTGGTCGCCGAACGTCGCACGCCCGATCAGCTCGCCCACCCACGCGGCCGGGCTGTCGTGGCTGCGACGGATCTCCTGCTGCACGACGGTGCGCTCGCGGTCGATCTCGCTCTGGTCGAGCAGCGAGTGCTGCAGCATGTCGGCAACGACGTCGATGCCCACTTCGACGGATTCGAAGGGCAGCGTGTTCCAGTAGCAGGTGAGCTCGCGGGTGGTGTAGGCGTTCAGCTGTCCGCCCGCCCCCTCGATGGCCTGGGAGATCTCGGGCGCCGTCGGCCGACGCGTCGTGCCCTTGAACAGCATGTGCTCGATGTAGTGGGAGAGTCCGTTGGTGCGCGGTTGCTCGCCTCGCGACCCGATCTTCACGAAGAAGGCGGTGGACGCCGCCTGCGAGGTGGGGACGGATACGGTCAGCACGCGGAGCCCGTTGGGCAGCGTGGTAATCTCGGGCGTGACGGGGGCCATTGCTCCTCCTGCGTTCATCCAGGTCAGCGTAAGTCGGTCCGCCGAGGCGCGGCAACCAATCGAGGCACCGCCATGGCCGTCACGCTGCGCATGCCGGACATCCTCGCCGAACGGTCCCGGAGCCGGCAGCTGCGCCTCATGCTGCCCCATCGTGACGGCCTCACCGCGCGCGACGTGGTGAGCGACGAGGGGTTCTCGTCGGAGGAGGCCGAAGCGATCCTCGTCATGGTCAACGGCGTCCAGGCAGAGCCCTCAACCCCGGTCCACGACGGCGATACGGTCGAGCTCGTGATCCAGATGGTGGGCGGCTCGGCGCGCGCCTAGCGCCGTGGACGCCGCCCTCATCCCCGGCGTTGACCGCGCACTGATCGAGGATGTGCGCGTCTCCCTGCGCGCGGTCGCCGATCCCGCTCGGGCGCCCGCCATGCAGCGGTACATGAAGTCCTCGATGCCGTTCTACGGCGTCTCGCTGACGCCGATCGGCGCCGTCGTCCGCGAGGTCGACGCCCGGCATCCGCTCGACACATTTGAGGCCTGGCGCGACACCTTGCTCACGCTCTGGCGAGACGCCACGCATCGCGAGGAACGCTACGTGGCTCTCGGGCTCGCATCGCGGCCTCGGTACCGGCGTTTCCGGACGCCGGCGGCGCTTCCGATCTACGAGGAGTTCATCGTGACGGGAGCCTGGTGGGATCACGTCGATGGCACGGCGAAACTCGTGCGCGACCTCGTGCGTGACCACCACGACGAGCTGGCGCAGCACATGCGCGACTGGGCGCACGGCGACGATGTCTGGAAGCGCCGAGTGGCAATCATCAGCCAGCTGGGCCTCCGCGCCCGCACGGACTGGCCGCTCCTCGAGGGCTGCATCGAGGCAAACCTCGAGGGGGACGGGCGCGAGGGAAAACGTCCGTTCTGGATTCGGAAGGCGATTGGCTGGGCCCTGCGCGATTACGCTCGAACGGATCCCGATCGGGTCCGCGCCTACGTGGCAGCCTGCGGACCGCGCCTGAGCGGGCTGTCGCGTCGTGAGGCGCTCAAGCACCTCTGAGCGTCGGTCCCGGCGCACCCGCGTGCGCTCGGAGCACCTCGGTTTGACACGTTCGCCGGGTGCCGGGAAGATGGATCGTGCACTCCGACACATCTTCCCCACACGTCCTCCCCGCCGATAAGAGCTCATGATGCCGAAGTACATCTTCGTCACCGGTGGGGTCGTTTCGTCCGTGGGGAAGGGCATCGTCTCAGCGTCGCTGGGCCGCGCCCTCAAGGCCCGAGGGCATCGGGTTTCCATCCTGAAGCTCGACCCCTACATCAACGTCGATCCGGGCACGATGTCCCCCTACCAGCACGGTGAAGTCTTCGTCACCGACGACGGCGCCGAGACGGACCTCGACCTGGGGCATTACGAACGCTTTCTTGACGAGAACCTGACGAGCGCGAACTCCACCTCGTCCGGCCAGGTCTACGAGGAGGTCATCCGCAAGGAGCGGCGCGGCGACTTCCTCGGCGGCACGATCCAGGCCATCCCGCACGTCACCGGCGAGATCAAGCGCCGCATCCGCGCGGCGGGACAGGCCCTCGACGCCGAGATCGTGATCGTCGAGGTCGGCGGCACGGTCGGCGACATGGAGGGCCAGCCGTTCCTCGAGGCGATCAGCCAGATGCTCCACGAACTCGGCCGCACCGAATCGATGTCGGTGCACGTGACGCTCCTGCCGTACATCGGCTCCACGCAGGAGCTGAAGACGAAGCCAACGCAGCACTCGGTGCGTGAGCTGCGCTCCTACGGCATCCAGCCGGACGTCATCGTGACGCGCTCGGACTTCGAGGTCTCGCGCTCACTGCGCGAGAAGGTGTCGCTGTTCTGCAACGTGGCGGTGGACCATGTGATCCCGCTCGTGACCGCGGCCTCGATTTACGACGTGCCGCTGGAGATCGAGGAGGCGCACTTCTCGGACATCGTCGCGAACCAGTTCGGGCTGCCGCCCGCGCCCGTGGGCTACCTCGATGAGTGGCGCACGTTCGTCGAGCGCCTGCACTCGCCACATGGCGAGGTGAAGGTCGCGATCGTGGGCAAGTACGTCGAACTCCACGACGCGTACCTCTCGATCAAGGAAGCGCTGGTCCACGCGGGCGTGCACCACAACGTGCGCGTCGACATGCGCTGGATTCACTCCGAAGACCTCGAGGCGCGGCCGCCCGCCGATCTCATCGGCGACGTGGACGGCATCCTCCTCTGCCCCGGCTTCGGCGACCGCGGTCTCGAGGGGAAGATCGCCGCGGTGCGCTACGCCCGGGAAGGGCTCATCCCCTACCTCGGGTCCTGCCTCGGGATGCAGATGATGGTCGTCGAGTTCGCCCGGCACGTCGCCGGCATGGACGGCGCCAACACCACCGAGGCCGACGTGCACACGGGCTTCCCGGTCATCTCCATGCTGTCCGAGCAGCGCGACGTGCAGAGCCTCGGTGGCACGATGCGCCTGGGGGGCTACGACACGAAGGTGGTGCCCGGCACCCGCGCGGCGGCCGCCTACGGGGCGGACCTCGCCCGCGAGCGCCATCGCCACCGCTACGAGGTGAACAACGCCCTCCTCCCCGAGCTCGAGCGGCACGGCCTCATGCCCTCCGGCTGGACGATGGACGGCGAGCTCGTCGAGATCATGGAAGTGCGCGACCACCCCTGGATGGTGGGCTCGCAGTTCCACCCCGAGTTCACCTCGCGGCCCAACCGCCCCAACCCGCTGTTCCGCGACTTCATCGGTGCCGCGGTCGCGCACGCCGAGCAGGCCGACGGCGCGCAGGCGGGTTCACGGGAGATGCTCCCCGCGTGATTCTCGTCCTGCGCGCGATCCACATGCTTTCCCTGTTCTGGATGATGTGGGGGCTCGGAGCCGTCATGTCGCCGGTCTGGCGCGCCTGGAACGAGCCGGACCTCCAGACGCGTTCATTGCTCCTGAGCGAGGCGACGCGTAGCGAGCGCCTGTGGCTCCTCCCGGGCCTCATCGCCACGGGGCTCAGCGGATTCGCGTGGACCGCCGCCGCCGACTGGAACCCGGTCACGACGGGATGGCTCGTCGCCCTGGAGCTGATCTTCGGCCTCGACGTGTTCATCTTCGTGCCGTTGCTCGGGGTGGGGCTGCGGCGGGTGCACCTCCTGGCGCTGCAGGCGGCGAAACAGGGCGGAATGACCGATGCCCTCCGCGATGCCCTCGCGGATAACGTTCCCCTCGTGTTCGGCACGCTCGTCGCGCTGAGCGTGCCGGTGCAGCTCGCGCTGGCCGTGTTCAAGCCGTTCTAGCCGGACCCCTCGAGGCGCGGGTTTATCCCGATCTTTCGCCCTCGGTACTTCCGCCTGTTGTGTACTTGGAGTCCAACTTCCTATAATCACCGCAGTCGCGAGTCCGCGACGTTCCTCTCTTATCCCCAGCACCCCCCTCACTCGCAGCAAATAGGGCTCATGACGCAATTTCCCATTCGTGGGCGCCGAGGCGCCCCCCCTGAGGCTGGTGGCGAAGTCCGCCGCATCGGTCGTCGTCGTGGTGGCGGCGGAGGTGGCAACGGCGGCGGCGACTACGTCGAGAACATCCCGTTCAACCCGGACGCGCCATCGCTGAACATCTCCGAACTCGAAAAGCAGCCGCGCGACGAGCTCCTCGACATGGCCACCGAGTTCGGCCTCGAGAACGCCGCAGCGATGCACGGCCAGGAGCTGATCTTCCGGCTCCTCCAGAAGCAGGCCGAGCGCCAGGGCAACATCTTCTCCAGCGGCGTCCTCACCGTCGTCGACGACGGATTTGGCTTCCTCCGCGGCGAACGCCTCGTTCCCGGCCCGAACGATGTCTACGTGTCGCAGTCCCAGATCCGGCGTTTCGGCCTCCGCCCTGGTGACTACGTCACGGGCCAGGTGCGCCAGCCGAAGGACTCCGAGAAGTACTACGGCCTCCTCCGCGTGGACGCGGTCAACGGCGTGGATCCCGAGGTCGCGAAGCGTCGGCCGTTCTTCGAGAACCTCACCCCGATCTTCCCCAACCGGATGATTCACCTCGAGAAGGGGCCGGGCGAGATCAGCCAGCGCATGATTGACCTGTTCTCCCCCATCGGACGAGGACAGCGCGCGCTCATCGTCTCCCCGCCGAAGGCGGGCAAGACGATGCTGCTCAAGGCGATCGCCCATGGCGTCGCGCAGAACGCACCCGACGCACACCTCATGGTCCTGCTCGTGGGCGAGCGCCCCGAGGAAGTCACCGACATGCAGCGCTCCGTGCGCGGCGAGGTGATCGCCTCGACCTTCGACGAGCCCGTCGAGGACCACACCCGGGTCGCCGAAGCCGCCCTCGAGCGGGCGAAGCGCCTCGTTGAGAGTGGCACCGACGTCGTCATCCTGATGGACTCGATCACGAGGCTGGCGCGCGCCTACAACATCGCGATGCCGACCAGCGGCCGGACGCTCTCCGGCGGTATGGACCCGATCGCCCTGTATCCGCCCAAGCGCTTCTTCGGTGCGGCGCGGAACACGGAGGAGGGCGGCTCGCTCACGATCATCGCGACCTGTCTCATCGAGACGGGCTCGCGGATGGACGACGTCATCTTCGAGGAGTTCAAGGGCACCGGGAACATGGAGCTCCGGCTCCTCCGGCGGCTCGCCGAGAAGCGGGTCTACCCCGCCCTCGATGTCCTGGGCTCCTCCACTCGACGTGAGGACCTCCTCTTCAGCGAGGAGGAGCTGCGGCAGATCTGGCTGCTGCGCCGCATGGCCGCCATGGTCGAAGAGAGCGGGCAGGACGCCGCCGAGCGCGTCATCGAGCGCGTGTCGAAGACCCAGAACAACGCCGAGTTCCTCATGGGCCTCAAATCCGAGGTCATCTAGCGCCGGTTGGCACGAGTTCGTGCTCGTGCCGCCCTCGGCGGTCGCACGTCGTTCATCGTGGGTCGTGACTTTTCTCGACGTTTGGGGTGGTCAGGGCCCTGTTCGATTCGGTAACCTCCCCACGTCTTCGGGCGGTTGACCCCGAAGACAGTTCAGCGACGACCCCGGTGGGGTCGGCGCAATGCACGGAATGCGCTGTCCTGTGGCGGGGCGGGGCGTACGTGAGAGGGCGCCGGTTATCCGGGGGACGATTCCTTCGCTCGTCAGGGCACGGCGTAGCAGGATGCTGCTCCGGGCTCGCAGGCACCCGAGGCCGTTGCCGCGCTCCGGGGCCGAGTGGCCGCACGCCCGCGTCGGCGTCATCGGCCTCGTCTTCGTCTTCGTCTTCACCGCGCTGGGTGGGCTCTTCCCGATGACCGCGCCGAGCGGGACCACCAGCCCCAGGCTTGCCGTCGCGGCGTTCTCGATTCCCGGGCTCCCCGCCTCCGCTCCCATCTCCA
>WBZR01003684.1_pt1 | contig 13428 bp, 12 predicted proteins | sample 5204231 | NCBI WGS metagenome assembly WBZR01 (sample SAMN12412403, study PRJNA552823) | activated sludge metagenome | isolation source: activated sludge from anammox sidestream of wastewater treatment plant... | place: USA: Virginia | collected 2017-08 | reverse complement strand
TTTCCCGCGATCTCGCCGCGGCGTCCGACCCGGACGGCCGTCGGCGCGTGCATGCGAGGTGGTCCCATGCTGCGTCGTATCCTGCTGGTCGTGCTGCTCGCGCCGAGCCTGGCGAGCGTGCCGGTCTTTTCCGTGCTCGCCGAGGGCGAGCTCGTCGCCGAAACTCCCGAAGGCTCCGAGGAGGAGCCCAGCCCCGAGGCTTCGCCGCCCGCCGGCGACGTCGCGCGTCGGCTCCAGCTCCCCGAGACCGTGGTGCAGGCAGACCGTCCGATCACCGCGGCGTCGTCCCTGATCGTCCGCAGCCGCGACTTCTCCCTCCGGCCGATCCGCCGGCCGGCGGACATCCTCGAGGTGACCCCCGGGCTCATCGTCGTGCAGCACGCCGGCGGCGGCAAGGCGAACCAGTACTATCTCCGCGGCTTCGACGCCGACCACGGCACGGACGTCGCGCTCTCGTTCGACGGCGTGCCGGTCAACAATCCGAGCCACGCGCACGGGCAGGGCTACGCGGACGCGAACTTCGTCATTCCCGAAGTGGTCGAGCGGGTCGAGGTCGACAAGGGGCCGTACTTCCTGAAGCACGGTGACTTCGCGACCGCGGGCGCCGTCAATCTCGTCACCAAGCGGTCGGCGGCGGAGAACACGGCCAGCGTCAGCGCCGGGCGCTTCGACCTCTTCCGCGGCGTGATCGTGAGCGGGCGCGAGATCGGACCCTTCGAGACGCTGTTCGCCGTGGAGGGCGCGGGCCAGAACGGACCGTTCGATCACCCCGAGCACTACAACCGCTACAAGCTGTTCTCGCGCGCCGGCTACGCCGACGGTCCGTGGCGTGCGGACCTCTCCTTCACGAGCTACCGCGGGACCTGGAACGCCTCCGGACAGATTCCGCTCCGCGCGGTGCGCGCGGGGGAGCTCGATCGCTTCGGCTCGATCGATCCCACCGAAGGGGGTACGTCGCAGCGGCACCAGCTGTACGGGCGCGCCTCGTGGCGGCCGGACGAGGCGCAGGAGGCAAGCCTGCTCGCGTACGGCGTGTACTACGACGTGGACATCTTCTCGAACTTCACGTTCTTCGCCCGCGATCCGGTGAACGGCGACCAGATCGAGCAGAAGGACAAGCGTTTCTTCGGGGGCGGGGAAGCACGCTACGTCCGCCACGTCGGGGTCGGCGGCACGGACACCGCGTTCACCGGAGCCGTCGGGGTCCGCGGCGACCACATCGGCGAGCAGCTCAACTACACGATCGAGCGCGACTTTCTGACGCGCCAGACCGACCACAACGTCGGGCAGGTGAACACCTTCGCCTACGTGGGCGCCGACACCACGTGGACGCCGTGGCTGCGGACGATCGTCGGGCTGCGCTTCGACGACCTCCATTTCGACGTGGACAACAACCTGAACTCGACGAGCGCGCCCGACCTGACCGGGCAGGGCGTGGAGAACGACGCGATCTTCAGCCCGAAGGCGAGCATCGTCTTGTCGCCGCGCGAGAACCTGGAGGTGTTCATCAACTACGGAGAGGGCTTCCACTCGAACGACGCACGCGGCGTGGTGCGCGACGAGAATCCCGTCGACCCGAGCGCCAAGGCGCGGGGCGGCGAGCTCGGCGTCCGCACCCGGCTCTTCGACCGCCTCGATCTCGCGGCCGCGTTCTGGCTGCTCGATCTCGACAGCGAGATCGTCTTCGTCGGCGACGAGGGCACGACCGAGCCGAGCGGGGCCACGCGCCGGATCGGCGGCGAGCTCGAGGTGCGGTACCAGATCCTCGACTGGCTCTACTTCGACGTCGACTACACGCAGACGGTGGCGAAGTTCCGCTTCGAGCCGGATGCGGCCGACGACGTGCCCCTGGCGCCGCGCTTCACCGTGAACGGCGGAGTGTCCGCGCGTCGCGACGACGGCCTGTTCGGGAGCGTCCGGATGCGGGCGATCAGCTCGCGCCCGGCCAACGAGGACAACTCGCTGCGCGCCGCCGGATATACGGTCTGGGATCTGCAGCTCGGGAAGCGCTGGGAGCTGTCGAGCGCGTGGACCGGCGGTCGGGTGAAAGCCGTCACGGTGCAACTCGATATCCAGAACCTGTTCGACCACGACTACCGGGAGGCCCAGTTCGCGACGGACTCGCGGCTGCGGAACGAGCCGAACGTGGTGTCGGACATCGACTTCACTCCGGGCTATCCGCTGACGGCGATCGGATCGATCACGGTCGCGTTCTGAGTAGCCGTGGGGTCGGCGGTCTCCTGGCTCCGGAGCTTCGGCGTCTCGATGGCGATCCACGCGCTCGCCGCCGCCGCCGTCTGCGACCGGGTTCTACCGGTGCCGTCCGACGCTCGCCTTCGCGCGCTCGTGCCGGTGCGACTCGTGTGGCGGGAGCCCGCACCGGGACCTCCGGCGGCCGCGGCGCCCCTCCCGGTCGCGGCCGTCGCACCGCCGTCGCCGCCGGAGCGCGCGTCGCCGCCGGAGCCGCCGCTCCGGGTGAAGGCCGACCGCCTCCGGCGTCCGACGCAGCGTCGCGAGCCGCGTGCCGTGGCGACGCCGGCGGTGCCGGACGCCGGCAGCAGCGCCGCGGGAGCGGCGACCGCTCGGCCGGCGCCCCCGGCGGACGCGACGGCCGGTGGAGGCGGAGGCGGCGGCGCGGGCGATGGGCCGGTGGCGCTCGCGTCCGTCGCGCGTCCGCCCGAGATCCTCGAGCGCGTGGTGCCCGAGTATCCGGCGCGGGCGCGCGCGCTCGAACTCGAGGGGCAGGTCGTGCTGGAGGTCGTGCTCGATCGTGAAGGTCGGCCGGAGCCGGCCATCCGCGTGCTGCGCTCGCGGCCGCCGTTCGATGCCGCGGCCGTCGCCGCCGTTCGCCGCTGGCGCTTCCGGCCGGCGCGCGATGCGGATGGCAACGCGGTGCGCGTGCTGATCGAGATCCCGGTGCGGTTCGAGCTCCGATGACCGCGCCGTTTTCTTGACATCCGCGCACGACTCTTCCATAGCCGAGGCGTAGCCCGGAGGCCGGGCGCACCTGGGTGGTGGACGAGGAGGCGGAGGCGGAATGCGAGCGGCCGTACGGCCCGATGCACGCGCATCGACCCGGTCCCGAAGGGACCGACCGAACCGCCGCGGCGTCGCGCGACGCGTGGAGGAGACATGCCACGGCCGCGCTGCTCAGGCGCGGCCGTGGCAGAAGCGCGGATCAGGAGGAGGCCCGGGAGCGTCGTGGGAGGGGGAGGAGTCCGCGCCCCGCCTGCGAGTGAGCAAGGCGGGTGCCACCCCCGGCTTTGCGGGTACCGTCGCCGGAGCGCCCGTGCGAGGAGTGCGACTGGTCGTTCGAAGTTGCGGCAATGGCACGCGATTCAGCCACGGAGGATGGCGGCCGCGGGGAGGGTCGAGCACAGCGTCGTCTATGGATGCTGCAAGGTGCGTCGGTTGCCGCAGAACGGCAACCCGGGCAGCGAACAATGCGCGGCTGCAAGGTCGGCGCAGCGGGGAGGGGTGAATGGGCTCGATTGCCGGGATCGTTCCGCGGCCGGGGTGCGGCCGGGAGGAGCTGACGGTGTCCATCAAGGCCATGCGAGACGCTCTCGGACGGCGGGCGCCGCTCGAGGGTGGGCTCGCCGTTGCCTACGACGCGTCGGTGGCCCTCACCCATCGGGGCGGGACCGGGCCCGGGGCCGAGGCGGTCCTGCAGCCGCTCCGGAACGAGCGCGGCACGCTCTGGCTCGTCGCCGACGGGGAGCCCGCCAACGCGACCGAGCTGCGCCTCGAACTCGTGGCCGCCGGGCACGAGTTCCAGTCGGGGTGCGGCAGCGAGGTCATCCTCCACCTCTACGAGCAGTACGGCATCGGTGCGCTCGAGCGCCTCACCGGCAATTTCGCGTTCGCGCTCTGGGACCGGGAGGAGCACGAGCTCCTCCTGGGACGCGATCGCTTCGGCACGAAGCCGCTCTACATGTGCGAGCGCGACGGGACGTACGCGTTCGCCTCCGAGGTACGGGCGCTTCGGCCGGGCGAGCCGCTCGATCCTTCGGCGCTGGTCGCCTATCTGGTGCTCGGGTACGTTCCCGAGCCGATCACCGTCGCGACCGGCGCGCATGCCGTCGCCCCGGGGACGATCGTGCGCGTGCGCGGGTCCCGGCTGCGGATCGAGCGGTTCTGGGAGGAGTCGTCGGCGTGGCCGAGCGGCCAGCGCGAGGTCGATCGCGCGCGCTTCGGCGGGCTCCTGCGCGACGCCGTCGAGGCGGCGGTCGAAGGCGAGGACGACGTCGGCATCTTCGTCGACGGCAGCATCGCTTCGGCGGCGCTCCTGGCGCTCGTCCGGCCGATGCTCGGGCGCGGCCTCCGGACGCACGTCCTCGATTTCTCGGGCGGCGCCGACGACACGGGCGCGCGCGGCGCGCGCGCGCATCAGGACGGTGTGACGGCGCTCGCGGACTGGTTCCGCGGCGAGCACCGTCGACACCGCGTCGACGGAACCCTGCTCGCGAGCGCGTTTCGGGCCGCGACCGTGGCCGACCAGCCCTCGACGGGCGCGACCCTCGCGGCGTTGATCACGTCGGCCATGCGGAGCGCCGGGGAGCGCGTCTGGCTCGCGGGGCTCGCGACCCCCCAGCTGCTCGGGGCCGAGACGGCGCGCGTCGTACGTTGGCTGTGGCGCGCCGGTCGTCACGGGTCGACGAGCGGACTGACGCGCGTCGCCGCCCGCATGCTCGCGCGGCGCCGGCCCTTCGGCCGCGCCGCCACGCTCGCGGACTATCTCGGACCGAGCGACGCGATCGCTCCCGCCTACCTCGCGACCCGCGGCGTCTTCGGCCCCGAGGCCCTCGGTCGCGTGTTGCGGCCCGACGCGCTGGCCCACGCGCGGAGCGGCTTCGATCTCGCGCGGCACGTCGATGCGCGCGCCCTCGCGCCGCTCGGGCCGGCCTGCGCGCCGCCCGCGGCGTCGGCGCAGGTGGCGATCGAGCGCGCGGTCGCCGCGGTCGATCTCGCGGGGCCGCTGATGTCGGGCGCGCTCCGCGCGGCCGAGGCGTCGGCCGTGGCGTACGGCCTCGCGCTCCGCGCGCCGTTCCTCGACCACCGGCTGCACGAGTGGCTGACGGCCGGCGGGGCCGCCCTCGATCGCGCGCCGTTGCTCGGCATCCTCGACGGCGCCCTTCCGCCTCCGCTCGTGCGGCGCCTCGCGCCGCCGCCGCCGCCGCCGATCGGGCAGTGGCTCCGGAACGAGATGCGCGCGACGTGCGAGGAGCAGTTGCTCACCGACGACGGCGAGGGCCTGTTCCGCCAGGAGGCGCTCGACGGCCTGTGGAAGGAGTTTCTCGGCGGCCGCGCGCCCTGGGAGCCAGTCTGGTCGGTCGTGACGGTGCGGGCGTGGATGCGCGCGGCGCGTGACCCAGGACGCAGCGCGGGCGGCGAGCGGCGCTGCGCCGCGTAGCCGGCATCAGCCGCGCTTCGTGGCTTTGGCCGGTCTGGCGGCGGCCAGGCGCTCGGCTTCGGCCTTGAACTCAAGGACCGATTGCCTGAGCGCCGTCTGCTCGATCGGGCGCATGATCAGGCTCGGGACCCAGAAGCCGAGGGAGATCGCCTGCGAGCACGTGGCCCGCGTGCGCTTCGGCCCGTCTGGCTCGAAGACGTAGCTGCCCTCGATGTCGGCGAGGTCGCCTTCCACCATCTTCCAGGTGAGGCGGTTCGGCGGGTGCCACGTGTACTCGAGCACGTACCGCACCGTGCGGAGCTTCATGTCGACCTCGAACTCGACACGGCGGGCCTTCCCGTCGGGATGCCGATCGCGGACCGTGATCTCGGTCACCGGCGACGACCAGGTCGGGTAGGCCTCGAAATCGCCGATCGTCTCGTAGCAGAGCGCGAGCGGCGCAGCGATCGGCGTCGTGAAGCTCTGCTGGTGCTCGAGCATCGGCGGACCCTAGGGAACGGCTCGGGAGGCGTCAAGCGCGCTGCCCGCGTGTCGCCCGCGCCTCCCGCGGTCTGGAGCGCGCTGCCCGCGTGTCGCCCGCGCCTCCCGCGGTCTGGAGCGCGCTGCCCGCGGGCGTCGCCGGGCGCGGGCGGCGCCCGCGGACGCGCGCCGCTCCGGCGCCGCGTGCCGGGGTCGGTTGCCCGCTGCGGGGCCCGTGTCTATCGTGCGGCGCGTGGACGAAGGAGCGACGGGAGCGCCGGTCCCGCGGCGGCGTCGGCGACGGCAGCGCGTCGTCGCGCTGACGGGTGTGCACGGCGCCGCGGGCGCGGCGCTCGTACGCCGCTTCGAGGCCGACGAGCGGATCGGGCGCCTCGTGCTCCTCGACCGGCGGGCGCCCGCGATGCCGCTCCGCCGCACGGCCTTTCGCGGCATCGACCTCACGGCGACGCTCGCCGACGTCGCGCTCGCCGAGATCCTCGCGCGCGAGCGCGTCCATACGGTCGTTCACGCCGCGTTCCACGATGGGCCCCGCCGCGATGTCGAGGCGGCGCACGAGCTCGAGGTGCTCGGGACGCGCGCGCTGTTCCGCGCGATCGCCGACAACGCGCGCCGCGCGGGTACCGTCGAGAACGTCGTCGTGCTCGGCACGACGGCGAGCTACGGCGCCCGCAGCGACAACCCGCAGTATCTCGACGAGGACGCGCCGCTGCGTCCCGCCGCCGAGTATCCGTGGGTCGCCGACAAGGCGGCGGTCGAGCAGGAGGCCGCAGCGCTGCGGACCCGCACGGGGCTGCCGGTCGCGATGGTGCGCGCGGCGCCGATGCTCGGCGACGCGCGCACGCTGGCGGCGCGGCTGCTCGCGGCCACGTTCGTTCCCGCCGTGCTCGGCGCCGATCCGCTGGTGCAGCTCCTCCACGTCGAGGACCTCGTCGAAGCGACGCGTCTCGCCCTGCACGGCCGCCACGACGGCGCGTTCAACGTCGCCGGCGACGGCGTCCTGCCGTGGTCGACGGTGATCAAGTTGAGCGGCCGCGTGCGCGCCGCGTTCGTCGCGCCGGTCCTGCGGCCGCTGCTCCGGAGTCTGTGGGTCGCCGGCGCGGGGCTCGTACCTGGCGAGCACCTCGCGTATCTGCGCGACACGTTCGTCGCCGACACGACCCGCGCGACGGACCAGCTCGGATTCCGCGGGCGGTACGGTATCCGCGACGTGATCGTGCGGCACAGCGGCCGCGGGCGCCTCGGCGACGCGGCCTGAGCGGACGCGCGTCACGATGGGCGCTGTTGCCCCCGGGACCGCGTGCTATAGTCCGCCGATCCGGACCAGGACGGTGACCCCCATGCCGCAAGCCCCCCGACGAACCCGTGTGCGCACGATCGAATGGACGCGAGGTCGCGTCGTCATGATCGATCAACGCCTGCTGCCCGTACGCGAGGTGTATCGCGTCTACAGCGACTATCGTGAGGTCGCCCGCGCCATCAAGGACATGGTGATTCGCGGGGCGCCCGCGATCGGCGTCGCCGCCGCGATGGGCATCGCGCTCGGCGTCCGGACGCTCAAACGCGAGGAGCTCCGCCGCGAGTTCGACAAGATCTGCCGCACCTTCGCGGCCACCCGGCCGACGGCGGTGAACCTCTTCTGGGCGATCGAGCGCATGCGGCGGGTCTACGCGCGGAACGACACACGCGACGTCGAGACGCTCCGTCTCATGCTGGAGCGCGAGGCGCGGACGATCCACGAGGAGGACATCGCGGCCAATCGCGCGCTCGGCGCGTACGGCGCGGCGCTCATCGAGGACGGCTCGACGATTCTCACGCACTGCAACGCGGGCGCCCTCGCCACCGCGGGCTACGGCACGGCTCTCGGCGTCATGCGCGCGGCCGTCGAGGCGGACAAGCGCATCAGCGTGTACTGCAGCGAGACCCGTCCGTACCTGCAAGGCGCCCGCCTCACGGCGTGGGAGCTGAAGAAGGAGCACATCCCCGCGACGCTCGTCACCGACAACATGGTCGGCCACATGATGAAGGAGGGCCTGATCGACTGCGTCATCGTCGGCACCGACCGCACGGCCGCCAACGGCGACGTCGCCAACAAGATCGGCACCTACACTGTGGCCGTCCTCGCGCACCGCCACGGCATTCCGTTCTACGTGGCGGCGCCGACGTCTTCGATCGACCTCGGGTGTCCGCGCGGCGACAAGATCCCGATCGAGGAGCGCGGGAGCCGCGAGGTCACGCACATCTTCGATCGCCAGATCGCGCCGTCGGGCATCCGGGTGGCGAATCCGGCGTTCGATGTGACGCCGCACGATCTCGTGACGGCAATCGTCACCGAGCGCGGGATCGCGCGGCCGCCCTACAACAAGAGCCTGGCGCGCGTGGTGAGGGGCGAGACCCCGAAGCGCGAAGCGGCGGCGCGTCCGCGGTCGAGCGCGAAGCGCCAGAGCAAGAAGGGCTGAGGCGGCTCAGCCGGCGCGGAGGCCGGCGTCGAGCCTCCGGTGCGCCGCGCAGCCGACGACCGAGAGACGCTCGCGCCGGGCGTGCGTCCGGCGCCAGCGCACGAGCCGGGAGACGCGGCGGGACGCGTCCGCGATGCGGGTCTCGGCGAGGTGTCCTGCGCGCACGGCCCGCTCGACGGCGCCGACGGCCTCGCGCAGCCAGTCCTGACGGTGACAGAAGAGGAGGAGGTCGCAGCCCGCCGCGAGGGCGCGGACGGCGCTTTCGCCTGGTCCCCAGTGGTCGGCGATCGCCCGCATCTCGAGGTCGTCGGTGGCGATTACGCCGCGGAAGCCGAGTCGGCGTCGCAAGAGGCCGGTGACGATCCGGGGGGAGAGCGTCGCCGGCAGCGTCGGATCGAGCGCCGGATAGCGCACGTGGGCCGTCATCAGGAGGGGAATGCCGGCGCGGATCGCGGCGCGAAACGGCGGCAGCTCCGTGCGCGCGAGCGCGCGGCGATCGCGGGCGACGACCGGCAACTCGAGGTGCGAGTCGGTTGCGGTATCGCCGTGGCCGGGAAAGTGCTTGCCGCAGGTGAGGAGTCCCGCCGCGCGCGTCGCGCGGAAGGCGCCGAGCGCGGTGCGCGCGGCCGATTCCGGCGTCGCGCCGAAGGCGCGGTCGCCGATCACCGGATTCGCGGAATTGCTCGCGACGTCGAGCACCGGCGCGAAGGTGAGGTCGATCTCGAGGGCGGCTAGCTCGCGCGCCATGGCGGCCGCGACGGCGCGGACGGCGCGGAGCCCGTGCGATGCGACCACGGCCGCCGCCGGGAAGTGCGTGAAGGGGGGCGGGCAGCGGTGCACGCGCCCGCCCTCGTGGTCGATCGCGACGAGGGTCGGCGCCGCCGGGTCGAGCGCGTGGAGATCGCGGACGAGGGCGCGCATCGACGCCGGATCGCTCGCGTTGTGCCGGAACAGCGTGACGCCGCCGAACGGGATTTCCGCACGGAGGCGGCGGGTATCGCGGTCGAGGGCGGGCCCGGGGAGGCCGCCGAGGAAGCAGCGCGCGACCGCGGCGCGAAGGGAGCGCATCGCGAGGGATTAGCAGCGCCGCGCCGTGTCCTCAATTCGCCGAGGCTCCCCCGGTCGTCCGCGCTGCCGGCGATTCGACACCCGGCGAGGCTGCGTGCTAGCGAGGGCGCCCGCAGGTGGTGGAGCAGCGCTACATCGTCGTCGAGGGGCCGATCGGGGTCGGAAAGACGAGCCTCGCGCGGCGCCTGGCCGATGCCTTCGGTTCCATGCTGGTCGAGGAGCAGCCCGACGCCAACCCCTTTCTGGAGCGTTTCTACGCCGACCCCAGCCAGGCGGCGCTCGCGACCCAGCTGCAGTTTCTGCTCGACCGGTATCGGCAGCAGCGGGCCCTTGTGGCGTGCCGTGACGGCCGGGGCCTGGTCGCCGACTACCTCTTTGCCAAGGATCGCCTCTTCGCCGAGCTCAACCTGGAGGAGCCCGAGCTCGCCCTCTATAGGGAGGTCCTCGCCCTCATGACCGAGCCGATCCCCATTCCGGACCAGGTCATTTACTTAGAGGCGCGACCTGAGGTATTGAAGCGGCGGTTGCGGAAGCGAAACCGCGACTTCGAGCGGCGCATCAGCGAGGCGTATCTCGAAGGGCTGATCGAAGCGTACCGGCGTTTCTTCCACGAGTACTCCGAAGCGCCGGTTCTGGTCGTCAACTGCTCGGACATCGACTTCGTCGAGCGGGGCAGTGATCTCGAGGATCTGATCCGCGAGATGCGCAGCGCCAAGAAGGGAATGCAGCAATACATACCGCTTGGATCCCAGTAGCTACCGGCCGGTAGCCAACGACGCACGGGACCGAGACGGAACGCAGCGCGCGCCGGGCCACGCGCGTTTCTCCTGAAGCGAGGTCGACGAGGAATCGCGGCCATCGCGAAACGCGGGAGAGGCGCGGGCGGGAGTTCGCCGGCAGACGAAGCCTTCCGGATCGGTTCGGGAGGCTTTTTTCATGGAGCGGAAAGTGACGGTGCCCGACCTCCAGCGCATGAAGGAGGCGGGAACTAAGATCACGGCCCTCACGGCCTACGATTTCCCGTTCGCCCAGATCGTCGACCAGGCGGGCGTCGACGTCGTCCTCGTCGGCGACACGCTCGGCATGGTGGTGCAGGGGCTCGACACGACGCTCCCGGTCACCATGGACGAGGTGGTCTACCACTGCCGCATGGTCGCCCGCGGTCGGAAGCGATCGCTTCTCGTCGGCGACATGCCGTTCCTCTCGTACCAGGTGAGCCGCGAGGAGGCGCTCCGCAACGCCGGACGGCTGGTCAAGGAAGGCGCCTGCGAGGCGGTGAAGCTCGAGGGCGGCATCCCCATGGCCGACACCATCCGCGCGCTCACCGCGGTCGACATCCCGGTCATGGCGCACATTGGCCTCACGCCGCAGTCGGTGCACCGCATGGGCGGCCACAAGGTCCAGGGCCGGAGGCGCGGCCGCGGTCCCGGTGAGCGCGAGCGCGTGATGGCGGACGCGCTCGCGGTCGAGGACGCCGGCGCCTTCGCGGTCGTGCTCGAAGGCATCCCGCTCGACCTCGCCGGGGAGATCACGCTCCGGCTCGGGATCCCGACGATCGGCATCGGCGCAGGCGTCCGCTGCGACGGCCAGATCCTCGTGCTCCACGACCTGCTCGGCCTCTTCGATCGCTTCACGCCGAAGTTCGTGAAGCGCTACGCCGAGCTCGGGCGCGCCGCCAACGACGCGATCGCCGAATACGTGCGCGAGGTGCGGACCGGCGCCTTTCCCGACGAAGCGCACTCGTTCCTGCTGCGCGCGGAGGGCGGCGTCACCGCCGGCGCCGGGCCGCGTCCGGCGCGCCGCAAGCGGGCGGTTGCGGTCGGCTAGGAGACCGTCGGCGCGCGGGATCGGATGTGCGGGCGATCGAACAGGTGAGCGCGATGCAGGCCTGGAGCCGCGAGGTGCGCGGGCGTGACGGCCTCAAGGTTGCGCTCGTGCCGACGATGGGGGCGCTCCACGAGGGGCACCTCTCGCTCGTCGCGCTCGCGCGCCGGCACGCCGACCGGGTGGTGGCGTCGGTCTTCGTGAACCCGGTCCAGTTCGATCGCGCCGACGATTTCGCGCGCTATCCCCGCGACCTCGAGCGGGATGGCGCGCTGCTCGCCGGCGCCGGCGCCGACGTGCTCTTCGCGCCCGATGCGCAGGAGCTCTACCCGCCGGGGTCGCAGACCTTCGTGACGGTCGAGCAGCTCGCGCAGCCGCTCTGCGGCGCGCGTCGGCCGGGCCACTTCCGCGGCGTTGCGACGGTCGTGACGAAGCTCTTCACGATCGTGCGGCCCGACGTCGCGGTCTTCGGCGAGAAGGACTACCAGCAGCTCGCGCTCGTCCGTCGGATGGCGCGGGATCTGTTCCTCGACGTCGACGTGCTCGGTGCGCCCATCGTGCGCGAGCCCGACGGCCTCGCGATGAGCTCCCGCAATCGCCATCTCGGCGAGGCCGAGCGGGCGGCGGCGCGCTGTCTCTCGGCAGCGCTCACCGCGGCCGAGGCGGCGGCCGCGTCCGGGGAGCGCGCTGCGCCGGCCATCTTCGATGCCGCCTCCGCCGTCCTCGCGTGCGAGCCGCTGGCGCGCGTCGAGTACGTGTCGCTCGTCGACCCGGACACGTTGGCGCCCGTCGCCGGCGTCGACGACCGGGCGCTTCTCGCGCTCGCCGTCTGGATCGGTGCCACCCGTCTCATCGACAATCGTTTGCTCGAGAGGAGAGCCCCATGACCCGCACCATGATGAAGTCCAAGATTCATCGCTGTACCGTCACCGATGCGGATCTGACGTACGAAGGCAGCATCACCGTCGATTCCGTGCTCATGGACGCGGCAGACTTCCTCCCGCACGAGCAGGTGCACGTGTGGAACGTGAACAACGGCGAGCGCTTCCAGACCTACGTCATCCCCGGTCCGCCGAACTCGGGAACGATCTGCGTGAACGGCTCGGCGGCGCGGAAGGTCCAGCGCGGCGACCTCCTCATCGTCGCGACCTTCGCCGGCATGGAAGAGGAAGAGGCGCGGACGCTCGTACCGAGCGTCGTATACGTCGACGAGAAGAACCGCATGCGGCGGGGCGAGAACCCGCACGGAGCGCTGTCGGTGGTCCGGTAGCCGGCGCGCGCTAGGCGCGCCGGCTCGTTCCCGCTAGACACCCGGGCGCATGGCCGAGCCGGCACAGCCCACGATCGTCAACCGCAAGGCGCGGCACGACTACTTCATCGACGAGACCGTCGAGGCCGGCCTCGTGCTCACGGGGAGCGAGGTCAAGGCGCTCCGCGAGGGACGCTGCAACCTCGTCGACAGCTTCGCGCGCATCACGCGCGGCGAAGCTTACGTCACCAACGTCCACATCGGGCAGTACGACCCGGCGCACCGCGACAACCACGAGCCGACCCGTAGCCGGAAGCTGCTGCTCCACCGCGGCGAGATCGACCGCCTCGAGGGCAAGCTCAAGCAGAAGGGCTTGACCCTCATTCCTCTCCGCGTCTACTTCAACGCGCGCGGCCGGGCGAAGGTGGAGCTCGGCCTCGGCCGCGGCAAGAAGCTCCACGACAAGCGGCAGTCGATCAAGGAGCGCGAGGCGAAACGGGAGACCGCGCGCGCGATGCGCTCCGACCGCAGGCGCGGGTGATCGGGACGGGGGAGGGCGCCATGGCAAAACACCCGGCGGTGTTCCTGCTCGACGTCGACAACACGCTCCTCGACAACGACCGCATCGTCGCGGATCTCATGCGGCACCTCGAACGGGAGGTCGGACCGGAGCGCCAACGACGCTACTGGGCGATCTTCGAGGAGCTCCGGGACGAGCTCGGCTACGCCGACTACCTGGGGGCGCTGCAGCGCTACCGGGTCGAGCACCCGCGCGATCCGCATCTCCTCACCGTGTCGTACTTCCTCGTGAACTACCCGTTCGCGAACCGACTCTTTCCGCGCTCCCTCGACGTCATCGAGCACCTGCGCGCCTGGGGCCCGGCGGTCATCCTCTCGGACGGCGACGTGGTGTTTCAGCCCCGCAAGATCGAGCGCTC
>WBZR01003683.1_pt1 | contig 13429 bp, 12 predicted proteins | sample 5204231 | NCBI WGS metagenome assembly WBZR01 (sample SAMN12412403, study PRJNA552823) | activated sludge metagenome | isolation source: activated sludge from anammox sidestream of wastewater treatment plant... | place: USA: Virginia | collected 2017-08 | reverse complement strand
AACATTGCCGGCGGCGCTGCGCTTGCCAGCACCTTCCGCCCGTCCTACGACCTGATGTTCGCCCCGAACAACGCCGCTGGCTTCGCGCTCGGCCTTCCGTACTCGACGGTTGCCAGCAGTGCAAACGTCCCCGGTAACCAGATCGCGGCAGTTGCTGCGACCTCGACCGGCAAGGGCAACGGCTTCGGCTCGCCCATCACCAACCTGCCGATCGTGGTCACCACGAAGGCGTTCATGGCCGTCGGCCAGACGATCCTCATCGGGAACCAGGCCGCGGTCATCTGCGGTATTTCGCCGACCTCGAACTCGATCACGGTGCGCCCGTTCAACGCGGTGACGTACACATGCAACGGGTTCCCGGGAACGGCGAGTGGCCTGACCACGGCTCCGGCCGCGGGCACCCCGATCTTCGCCTTCCTCGCTGGCGTGCCGTTTGTCGGCCCGTACAGCCTGGTCGACATCCCGAACTTCTCTGGTGTGCTTGGCGCAGCCGAGAACAACAACGGCGGGCAGATGCCGCCGACGGCTTCTGTCTGGCGTGACACCACGCAGGGCGACGGCGTCGTCGACTGGTGGGATGCCCCGATGCCTCCGGCTGAGACCTCGGTCGCCATCCGCGGCACGGGCTTCATCAAGCAGGTCCTGAAGGAGACGGTCTACTACAACGGCACGCCGGTGACGGACGCTGTTGCGAATGGTGGGACGCAGTACTTCCCGAACCCGTACTACTACCAGAACATCCCGGCCTCGCCGTGGCTTCCGGCCGTGGCTTCTGGCGGCGGGTTCATCTGGGATAGCTGGGGCGGTGACGGCCCGAACGTGACCAAATGCTACTTCGGCGCGGCAACGTGCTCGGGTGGCAATGGCCCGTACCACTTCTGGCAGCCGGCGATCATCGGCACGAACAGCTACGGCGTTGGCGACAGCACCGTGAGCTCGGTGAACGCGAAGGAACTGGCCGGGATTCGCCTTGCCTACAGCGATCCGACCATCGCCCGCGACCTCGTCGTCTACAGCGACAACCATGGCGAGTTCATGGTCACCGCCAACGGCGACTTCAAGACCGACCTTTCCGCCTGCGCGACGAACGTCCTCGCTGGCGGCAAGCAGTGCAAGCCTGGGGACAAGGTTGGCGTTGGTACCATCACCGCCGTCGCCGATTACCCGGACTTCGTGAAGCACTTCCCGGTTGCGTCCAACGCTGTCACGGTCAACTGGACCTGGGGCGGCTACAAGGACGTGACGGTTGAGAAGGGTGAGACCGACCAGTACAACTACCTCGTGTTCCATGCCATGGACCGCGATGGTCACTGCGCGGCGTCGGATGGTGCAGTCCTGCTGCACCCGGTGCTCACGTCGCTCGACGCCAAGGCTCTTGGCCAGGGCACCGCTTCGAACGGTATCTACAGCCACTACCCGACGCCGAACCAGCTCGAGACGGTTGACTTCCTGATCGACAGCGGCAACGGGATCATCCTTGGTAACAGTGGGAGCCCGTACGGGTACACCAGCAACGCAACGCTTTCGGGCGAGCGCGGCAACCTCATCGGCGTCCCGACGTACTCGGTGGCTGTTGAGACCGCGTACAGCACCGGCATGAAGACCTTCCCGCTGAGCCCGCTGGCTGCTTCCGGGCAGACCGACGAGTGCCAGGCGTGGATCAAGATTTCGAACAGCCTCCTTGGCGTGACGAACGTCCTGACGATCGCTCACGACGATGAGGGGAACATCGGCTTCGACAAGGTCATCGACTTCCAGACGACGATGAGCTACACGCTCAACTTCCGCTGGTCGCTCGTTACCTGGAACGGCGCCGACAACATCGCGGTGGCGGACGCTCTGAAGGGCGGCGCTTCCACGAAGAACCCGGCCGGCAACGACATCAGCGCTTCGGTGACTGCTGTCTACGGTTGGGCACAGGACGCTCAGCAGTGGCTGGCGTTCTTCCCGACGGGCGTCAACGTCCCCGGCGCGAACAACCTGACCGCGCTGAAGGGCGGCTCGGCCTACTGGATCGCCATCACCGGCCCCGGTAGCGTCACCTGGACTGTCTCGACGAACGTCGACTAGCTCCTTCACTCACCGGCTGGTCCTTCCTCTCCTTCGGGGGAGGGAGGACCGGTTGGTGAAGCAGAGGGGTCAGTTGAAACGGCTGTTAAGACAGGAATGGAGCAAACGAGAATGACCAAAGTGTTCAAGGTGCTCGGCAGCGGTGGGCTCGCGGCGGTCCTCGGCATCCTGCTCCTCGGCTTCAGCGGCGCGATGAACGCGCAGACTGTGTCCGCGGAGTCTCCGCCGAACCCGCCCGGCCGCTTCGTCGGCTCGGTGAAGGTGAATGGTGTTCCGGCTGCTGCCGGGACGGCCATCGAAGCCCGCATCGGGACCTCGACGTGCGGTGTGACCACCGTCTTCATGTCGGGCAGCGACGCGCGGTACAGCGTTGATGTGCCCGCGCTCGATCCGGGTGCGAACCCGAATTGCGGCACGGATGGCGCCGCGGTTGCGTTCTACGTTGGTGGCCAGAAGGCAAACGAGTCGGGGAGCTGGAAGAACTACCAGCTGAACCAGCTCGACCTGACGGTGACGACGGCGACGGCAACCCCTGCTGTCCCGGTGAAGACCCCCGGCGCTCCGGTGACGGGCAGCGGCGTGGCCAGCGATGCTGGCAGCTCCGCGGTGTGGCTCTTCGCTGTGCTCGGCCTCGGTGCGCTCGCGTTTGGCGTCAGCGGTGTTGCTGTCGCCCGCCGCAGCCGCTAAAGCCCGGCCGCAAGGCAAACAACGAAAGGCCCCGCTTCGGCGGGGCTTTTTCGTGTCTCCGGGGACCGACGGTCCGGCGGGGAGTGGATGGGGGTCGATTACGGCGGTTGGGGCTATGGTTCGTTAGCGGCGGGCGAGGGCGGCGGCTTCGTAGGCTTCTTTGCCGAAGGGAGGCCGCTCGGGGGTGCTATGGGTTGCGGCGAGGGCGTCATCGTAGAGGGCGGCGATTTCGAGGGCGATGCGGCGCCATCGGAAGCGTTCGACAGATTTGCGGGCGGCGCGGCCGAAGTTGGCTCGCAGCTCGGGGTTGTGGAGGAGGACTTCGAGTTTTTCGGCGAAGGGTTCGGGGCAGCGCCAGGGAATGAGGTAGCCGTTGACGCCATCGGTGACGGTCGAGACGAGGCCGCCGACGCGGGAGGCGACGACGGGTGTTCCGCAGGCCATGGCTTCGACGGCGACGAGGCCGAAGCTCTCGTAGTAACTGGGTACCACGCAGACATCGGCGGCGCTGTAGTAGAGCGGGAGGCGCTCGTGGGGGACCGCGCCTTCGAAGCGGACGTTCGTCTCGAGGCCGGCGTCGAGTGCCTGGGCGAGGAGTTCGGACTTGAGGGGGACGGAGCGCTGGTCGCCGCCGACGATGAGGAGGGTGACGTCGCGGTCGTCGAGCTGGGCAACGGCGTTGATGAGGATGTCGACGCCCTTGAGCTTTTCGAGGCGGCCGACCCAGAGGATGACGGGGGTCGCGGGGTCGAGGCCGAGTTCGCGGCGGGAGGCGAGGCGGTCGGCCGGCTGGAAGAGGTCGAGGTCGACGCCACAGGGGACCGTGTGCATGCGCGCGGGGTCGGCGTCGTAGTAGGTTTCGAGGAGTGTCTTTTCGTGTTCGCTGGCCGTGACGATGGCGGCGGCGGTGGATGCGATGGTGCGCTCGCTCTGGATGCGTGTGACGGGTTCGCGCTCGGAGACGCGGGCCCGGTTCTTGACTTCGCCGAGGGTATGGAACATCACGACATGGGGCGCACCCGTGGTCTCGGCGAGTTGGTGGCCGGCAACGGCGCTCTGCCAGTAGTGGCTGTGGACGATGTCGTAGCCGTCGGCTGGCATGGCGGCGATGAGGTTCGTTGCGAAGGCGGGGAGGTAGGCGGCGAGTTCTTCCTTTTCCAGGGGTGCGGCGGGGCCGGCCTCGATGCGAAGGATGCGCAGGTGGGGGGCGAGCTCCTCGATATCGGGGCCGGTGCCATCCTGGCGTGTCACCATATCGACGTCGTAACCGAGGCGCGCGAGTTCATGGGAGAGCTCGCGGACATACACGTTCATGCCGCCGGTTTCGCGGCCGCCAAGGGGTGCAAGCGGGCTGGTGTGGGCGGAGATCTGGACGATGCGCATCGAGTCTGGGCGCCGGCTCGTAATTCGAAGGGTCCCTACAGCGTAGCAGCTTCGCGCGGGGGGCGGGTCAACCGGGTGGCCGTCCCATCAGGTGGCGGGCGACGCGTTCGGCTGCGTGCCTGTCGCCTGGCTCGATATCGCCCTCCAGCACCATCCGGGAGAGCTGCTGCTTGAGCACCTTGATCCAGGGGCCCGGTTCGCGGTCGAACAGGACGACGAGGTCGTCGCCGGTGAGCGGGCTCTCGGCGCGAAGGGCTGCGCGAGCCTCGCGTTCCTCGCGTTCGCAGGCTGCTTCGAGGCGGTCGTGGTAGTCGTTGTCGTCGTAGGTGTGGCTTGCATTATCGGCGCGTTTCAGGGCCAGGAGGTCGCGCCAGTGGCCTTCGCACCTGGTCATGAAGCGGCGTACGGAGCGGCGATCTGCGGGGTCGGGCCGGTCCATATGGCGGCGGATGAGGAGGCGAATTTGGAGTGACTCGCGGCGGCCGACGCGGAGCCGGTCGAGCAACGCTTCGGCGAGTTCTGCGCCGACGGTCTCGTGGCGATAGAAGCCCCATTCGCCGTTTGCCTTGACGTGGCGGACAGCCGGTTTACCGAGGTCGTGGAGGAGGGCCGTCCACCGGCGCAGGCGGCGGTTTTCGGGCTGCGTTTCGATTGCGGCAACGGTGGCCACGGTGTGGCCCCAGACATCGAACCTGTGGAAGCGGTTCTGGTCGCACCCGGGCATTGTTGCAAGTTCGGGCAGGACGGCGCCGAGGGCACCGGTCGTCCGCAACGCTTCGAGCCCTCGCGCCGGATCGAGGCCCTGCAGGAGCTTGTCGAGCTCACTCGTGACGCGCTCCTGTGAGAGAGTCGTGAGAAGGGCGACGGTCGCGGCCATACCCTCGGCGGTTGACGGTTCGATCTCGAAGGCGAGCTGGCTCGCGAAGCGGATGCCTCGAAGGATGCGCAGCGGGTCCTCCCGGAAACGGCGTTCGGGATCGCCCACCGCACGGATGATGCCGGCCCGCAGGTCGGCCACCCCGCCGAAAAGGTCGAGCACCTGGCCGGTCATCGTGTTCTCGGCGAGGGCGTTCACGGTGAAGTCGCGGCGAGCAAGGTCCTCCTCGATGGTCGTTCCGAACGTGACGTCGGGCCAGCGTGTTCCCCCGGCATAGGAATCGCCGCGGAAGGTTGTGATCTCGGACCACCTGCCATCGACCATGAGACCGACCGTGCCGTAGCGCTTTCCAACACTGGTGATGTTCGTGGCGAGTGCCTCGCCAATTGCCTCGACCTCATCGGGGAGGGCGTCTGTCGCGTAGTCGTGGTCGTAACTGGGGCGGCCAAGCAGCCGGTCGCGAATGCTCCCACCGACCAGCCAGAGCTGGTGGCCCCGGGCCGCGAATGCCTGGACGAGGTCGTCATGAGTTGCCGGCACGGTGCGAGTGTAAATCCTTCGCCGCGAAGGTGACCGTTGCCCGGTGATCGGGGCTAATGAGGGGCGTGGAACGTTTCGAACTCACTGCTGCTGCGGTCCTCTGGCGAGGTGAAGAGATCCTGGTGATGAAGCGTGCGGCAGGATTTTCTGCGGGCGGGTGGTTTTTTCCGGGTGGCCACCTCGAAGCCGGCGAACGCCCTGCGGCCGCCTGCGTTCGCGAAGTCCGGGAAGAGACCGGGATCGAGATCGACGGCGATTCCCTTGTCCTCGTCGATGTGATGAGCATGGAGACACCGGGCGGGCTCGCCCACTGCCTGATCTACAACGCTGAGTGCACACCGGGGACCAGTTGCGTGCTCAATGAAGAGCATGTCACGGCCCGGTGGCTCACACCCGGCCGCTATGCCGAACGCTTCCTCGATGCGGCGATGCTGCGCTCCAGGGGCTTTCCGGAGGCGGTGGTTGCGCGCGCCCAGGAGGTGGAACGGGTGCTTCGTACTGCCGTGGCGAAGCACCGTCCGCACTGAGCGGGCCCGTTCCCTACTCGAAGTCGCGGTGCACGACCATGGTGCAACGGTCCTGCATGGTTGCCAGTCCCGCTGCTTTGGCACGTTCCATGCCCGCGTCGTTGGTGATACCGAGCTGGAGCCAGATGGTCTTCGCGCCGATGGCGATGGCATCGTCGATGATCGGGTCCGTCTGGTCGCCTCGGACGAATACGTCCACGAGGTCCACTTTCTCCGGGATGTCCCGAAGCGAGGTGTAGGCGGGTTCGCCGAGCACCTCGGCGGCGGGGTGGATGCCACGATGCACGGGGATCACCCGGTAGCCGTGTTCCTTGAGGTACGAGGCGATGCGATAGGCGGGGCGGTCAGTCCTCGAATCGAGCCCAACGACGGCGATGGATTTCGCCTTCTTCAGCTCTTCGATAGCAGGTTCCATGAGTACTCCCCCCGAGTTTGTGGATTTGCGCACTGATCGTGTCCGGTGGGCAACGTTCCGGGAAGGGCCGGGTGGCCCTCACCGGTCAACGGTTGCGCCGTTTTCGTTTACCACCGCCAGGGCCCACCACCGGGTTGCCGGTGTCGGTGTCGATTTCCACGAGTTCCCAGCCTGGCGGGAGCTGCACCGTCGCCCCTGTGAGGGCGGCCACGGCGTTGCCAACGGCCAGGGTGCGGTCCATTCCATCGGTTGCGCCATAGGCGGGCACGGGCACCTGTGCGAGGACCAGGCGCTTGCCACTCTTCTTCACGAGGATGAGCTGGAACTGGCGAAGGTCGTCGCTCTGGTCGTTCCAGCGGTCGCGCTCATCGCCCTCGATGGTTACCTCGAGGTGGTCGATCTTCTCGAAGGGCACGAGTTCTTTCGTCCCGATCCCCATGCCCAGGTAGCCCTGCTGCCATGTCGCCGAGTTCTTGGCGCGGTCGACGATAACGTCGGCACCGACAACACCACTGACGAACCCCATGACGGAAACGGGGACGAGGAAGAGGAGGACGACGAGCATGCCCATGAGGAGCCAGAGCGGAAGCCCGGTGCCACGCGTGGCGATCAGGTAGATTGCGCCGGCCGAGAGGAGGATGCCGAGCGCTGGGAGAATGATGGTTCCGCGCGCGCTCTTGATCTCGACCTTGTCGGGGCTGATCAGTGCCATCGAACGGTGAAGGATGATCTCCTTGCGCCCGTCGCGCCGTTGAATCACTACATGCGATGGGATCTGCATGTCCATCGTGTTCGATTGTCGGCCGTGGAACGGCAAAGGCGCAAAGGAGGGCAGGGCGGGCGAGCCGGATATGCGGCCGGGGGAGCTATTTGCCGGGCTAGGATCGTTTCCAGAAATCGGTGGTTGCGCCCCGGCGGGCCAGTTCGGCGCGGAGGCCGAGCATCGCGGTGTAGGTGGGGATGAGGAATACGTCATCGCCGGGTTTCGTTTTCTGGAGGATCGCGGTCGTGAGTTCGGCGGGTTGATGGGCCAGGTGTGCGGGCGGCCAGCCGGCGTACTTCAAACGGAGGGCGATGTCCTCGGCACGGTCGCCGCCGGCCCAGCAGTCAAGCACACGGCCCTGGAGGAGTTCGTAGTCCACGTCCCAGATCCAGCTCACGTCCTGGCCGTCGGCGAAACGGTCGTTGAGCAGTGCTGCAACGCGCAGCCCCTCTCCCGGGTCGATGGCTGCGAGCAGGCGAAGCACCTGGTTCGCGCCTGCCGGGTTTTTGCAGAGCATGAGCCGGAGGCGCCGTCCCTCGAGCTCGATGACCTCCTGCCGGCCAAAGGCAGCTTTCACGTGTCCCACGCCGGCTACGACTCCCTGGGCGGGGAGCAGGAGCACCTTTGCGAGGGCGATGGCCGCGAGAGCGTTGTAGACGTTGTAGAGGCCGGTGAGAGGCATGGTGAGTTCCCCGATGCCACTCACGCGGAACGACGACGACTCGAGCGTGAGCTTCACCTCTTCTGCCGACGTCTCGGGCTCTTCCCGCTTTCGTCCACAGCCCGGGCATCGCCACCAGCCGACGTGAGCGAAGTAGCGGCGGTCATAGGCGAATGACCCGCCACATTGCCGGCACCAGCGGGCATCGAAGGCTCCCGCAACGGCGGTGGTGAGGTCTTCATCGTTGAGCCCAAACCAGTGAACCGGGCCGTTCCAGCCGACGGCGAGTTCCGCGACGCTGGGGTCGTCCGCGTTGAGGATGAGCGTTGTATCGGGGGGCGCGTGTTCGAGCGCCTGGCGCCAGAACGACGCGACCGTGTCGACCTCACCGTAGCGGTCGAGCTGGTCGCGGAAGAGGTTCGTGAACACGATGGCGCAGGGTGCAAGGGCACGGGTGGCGGCCGGCAGCGTGGCCTCATCGGTCTCGAACAGGCCGAGCATCTCCGTTGCCCCTGGAATCGAGCCGCTGATGCTGGCGCGGGCGACGAGCTCGCTGGCGATGCCCCGCATCAGGTTCGAGCCTTCGCGGTTGTGGATGTACGGCACCCCGGATTCCTGGAGCACCCGTGCGAGTATCCGGGTTGTGGTTGTCTTGCCGTTGGTCCCGGTGACCATCACGCGTCCGCGTCCGAGCGTGCGGCCAAGGCCACGAACGATACCGGGGTCAACCTTCTCGGCGACGAGGCCCGGAAGGGCGGTTCCGCCGCCGCGGCCAAGCGCGCGGCTGGCGCCAGCCGCGGCTTTCCCCGCCCAGACGGCCGCCGTGGTGCGTGGCTCCATCGCTCGATTGTCGATTGCCGATTGGCGAGTGTCGATTGCCGGGTCGGTCCGTGGCTGTGCGTCACGATGCGACCTGTGTCCGCTGCCGCCTGGTGCCCCGGTTCCCTGCCGTGCTGGCGGCCGGTAATGGGGAACCGCCCGCTGGCGATTCGTTCAGGGAGTCGGGAGGAAGAGGGAATACTTGCCCTGCGTTGGCTTGCCGCCGAAGAGCGGGGCGTTGATCGTGAGCGTTACCGGGCCTGTCGTATTGCCAACCGTGTTCTTGATCGCGACGACGAGCGTGACGTTTCGGCCCTGGCCGCTGGAAACCACGACCTCGGCCCGCCCGCCGAGCGTCGCCAGGGGGGCAAACACCTGGCCCGCGGCTGCGAGCTGGCTCTCTTTCAGGTTGACCTGCCCGAAATCGCGGCCGGCGTTGGTGATCCAGAGGTCGACGAGGATGGCATGGGTCATGCCGCCGCTCTGTGCCTTCGAGACGGCGCTGGAGAGCGAGTACGCCTCCTGCCCACCGGTTGCCATGAGGATGCAGCGGAAGTACTCGATCGGGTAGGTGGAGGCTTTCACCGCCTTCACCGACACCCCATTGATCGATTGCTCGACGGCCAGCGGGACTGCCGTTTCCTGGATAGAGCCGCACTGGGTGGACTGCCGCTCGAGGCTCGCCTCGGCGGCGGTTGGTGTGGCGGCGGGTGTGCCCTGGATACCGGCGACGTCGGAGGCGGGGCCGGGCTGGCTCTGCCCGCTGGCCGCGGCGGTCGCGGTGGTGGAGACGGACGGCGGGGCTTGCTGTGTGAGCGCCGGGGAGGGCTGCGTGGTGGGGGTTGTGGGTGGCGCCGGGCTCTGTTGGGCGGTCGGCGCCGGAACCGTCGTCCGGGTCTTGGAGGGTGTCTCTCCCCTGGCGCCATCGGGCTGGACGCCGAAGGCGATGACCGTCATCCCGATGACCACGGCGATGGGAATGAGGAACTGCGGCTTTCGCAGCCATGCCAGGGCGGCGGGCGGGATGAGCGGAGGCGGAGGTGACGGCCGCTGATGCATCCCGACCACCCTATCGTCACGCTCGCGCGCGAGACGATGCGGGAAACCCCGATTCGCGGTGTGGTGAACACCCATCGCAAGCGGTGGCGGCCAATCGATGGCGGCGGGAGGAGCGGTGTTGGGGGCGCGCAGGTTTGGGTGGCCGAAGGGGGCGGGAAGGGCCTGGAAATTTTCACCAGATGGCCCCTTGACTTCGATCGCAGGGGGTGTACCTTGAAGGCGAAGCACGACGCAGGCAACCCCCGGCGAGGGGAGCCGTCGTGAAAGGCCCGGGAGGTGACGACGATGATCAATGTCAAGCTTCACGCAGCCTATGGAGTTTGGATTGTGCAGAGCGAGGGTCTGCGCTGAGCAGACCAGGCACGGCATCCACTCGAGGCCGAACCCCACGAGGATTGCCATGACAGCCCGGGACGCAGAAACACCGCACGAGGCGGTGGCGCCCGGATCGCTCCCTCAGGGAGCGGCGATGGGGCAACGGGCCTGAGGTATCGAGTGGAGCTTGCCACCGGGTTACCGCCCGGCAACTCGGTGAAGAAGCAGAATGACACAGGCCCCGGTCAACCCGGGGCCTGTTTGCGTCCCGCTGTATAGTGCCCGTGGGAGCACGAGATGGGCGAGCATAGTGACGAGTTCGAGCGCGAAGTCATCGATGCCGTACGCGAACTGCGCGGCACGGTGCGGGCGATCAAGATCCTTATCGGGATCGGGGCGGCGCTGGCGCTGCTCGTATTGGTGGCCGGGCTGGTCAACGTGTTTGTTGGTGGCGGCGATAGCGGAGGGATTCCCGGGAATGATGTGCATGCGGCACTGGAGAAGGGGACGTCGGCGTCGGTGAGGACCGAAGCTGGCCTCGACGTGACGGTGACCATCACGAGCGTGACGGTCTCTGACCAGCGTGTCCAGGTCGGCACAAAGGTTCGTGGCACTGATGGCGGGAACTGGTACCTCTACCTGGCGAGTAACCAGCGAGTTCCCATGCAAGGTTCGGACAGTGCCGGGTACACCGACGGGTGGAAGGTGCAAGGGTACGACGGAGAGATCCCGGCGGGTGAACGCGTGCGTTTCGTCCAGTTCGGTCCGGACGACTCACGCGGCGACCTGTACTTCGATGTGAACCGGTAGGGTCAGGCAGGCCGCGGTGCCCGGGCGGCGAGCTGAATGAGCGCTTCGCCGTCGACACGGTACGTGGTCCAGTCATCCATCGCCCGTGCGCCGAGCGCCTTGTAGAAGGCGATTGACGGTTCATTCCAATCGAGAACGGACCATTCGAAGCGGGCGCAGCCGCGTTCGATTGCGATCCGCGCGAGTTCGGCGAGGAGGGCCTTGCCGTACCCATGCTTGCGGTGCTCCGGTTTGACGAAGAGGTCTTCGAGGTAGAGACCGGGCTTCCCGGCCCAGGTGCTGAAGTTGTGGAAGAAGAGGGCGAAGCCTGCCACATCGCCCGCGCCGGTCTCGGCGAGGATGACCTCGGCGTAAGGGTGCTCGCCAAACAGGTGGTGCGCGAACTCGTCGCGGTTGAGCTTCACGGCGGCGGGCTCGCGTTCGTACTCCGCGAGCCCGTGGATGAGTGTGATGATGGTGTCGAGGTCTTCCGGGCGTGCTGTGCGGAGGAGCATGGTGCTACGCCTCGACCAGCTCGACCTTTGCGACGGTGGCCCCTTCGCGGGCGATGCGGGTGACGAGAGAGCGCCCTGTCATTGCTGCACTTTCGAGCGTCCGGAGCATGGCGGCTGCGACATCGCGGCCGGCGGCTTCGGGGGCGATGGCCGCGATGGAGCTGCCGGCGCCACTGAGCCACGCTGCGTGCGCCCCCGCTCCTTTTGCCGCCGTGAAGATATCGAACATCGGCGGAAAGAGGGCGGACCGCTGGCGCTGGTGGATGCGATCGTCGGTTGCTGCATCGAGGAGGTCCATGCGGCCGGAAGACATCGCCGCGACGAACAGTGCTGCGCGCCCAACGTTGTGCACAGCGTCGGCCCTGGAATAGTTCTCCGGGAGCACCTTGCGTGCGTCTTTGGTCGCCATCGAGTGGTCGGGGATGAGGAGTGCGATGGCAGTATCGGCGGGGTAGCGGCAGGCGGCGCGGATGTACCGTCCTTCGTGGGCGACGCAGACCTGCATTCCCCCGAACATCGCGGGGCAGGCGTTATCGCCGTGGCCTTCGAGGTCCGAGGCGATGCCAAGCATCTCGTCGTCATCGAGGGGATGGCCGGTGATCTCGTTCGCCGCCAGGACACCGGCCACGCGGGCGACGGCGCTGGCGCCCATGCCCCGGCCGAGGGGGATGGCGAGGTTGTAGCGGACGCGGATACCGGCGGGGGCATCGCGTTCGAGCCGGAGGAACGTCTGCCTGATGGCCGTGATGACCATCTTCTCGCCCACGTCGTCGGTTGGCGGCTGTTCGGTGCTGGAGAACGTCACCGTAATGGAGGCGAAGATATCGAGTGCGAGGCCGAGGCAGTCGAATCCGGCGCCGAGATTGGCGCTTGTCGCTGGCACGCGGAGAGTGATGGCCGTTGGTTCCATGGCTGCCGGTGGTGTCTCCCGAAGGCGCCATGGTACCAGTTGGCGGGTAGCGGCCAACCCGTGCCGCTGCTTTGCGGACGATGGGCCGCCCGGCTCGTGCAGACGGTCCCATTGGGCCTTACGGACGCAATACCGGGTATATGTACGATAGTGGCCGGATCAAGACCAATACGGGGGAGATACCGATGCGAATAACTCGCCAAACCCGGTGGCGGCAGGCAGGCCGCTGGTCGATGTCCGGTCACCTGCGCGAGCTCCAACGCGCTGGCGGGCGGGCGACCGCAAGGGGAACCGCCGTTCCCGCTCCTGCAGCGCGGGGCGCGGCGGCCCCGGCCCGGCCGCGGGTTGCGCCGCCGGGCCGGTAAATCCGCACGGGAAACGCGTGCGGCCACTCATTCGCTTTGCCGGCGGGCCGGGGCGACCCGGCCCGCTGCCATGCCAGGGCCCAATGGCGCCACGAATCACCCCCGGTGAGCCCGATCGAACGAAAGCAGATGCTGGCTACAATCGTGAGCGAGAGGTGTGGTGCGATGTTGAGAATCGATCCCGAGCTCGAAAGGTCTATCTCGCGGATCACCGATCTCCTGGCGGCGGAGTTCGCGCCCCGCATCTCGCGGACTGAAATCGTTGCCTGTGTCCACCGCAATGCGCGTGCACTCGCCGCTCACGCCACGGTGCCGGATTACATCCCCGTGTTGCTGATCCGGAATTGCCGCCAGCAACTGCGGGGCTCTTCGGGGGTAGCCGAAGTGGAGACGGTGGCGCCCGTACGCTAAACCTGGCCTGTCGCTAGCGAGCCTCGGCCCCCAGGGCCCGGGGCTTTCCCGGGCGGGCTGCATCGGGCGGATCGACCTCGGGGAGCGAAATAATGAACGTGGTTCCCCTCTCGGCGCTGCTCTCGACGGTGATCTCGCCGCCCGCGTCCTGGACGATGCCGTAGCACGTTGCTAGCCCGAGGCCCGTTCCCTTCCCCTGGGTGTGACTGATGATTTTGCAAAAGTGAGTAAGCGGGTAGAGGATAGGGGAGGCGGGAGAAGGCACTGACCAATGGAGAGCAGTGAGCTTGGTGAGCGTTGGGCGCCGAAATGGGAGCAGGTGA
>WBZR01001185.1_pt2 | contig 13430 bp, 10 predicted proteins | sample 5204231 | NCBI WGS metagenome assembly WBZR01 (sample SAMN12412403, study PRJNA552823) | activated sludge metagenome | isolation source: activated sludge from anammox sidestream of wastewater treatment plant... | place: USA: Virginia | collected 2017-08 | reverse complement strand
TGGAAACCCTGGCGACAGTCGGCGACACTGACCTCGTCAGCGTACCCGCCGTGGCGCACTGACCAAACACCGACGCCCAGCGTCGCGATGACCGACTGTTACACCACGGACTGGGACACGATCGGCCCGCACGCAGCGGCGCTGTGACGGCCAGGCGCGCGCCCGGCTTGGCACTGGCGCGTGGCGATGCGCGCAGGCGGCCGTGGCGCTGGCGCGCCGGGGCATGCACGCGCCGCCGCGGTTTGCAAGCATGTTGCGCGGCCACAAAGTGCGACGTGTGTCACATTTTTACCAGCGGCGTGACTTTCGTCCGCGCGTGGCCGCGCCGGCCGGGGCCGGGGCGGCAGACCGGCCGCGGCGCCCGGCGCGGCGCGGCGCGGCACTGGCCGCCCCGGCCCCGGCCGGCCCGGCCGCGCGATCGCGGGCCTGCGACGCAGTTCGTTTTCCTGCGCCGGGTTTTTCCTCTACACTGGGCAAAATCTTCGGGGAATCGGGGAATTGGCGGTCATGCTTAAAAAACTGCTTGCAGTCTGTGCCGCAACGTTGTTCACGCTGACCGTGTACGCGGCGACGGTCGAATGGAATGACCATGCGCCCGACCGCTACACGGTCAAGAAGGGCGACACCTTGTGGAGCATTTCCGCGCGCTTCCTCAAGCAACCATGGCATTGGCCCGAGATCTGGCAGGACAACCCCAGGATCGCCAATCCGCACCTGATCTACCCGGGTGATGAACTGGTGCTGCGCGATGGCCATGTCGGCGTGGGCGACTCGGGTCCGCACGTGCGCGCGAGCGGCGGCGAGGCGGCGATTGCGCCGATCCCGCTGTCGGCGCTCAAGCAGTGGCTCAAGAACACGCGCATCGTCGGCGAGGACACGCTGCGCGATGCGCCGCATGTGGTCGGGCTGGAGGAAAACCGCCTGCGCAGCTCGCCGGGGCAGCTCATCTACGTGCGCGGCCTGAGCGCGCAGCCGGGGACGCGGCTGGCGCTGGTGCGCCCGCTCGGCCGCTACTACGACTATCCGCCCGAGTCCGCGGGTGCGCCGCGCGAGGTGCATCGCCAGGAAAAGGACGCATGGCACGATTCGCGTGGCCAGATCCTGTGGCGGCATGGTCCCAACGAATTCACTTTCCGCGGCAACACGCGCTTCCTCGGCTACGAGATGGTCGACTTCGGCGTGGCCCAGGTCACGCGCAGTGCCGCGGACGTGTCCTCGGCGCTGGTGACCTCGTCGGACTTCGAGGTGCGCGAGGGCGACTACCTGCTGCCGCTGGATGACAAGCCCTACGACGACCATTACCTGCCGCATGCGCCCGATGCGGTGCCGGCCAACATGCGCGTGATCGCGTTCAGCGATGCGTTCAACGCGGTGGGCCCGCTGCAGGTGGTGGCGCTGTCGCGCGGCAGCGAGGACGGCATCGGCAACGGCCAGACCTTCGCCATCTACCAGGACGGCGCGACCGTGAAGGACCGCACCGACTATCCCGACTCCAGCATGCGCAAGTTCTTCCATCCCAAGGATGCCAAGGCCAAGCTGCCGCCCGAGTTCGTTGGCCACGTGATGGTGTTCCGCACCTTCCAGCGCGTGAGCTACGGCCTGGTCATGGACGCGATCAAGCCGGTGCACATCGGCAACTTCCTGCACGATCCCGACAGCACGCCCTGAGGCCCGCGGCTCGCGGGCACGCGCCCGGCCAGCGGCGGCGGCTGATTTCCTACACGGCGCGAAGGCAACTTCGCGCCGTGTCGCGTTGTGCGGCCGGCTAGACTGCACGCATGGACACTGCGGCCACCGCCTGGCTCGAAGCCTGGCTCATCCTGCTGCGCGCGCCGGGACTGGGGCCGGTCACGTTGCGCGAACTGCTGGCCGTGCATGGCGGCAGCGTCGCCGCGCTGGCCGCCGCGCGTGGCGGCGCGCACGAGCGCACGCGCAGCGCGGCCTGCCGCGACTGGCTGCGCGCACCCGACCGGCGCCGCATCGACGAGGACCTGGCCTGGCTCGCGCAGGATGGCCATGCGCTGCTCACCTGCGACGGCGCCGGGTTTCCCGCGCTGCTCGACGAGATGCCGGGCGCGCCGGCCGCGCTGTTCGTGGCCGGTGATGCCGGCGCGCTGTGGCAACCGCAGGTCGCGATCGTGGGCAGCCGCAACGCCACGCCCGGTGGCGCCGCCAACGCCGAGGCTTTCGCGCGTGCGCTCGGCGCGGCCGGCTTTGCGATCACCAGCGGCTTGGCCGAGGGCATCGACACCGCGGCCCATGTCGGCGCGCTCGCGGTCGGCGCGAGCACGCTCGCGGTGCTCGGCACCGGCGCCGACCGCGTGTATCCCGCGCAGCAGGCGCAGCTGGCCGCGCGCATCGCCGCCGGAGGCGCACTGGTGAGCCAGTTCCCGCCGGGCACCGGCGCGCAGCAGGCGCATTTTCCGCAGCGCAACCGCGTGATCGCGGGGCTGTCGCTGGGCACGCTCGTGGTCGAGGCCGGCGTGCGCTCGGGCGCGCTCATCAGCGCGCGCCACGCCAGCGAGGCCGGGCGCGAGGTGTTCGCGTTGCCGGGCTCGATTCACAACCCGCTCGCGCGCGGTTGCCACCAGCTGATCCGCGAGGGCGCCAAGCTGGTCGAGACCACGGCCGAGATCATCGACGAACTCGCGCCACTCGCGCGCCGGCTCGGCGCGAGCCTGCGCGAGCGCCTCGCCCCCGCGGCCAAGGACGCGCCAGCGGCACCACCGGCACGGCCCGCGAGCGCGCGCGATGGCGATCCCGACTACGCGCGCCTGTACGCCGTGCTGGAACCTGATCCGCTCGACATCGACACGCTCGCCGCGCGCAGCGGCCTGGGCGTGGCGGCGCTGGCCTCGATGCTGCTCTTGCTCGAACTGGAAGGCGAAGTGGTGGCCGCGGTCGGTGGCTACGCGCGGCGCGTGCGCTGACGCCACGAACCCACGCCGCCGTACATCGGCTTGGTTGCAGGCGCGCCCGGGATCACGATACTTGGGCACGGGTCACGGAAGAGCAGGTCACGGCAGTGCACGCTGGTCGCCACCGGCACCGATGAGAGCCAGGCTTCGTGCTCCTTGAACCAGCCAACACCGCATGTCGCCGCCGGAGCGAGGGATGGATTGCAAGCGGCTCGCGGCAGGTGCGGTCGCCAGGTCAGGGTTGAGGCATGCAATACCGATTCGGCAGTTTCCAGGTGAACCCGGGTGCGCGCCTGCTGCAACGGGAGTCGGTCCAGCTGAACGTCTCGCGCAAGGTGTTCGACTGCCTGGTCTACCTCATCGAACACCGCGATCGTGCGCTCGGACGTGATGAGCTGGCCCGCGCGCTGTGGAAGCACGACAGCGTTTCGGACAACCAGCTCGCGCAAGTCGTCGCGGCCGTGCGCCGGCTCGTGGACGACGATGGCACGCAGCAGCAACTGGTGCGCACGGTGCCCGGCTTCGGCTACCACTGGATCGGAGCGGTCCAAGCCTGCGACGCAGGCGCGGCCGGACACGCCGCTGGCGTGCCGGCGAGCACCGTCGGTGCCGACGCTGCAGAACCAGCCCGCGAGACGGACGCCAGCACCGATGAGGCCGCGCCCAGTGCACCCGCAGCGGCACGCGAATCCGCACCCGCCACGACCTTGCCGCCGCCGCAGGCCACACCCGCGGCGGCGCCACCGCGCCCGCAGTGGCTGGCGCTGGCCACGCTGCTGGTACTGCTGCTCGTGCTGGCCGGCGTGTGGCGGCAGGCGCGGGTCGACGACACGGCGCCGGCCGCGCCCGCTGCGACGGCGCCGACTGCGGCGCAGGTGTGGGTGTTGCCGGCGGCGTTGCCGGACGATTCCGAAGCCTGGGCGCGCGTGGGCCTGATGGCTCTCGTCGGCGAAGGCCTGCGACGCACCGGTGCGGTGGTGGTGCCGGTGGAGAAGGCGCTCGCGCGCTTCCGCGAGCCGGTGACGAGCGAGCGCCTGCCGCAGCTGCGATCCGAACTGGACGCCGCCCTCGTGATCGCGCCACGCGTGCACCGGCTCGGTGAGAACTGGGTCGTCGAACTGGCCGCGGCTTCACGCGCATACGGCAACGTGCGCGTGGACGCCAACGCGAGCGACCTCACCGCGGCGGCGCGCGTCGCGGTATCGCGGCTCAACCAGCGCCTGCAACGCGCGGGCACCGGCCTGGACGGGTCGATCGACGAAACCTTCGACCTGATCGAGCAGGCGATCCGTGCGCGCGACTTCGAAGGCGCCCTGCTGCAACTGTCGCGCCTGCCGGCAGCGGCACGCGAACTGCCGCAAGCTGGCATCCTGGAAGCGCGGCTGGACCTGGAAAAGGGCCGTTACAGCGCGGCGCGCGACAAGGCCCAATACTGGATCGAGGAACTCGACCGCAACACCCAACCCGTTCCACTCGCGCGCGCACTGCTGCTCAAGGCCACCGCGATGCGCCAGTTGAGCCAGCCGGGCTGGACTCCGCTGGTGGACGAGGCGCTGGCGCTGCTGCAGACTGCCGATTCACCGCGTGACCTGGCGATCGCCACCCAGTTCCGCGGCATCGCCGCGATCCTCGCCAACCGACAAACCGACGCGGCGCGTGACCTCGCGCGCGCACGCGAGCTGTTCGTGGCCAGCGGCGATGAGCTCAGGGCCGCGGGGGTGACCAGCACCATGGCACAGCAGGCCGAGCTGCAGGGCCGGCACATGGAAGCGATCACGCTGCTGGAACAAAGCAACCAGGTGTTGAACGCCTATGGCGCGGTGGGTCCGCTGCTCATCAACGCGCGCTGGGCCGCCTACGTCTACCTCAACCTCGCGCGCTGGGATGACGCGTTGCGCATCACCGGCCAGATGCAGCCGTTGCTGCAGGCCGGCGGCGGCGCCAGCAGCTATGAGCAGTTCAGCTACCTGCGCATCCGCAGCCATGCACTGCTCGAGCTGGGACGGCTCAAGGAAGCCGAAGCCTTGCTCGACGAGCAGACGCATCTGGTACAGCGGGAGATGTCCGACAATCCATCCGGCGATGGCAATCTGGTGGAACGCGCCGAAATGTTCCGGCAGCGTGCACGGATGCGGATGATGCAGGGCCGGTGGCAGGAAGCGCGTGCGGCCGCCGCGCGCGGCTTCGAACTGATCGGCAAGGTCAGGGGCGCCAACGACTCGTTCCTGCATCGTGACGATGTCGAGGCGCTGCTGTGGCTGCTGATCCAGGCGCAGGCTGGCGAGGCGCCCTGGAGCCCACAGGCGCCCGCCCTGCACCTCGAGCCGGACCAGATCCGGCTCCTGCGTGCCGCCGAACATGACGATGGCATCCTCGCCCGCGCCTACTGGCATGCGCGGCACGGCGATGACGCGGCCGCGGAAGCCGACTATCGCGCGGTGCTGGCAATGGAACGCACGCGGGTCAGCCCCAACGACCTGCTCGTCGCCGCGCGCACCTACATGCAGTTCCTGTTGTCGCGCGGGCGCATCGCCGACGCATCGCGGCAACTCGACCAGCTCGAGGCCAATGCGCCAGGGGTCGTCGAGCGCGACTATGACGGGGCCCTGACCACGCTGCGCGTGCGCCTCGCCGAAGGCGACGCCCAACGCACGCAGGCCGCCGCGCGCCGCGTACTGGCGCTGATCGGTGAACGCGAGCCACCCGCCGACCTGCGCGAGGTCCTCGAGTCCGCCGCGGCGGTACCTTCCGCGCCACCCGGCTGAGCCGGCTCGACGCCGGACACGGGCATCGACCACCCTCGCGCCGGCAGCAGCGGGCCGTGAGCGACCGCCGCGGCGGGGCCTCCGTCCCGATGCGTCCCACGGGCCGGGGTCTGGCGCCAGAGGCGTGTCCCGAGTCCGCCGCCGACCGCGCCCCTAACCCGGTCACGGCACGCGATGCCCCTTGCAATCAGCAGCTTGCGCACACGGCGTGCAGACCCGCGCACCTCGCGGGTCACGACCGTGGCCGCCGACGGGCGGGGCACGGATGCGCAGCGTCATCGATTCATCATCACATCCACCCCATTCCCACACCGGATCGGCACGACACCCGGCATGCCCCGGCGCACCGTCGGCCGGGCCGGGGTGCGTTGCGACCATCGGTTGATGCCCCGGGCGACACCGAAACGTCATTCAACGTCAACAAGTGAGGGAGACCATGAACAAGTTAGCCACACTGGCCGTCGCGATCGCGCTGAGCCTGTCCGGTTCGCTGTACGCGGGCGAACATCACGAGGCCGATCATTCACACGACCACGCGACCGCCGATGCCAAGGCCGTACCCGATCCGCTGGCTCAGTCCGGCGCGCTCGACAGCGACGACCATGCCTGGCTCGCCGCCGGCAGCATCGACGCGGCATCGTCCGAGGTGGCCTTGGCCGCCGAGGCACTGGCCGACCAGCTCACCGACGAGGAAAGCATCATCGAGATCCAGCGCGACGCGGACGACAAGGCCTGGGCCGTGGTGCTGGGTGGCTACTGCGACACCGAATCCAGCTGCGTCCAGTACACGCGCATGCTGAGCCTGGACGAGCCAGAATCCGCAGCGGGTGCGACCAAGCAGGCCAGCCAGGCGCAGGACATGAAGCTGGTCATCGCGCCGACGGCACTGCCGGCGCTGCACATGGCCAACGTGGTCATCCAGGCGCAGGTCGAACCGTTCCGCGGCAACCAGTCCGGCCTCGCCGGTGACGCGGACGTGCGCCGCGTGCAGCAGGGGCTCAATGCCAAGGGCATCAGCACGACGGTCGATGGCTGGTACGGCAACGGCACCACGTCCGCCTACGCAAGGTGGCAGCGTCGCCTGGGTTACACCGGCCTCGACGCCACCGGCATTCCCGGCCCCTCGTCGCTGGCGGCCTTGGGCCAGAACCGCTTCGTGCTCACCCACAAGATCAACGTCGGGTCGCGCACCACGTTCTCCGGCAAGCGGGTCAACGAGCGCACCCGCGCGATGCTGCGCGAGGCACAGCGCCTGTTCGGGCGCACCATCACCCTGACGCAGGGCTCGTACAACCCGGGCGGCGTTGGTGCGTCGGGCGGCACGCACGATGGCGGCGGCGCGGTGGACATCAGCGTGTCCTCGCTGAGTCAAACCCAGCGCTGGCAGCTGGTGCGGGCGCTGCGCAAGGTCGGCTTTGCCGCGTGGTATCGCACGCCATCACAAGGGCCGTGGTCCTCGCACATCCACGCCATCGCGGTGGGTGACACCGACATGTCGCTGTCCGCGCGCAACCAGGTGGCCGACTACTACGTCGGCAGGAATGGCCTGGCATCGCATGCGCCGGACAATACGCCGACGGCATACCGCGTGCCGTTCACGTGGTGGGAAAAGTACTGAGCCCGCGGGTTCCCGGCGCTCGCAAGCCGGGTCAGGGCTGATTGGAGGCGCGGCGGTCCGGCCTCGGGCTGCCGCGCGCAAGGCGGAGAATTGCGTGGGGAGCGCAATCCTCCGCGGACGCTTCGAGCCCGTGACGTTGAGGCCCGAAGACCGGCCAGGGACGACCGCAGGCGAAGCAGGCACGCAGGTGCCTGCTTCGCTCTCTGTCGGGAGGGTCCACCCGCCGCCATGCCGGGTGGGTTCGGCGTCGTGCGGGGCGACGCTCGCCACCCGGTGACGGCACGACGCGCAATGGCTCGGCGCAAGCATGTGCCGGGATGCACCGCACGCTGCCTGCACAGTGCGCACCCGCACCGCGATGGCGGTGCCATGCGCCAGCGCGGGGATCGCTCCGGTCGCGGACACGCATCGGATCCAATCGACCAGGCACCTGACTGCGGGGCACCCCGCCCGCCGCAGCCGCCTGACTGTGGATGCGCCGCGAGCCGGCGTCCGAAGGGGCTTGCGCCAGCCATTTCCACCCCAATCCACGGTGGGCCGCGCGTGGCCGCATCGCCCCGCGCGGCGGTGCCGCCCGCCGCGGTCCGGCTTGACAGCGCGGCACGTGGCGTGTTTCCACTAGAAAAGAGTTTTCGCTGCATCGCAGCAAGACGCTGCCCGCAGCCGCGGGCGGACGCCTCCAGGACAGCGCATGGCCAAGAACCTCCTGATCGTCGAATCGCCCGCCAAGGCCAAGACGATCAACAAATACCTCGGCAAGGACTTCCAGGTGCTGGCGTCCTATGGCCACGTGCGCGATCTCGTGCCCAAGGAAGGCGCGGTCGACCCCGACCGCCGCTTCGCCATGAACTACGAGGTGATCGACCGCAACGAGAAGCACGTCGATGCGATCGCCAAGGCCGCCAAGGCCGCCGACACCCTGTACCTGGCGACCGACCTTGACCGCGAGGGCGAGGCGATCTCGTGGCACATCGCCGAGATCCTCAAGGCGCGCAAGCTGCTCGATGGCAAGGCGCTGCACCGGGTGGTGTTCTCCGAGATCACGCCGCGCGCGATCAAGGAGGCGGTCGCCCACCCGCGCACGCTGTCGATGGACCTGGTCAACGCCCAGCAGGCGCGCCGCGCGCTCGACTACCTGGTCGGCTTCAACCTGTCGCCGGTGCTGTGGCGCAAGGTGCAGCGCGGCCTGTCGGCCGGGCGCGTGCAGTCGCCGGCGCTGCGCATGATCGTCGAGCGCGAGGAAGAGATCGAGGCGTTCAGGGCCCGCGAGTACTGGACGATCGAGGCCGACTGCGCGCATCCGGACCAAGCCTTCAAGGCGCGCCTGACGCGCCTGCGCGGCAAGAAGTTCGAACAGTTCGACCTCACCAACGAGAGCGACGCCCACGCCGCGCGCGAGGCGCTGCTGCGCTCGGCGCAGGGCCGCCTCGTGGTGGCCAACGTCGAGTCCAAGGAACGCAAGCGCCGCCCCTCGCCGCCGTTCACCACCTCGACCCTGCAGCAGGAAGCCGCGCGCAAGCTCGGCTTCTCCACCAGCCGCACGATGAAGGTTGCACAGGGCCTGTACGAGGGCGTGGCGCTCGGCGACGAGGGCGTGGTCGGCCTCATCAGCTACATGCGTACCGACGCAGTGTCGCTGTCGGCCGAGGCGATCGCCGAGCTGCGCACGGTGATCGGCCGCGACTACGGCGCGCACGCGCTGCCGGCCGAGCCGCACTACTACCGCAACAAGTCCAAGAACGCGCAGGAAGCCCACGAGGCGATCCGCCCGACCTCGGCGCTGCACCGGCCGCGCGACGTCGCGCCCTACCTCAACGACGAGCAGCGCAAGCTCTACGAGCTGATCTGGAAGCGCGCGGTGGCCAGCCAGATGCAGCACGCCACGCTCAATACCGTGAGCGTGGATCTCGATGCCGGTGGCGGCTCGATGTTCCGCGCCAGCGGCACCACGGTCGTCGATCCAGGCTTCCTCGCGGTGTACGAGGAAGGTCGCGACATCAAGGGCGCCGAGGACGAGGACGAGGGCCGCAAGCTGCCGCCGATGAAGATCGGCGAAGCGGTGCCGCTGGCCGCGATAGAGGCGGACCAGCACTTCACCGAGCCGCCGCCGCGCTATTCGGAAGCCTCGCTGGTCAAGGCGCTGGAGGAGTACGGCATCGGCCGGCCCTCGACCTACGCCAGCATCATCCAGGTGCTGCTCAACCGCGAGTACGTGATCCTCGACAGCCGCCGCTTCAAACCCACCGACGTCGGCCGTGCGGTGGCGAAGTTCCTGTCCGCGCATTTCACCCAGTACGTCGACTACGACTTCACCGCGCGGCTCGAGGACGAACTCGACGCGGTCAGCCGCGGCGAGGAGGACTGGGTGCCGCTGCTGGACAAGTTCTGGCGCCCGTTCAAGGCCACCGTCGACGACAAGAGCGAAACCGTCGACCGCTCCGAAGCCACCGGCGCGCGCGAGCTCGGCGTCGATCCGGCCTCGGGCAAGCCGGTGCAGGTGCGGCTGGGGCGCTACGGGCCGTTCGCGCAGATCGGCAGCAAGGACGACGAGGACAAGCCGCGCTTCGCTAGCCTGCGCCCGGGCCAGAGCATGCACACGATCACGCTGCAACAGGCGCTGGAGCTGTTCCGGCTGCCGCGCACGCTCGGCCAGGCCGACGATGGCGTGGACATCACGGTCGGGATCGGCCGCTTCGGCCCGTTCGTCAAGCACGGCAGCCTGTACGCCTCGCTGCAGGCCGACGACGATCCCTACACGATCGAACTGCCGCGCGCGCTCGAACTGATCCGCGCCAAGCTCGAAGCCGCTGCCAATCGCATCATCCTCGACTTCGGCAACGGCATCCAGGTGCTCAACGGCCGCTACGGCCCCTACATCACCGACGGCGACAAGAACGCGCGCATTCCCAAGGACCGCGAGCCGCGAGAGCTCAGCGCGGCCGAGTGCCAGGCGTTGCTCGCGGCGGCGCCAACCAAGCCCAAACGTGGCGGGCGCTTTGGCAAGTCCAAGGCCGCGGCCAGGGACGATGCCGCCAGCGGCAGCGCAGCGGCGACGCCACGCAAGGCCGCGGTCAAGAAGGCGCCGACGAAAAAGGCCGCGCCGCGCAAGGGCGCCGCGACCAAGGCCGCGGTCAAGAAGGCACCGGCGAAGAAGGCCGCGGCCCGCAAGGCGGCAGGGTGAGCGCCACCGGGGGCCGGGCGCAAGGCGCGCCGCCGGCCACGGACGCCCGGGCCATGCAGGCTGCGCGCGAACCCGCCGCCGACCACCGTGACGCATGGCGTGAATACCGACGTGGCCGGTTGCTGCCGCTGTTCGCGCTGGTCGCGGGCGGCGCCTGGGTACTGGCCTCCGGGCATTGGCCCGCGATGGCGCGCTACAACACGCTGGTGGCCGGCGCGGCGGCCGCCGCGATGCTGGTGGCGCGCTGGCGCCTGCGCCGGCACCAGGCGCGCCTGGCCTGTCCGCGCTGCGGCGAGCGCTTCCACGGCGACAGCACCGCTGGCAACCTGCTGCGCAGCGCGCAGCGCCCTGCCTGCGCACACTGCGGCCTGGCCCTGTTCGGCACCGACTGAGGCGACCGCGCCCCGCGTGCTTGCAGAACGCCGCGCGATTTTGCGTACTACCTGCCATGCACGAGGCCATCGCCAGCACGGACCCGGCACCTGACGCGCTCGCGCTGGCGGTGGCCGCGCTGCGCGCCGGAGGCGTGATCGCCTATCCCACCGAAGCGGTGTACGGACTGGGCTGCGATCCGCGCAATCCGGTCGCGTTCGAGCGCCTGTTCGAACTCAAGCAGCGCCCGCCGAGCCAGGGCGTGCTGCTGATCGGTGCCGACTTCGCGCAACTGGCGCCGTGGATCGATCTGGCCAACACGCCCGCGGCTGCGCTCGAACGCGCCCGCACGAGCTGGCCGGGACCGCACACCTGGGTGTTTCCGCGTGCGGCCGAGGCGCCGCCCTGGGTCGCGGGCGGCCATGCCGGCATCGCGCTGCGCGCCACCGCCCATCCGCTCGCGGCGGCGCTGTGCCGCGCCTTCGGCGGCGCGCTGGTGTCGACCAGTGCCAACCGCCATGGCGCCGCACCCGCGCGCTCGGCGGCCGCGGTGCATGCCGCGTTCGGCGATGCGCTCGATGTGGTGCTCGACGGCGCGCTCGGAGGGCTTGAGCAACCCACGCCGATCCGCGACGCTATCAGCGGGGAAATCATCAGGCACTAGACCGGGGACGAAGCGATGTCGGCTGTAGTGGAGGCGCGTGCCGCGGGCAGCGCGCAGTTGCCATTGCTGGGCGATGCCAGCGCCACGCGCCGCATTGCCTGGCGCGACGGCGCCGCGGTCGAGGTGGCGGGCTTCCTCGCCGACGTCGACGCGATCGCAGCGCAGCTGCCCGCGGGCGGCCCCATCGTCAACCTGTGCGAGGACCGCTATGCGTTCCTCGCCACCTTCTGCGCGGCCGCGAGCCGCGGCCGGGCCAACCTGCTCGCGGGCTCGCGCGCGCCCGCGGCGATCCTCGAATTGCTCGCGGCGCATCCGGGCAGCGTGGCGGTGAGCGAGGCGCCGGTCGCGGGAGTCCCCGGCCATGTGCTCGCCCCGCTCGGCGCGGGCGGCCACGCCGTCGCGCCGCCGCTGCTCGATGGCGCCGGCACCGTCGCGATCGGCTTCACCTCGGGCAGCACCGGCGCGCCCAGGGCGCACGCCAAGAGCTGGCGCACGTTCCATGCGAGCTGCGCGGCCAACGTGCGTGCGCTGCGCGCCTGCCTGCCCGCGGACGCCGGCGGCCATATCGTCGCGACCGTGCCCGCGCAGCACATGTACGGCATCGAGCTGTCGGTGCTGCCGCCTTTGCTCGGCCCGTTCGCGGTGCATGGCGGCCGGCCGCTGCTGCCCGCCGACATCGCCGCGGCGCTGGCGCAGGTGCCCGCGCCGCGCATCCTCGTCACCACGCCGGTGCATCTGCGCGCACTGCTGCGCGCCGACATCGACCTGCCGCCGCTGGCCGTGATCGTGTCGGCCACCGCGCCGCTGGCACCGGAGCTGGCCGCGGCCGCCGAGGCGCGCCACGGCGCGATCCTGCTCGAGGTGTTCGGCTCCACCGAGACCTGCGTGATTGCGCAGCGGCGCACCGCACTGGGCGAGGACTGGCAGCTGTACGACGCCGTCGATCTGCGCCCGCAGCCCGACGGCACGCTGGTGGATGCGCCGTACCTGGACGCCCCCGTGGTGCTGCCCGACCTGGTGGAATTGCTGCCGCAACGGCGCTTTCGCCTGTGCGGGCGCCATGCCGACTTCGTCGACATCGCCGGCAAGCGCGCATCGCTGGCCGAGCTCACGCGGCGCGTGCTCGCGCTGCCCGGCGTGGTCGATGCCGCGCTGCTGCAACTGGACGAGCCCGACGCCGCGGGCGTGCGCCGCGTGGCGGCGCTCGTGGTCGCACCCACGCGCGGCGAAGCCGACCTGCTCGGCGCGCTGCGCCAGTGCATCGACCCGGCGTTCCTGCCGCGGCCACTGCGCAAGGTCGCGGCGTTGCCGCGCAATGACACGGGCAAGCTGCCGCGCGCGCAGTTGCTGGCGATGCTGGCGGCGCCCGACTGAAGGCAACGCCGGTCGCGCGCGTCGGGTCGCCGGGCTGGCGGCAGGCGATCGTCCAGGATCCACGCCCGCCGCTCAGGCGCAGCGCGGGTCCGGGCCGATGCGCCGTGCGCAAATGAAAAGCCCCGAGGGCCAGGGGAAGCCCTCGGGGCGGGAAGACCGATCTGGGGAGGGATCGGGCTTCGGGGTTGTGCTCAAGGGGAGGTGAGCCAACCGGGGACGCCGTTGCGTGCGTCCGGGCTCATAGATCGGGTGCGGCGGGGAAAGTTTCCAGTGCGCATGCGGATTCATTTACCACCGATTCATGTGCATGGCGGTGCCGCGTGCACTCAGTGCGCCTCGTCCCAGTTCATGCCGGTGCCGATGTCGACCACCAGCGGCACGTCGAGCCGGGCCGCGCCGGCCATGCGTTCGCGCACGCCGGCCACGATCGCGTCGACCGCGTCCTCGCGCACCTCGAACACGAGCTCGTCGTGCACCTGCATGAGCATGCGGGCGTGCCCACCCTGGTCGGCCAGCCATGCATCGACCGCGATCATCG
>WBZR01003292.1_pt1 | contig 13433 bp, 10 predicted proteins | sample 5204231 | NCBI WGS metagenome assembly WBZR01 (sample SAMN12412403, study PRJNA552823) | activated sludge metagenome | isolation source: activated sludge from anammox sidestream of wastewater treatment plant... | place: USA: Virginia | collected 2017-08 | reverse complement strand
ACGCGGCCGACGCCGCCGCGGCGCCGGGCGCGACGATGGCCGACGTTCCGCCCGCGGCCCCGGCGGCCGCTCCGGCACTGGCCGCTGCGGCGGCCGCTCCGGCACCGGCCGCTGCGGCGGCCGCTCCTGCCGCGCCGCGGCCCGCGGGCGGCTGGAGCGGCGCGGTCGACCACGAGTGCGACCTGCTGGTGCTCGGCGCCGGGCCCGGCGGCTACTCCGCCGCCTTCCGCGCCGCCGACCTCGGCCTGAAGACCCTCCTCGTCGAACGCTACGCGACGCTGGGCGGCGTGTGCCTCAACGTCGGCTGCATCCCGAGCAAGGCGCTGCTGCACGTGGCGGCCGTGATGGACGAAGTGAAGCACTTCGCCGATCTCGGCGTCGCCTACGATGCGCCGGCGGTCGACGCCGCCAAGCTGCGCGCGCACAGGGACAAGGTCGTGCACAAGCTGACGCAGGGCCTGGGCGCGATGGCGCGCATGCGCCATGTGAAGATCGTGCGCGGCTACGGCAGCTTCGCCGATCCGCACCACGTCGTCGTCGAGGAGACGCAGGGCCCCGGGCAGGACAAGACGGGCCGCACGCAGACCATCCGCTTCCGGCAGGCCATCATCGCCGCCGGCTCGCAGGCGGTGCGGCTGCCCTTCCTGCCCGACGACGCGCGCATCGTCGACAGCACCGGCGCGCTCGAGCTGCGCCGGCTGCCCGAACGCATGCTGGTGATCGGCGGCGGCATCATCGGACTCGAGATGGGCACGGTGTACAGCGCGCTCGGCGCCCGGCTCGACGTCGTCGAGATGCTCGACGGCCTGATGCCCGGCGCCGACCGCGATCTGGTCAGGGTCTGGCAGAAGACGAACGCCCGGCGCTTCGAACGCATCATGCTGCAGACCCGGACCGTCGGCGCCGAGGCCACGGCCGAGGGCATCCGTGTGCAGTTCGAGGCCGCCGACGGTGCGCGCAGCGAGGGCCTGTACGACCTCGTGCTGCAGTCGGTGGGCCGCAGCCCCAACGGCCGCAAGATCGGCGCCGACAAGGCCGGCGTCGCGGTGAGCGAGCGCGGCTTCGTCGCGGTGGACGTGCAGATGCGCACCAACGTGCCGCACATCTACGCCATCGGCGATCTCGTCGGCCAGCCGATGCTGGCGCACAAGGCGGTGCACGAGGCGCATGTGGCGGCCGAGGTGGCCGCCGGCATCGCGCTGGGCGACGCGAAGCTCGCGCGCACGCGTTTCGACGCGCGCGTGATCCCGAGCGTGGCCTACACCGATCCCGAGGTCGCCTGGGTCGGTCTGACCGAGGACGAGGCCAGGGCCCAGGGTGTGGCGGTCACCAAGGGTCTGTTCCCGTGGACGGCGAGCGGCCGCGCCATCGCCAACGGCCGCGACGAGGGCTTCACCAAGCTGCTGTTCGACGCCCGGTCGCACCGCATCGTCGGCGGCGGCATCGTCGGCACGCACGCCGGCGACATGATCGGCGAGGTGGCGCTGGCCATCGAGATGGGCGCCGACGCCGTCGACATCGGCAAGACCATCCACCCGCACCCGACGCTGGGCGAGAGCATCGGCATGGCGGCCGAGGCGGCGCACGGCAGCTGCACCGACCTGCCGCCGCCGCGGCGCTGAGGCCCGGGCCGCGGGCGGCCGCTCGGCGCAGACGGAATGCGGGACGGCCGCCTCGCGGCGGCCGTCCGGATGACGTAAGGAGAGGAAGGCGCGCGCTTCAGCAGCCGCCCTTCTTCTCCTTCTTCACCTTCTTCTCGTCCTTCTTCGTCTCCTTCTTGTCGTCCTTCTTGGCGGCGGCCGAGGCGGCCGGCTCGGCGGGCTTGGCCGGAGCCTGCGCGAACGCCGGACCGGCGACGAAGGCGAGGGCGACGAGGGAGGCGAGCAGCTTTTGCATGGGTGTCTCCTGGGACAGGGATGGGAAGTACGTGGACGCGCGCGAGCTTGCGCGCAAGGCGCTCAACGCACGACGCACGAAGCGGTTGACACCACCGCCCGGACGGCGCCGTGCGACTGGCCGCGAAGAGCGCGGCGCGGCGGCTCGGCTCACTTGCGCGCCTTGAGCCGATCGACCTCGGCCTCGAGCTCGTCGATGCGGCCTTGCATGGCGCCCAGGCGGCCATTGAGCGCGCCGACGTTGAAGAAGGTCTCGTTCGCGGCGGGCGCGCTCAGCACGCCGGCGTAGCCGAGCCAGCTCGGCTCGTAGACCTTGACGTCCTTGAAGCCGAGGTCGCGCAGCACGGTGGCGGTCTCGGAGGCGCGCACGCCGCTCTGGCACATGACGACCACTTCCTTGTCGGGATCGAGCCCGGCGTAGAGCCGACGCAGGTCTTCCAGCGGCTTGAGCGCCATGCCGTCGCGCGTCTTGACCTCCTTGCGCGCGAGCTTGCCCGGCGTGGCCGGATCGACCCAGTTCTGCTCGTAGGGGATGTTCACCGCGTTGGGCACGTGGCCGCCGCGGATGGCGCGGATGTCGTTGCCCGCGTACTCGCCCGGCGTGCGTACGTCGAGGATCTGCGTCTTGCCTGCGCGCACGCGCGCCACCATGTCGTCGTTCCACAGCGCGACGCCGGGCTGCGGCGCGAGCTTGAGCGTCACGGCGGGCAGCGTGGTCGCGTTCTTGTCGAGCGGCTTGCCGGCCGCGCGCCAGTCGTCCAGGCCGCCGTGGAAGACCTTCGCGTCGGGCGCGCCGAAGTAGCGCGCCAGATAGGCCGCGTAATAGGCATAGGGATCGCCCTTGCGGCTGTAGGCGATGACTTCCTTGTTCAGGATGTCGATGCCGGCCTTGCCGAGCAGGGCCTCGACTTGCGGCGTCGGCACGAAGTCCTCGCGGTTGGGGTCGCGCAGCACGCGACCCGCATCGCCCAGGTTCACGGCGCCCGGGACATGCCCGGCCTGGTAGTCGTCGGCGTCGCGGATGTCCCAGACGATGGCGCCGCGGCGCAGCGCCTGCTCGACGTAGGCGGTGTCGACGATCCCGGCCGCCAGGGCCACGCCCTGCAGCAGCACCAGCAGCAAGCCGGCCAACGCCCGGCTCCATAAGGACTTCGTGGTAATCAGCATGACGAACCTCCGATAGGCGCGGATGCCGCACGGCACGCACGCATGTCCGATGCTGCCACAGCGGCCCCGCCGCTCGGAGCGCCCGTGCGGCGAGTGCGTCGCACGACCTTGCGCAAGCTCAAGGAATCATGCCCCGCACGGTATTCAAATACCTCCGTGTCGGCGGTACGGCCGACGGCCCCGGCCACCCGGGTTTCGACGGGGCCGCTGCGGGGTCAGGGTGGGCCGGACTGCCCAACGGAGTTGTCATGGCCATCAGCATGTCCCACCCGCTCGGAGCTTCGCCTGCGCCGGCCAGCGCGGCCCGCCGGGCAAGCGCTTACTGGAACCCCTACCTGGTCGGCGTCCTGCTCGGCTTGGTCCTGCTCGCCAGCTATGCCGTTGCCGGCCGCGGGCTCGGCGCGACGGCGGCGTTCTCGGCGCTCGACGCGTGGATCGCCGGGCTCGTTTCGCCCGCGCACGTGCAGGCCAACGCCGTGCACGCGCGCTACTGGAACGACGGCGCGCCGCTCGTGCAGTGGACGCTGTTCCTGCTGGGCGGCGCCCTGGTCGGCGCCTTCCTGTCGGGCTGGCAGGGCGGCCGGCTGGCGCTGCGCGTCGAACGCGGGCCGCGGATCTCCGATTCGACGCGTCTGGCGCTCGCTTTCGCCGGCGGCTTCGTCGCCGCGTTCGGCGCTCGCATCGCCAAGGGCTGCACCAGCGGCCAGGCGCTCACGGGCGGCGCCATCCTCAACGTCGGCAGTCTGGTGTTCATGGCGGCCGTGTTCGCGTCGGCCTACGCGCTGGCGTACTTCGTGCGCAAGGAGTGGTTGTGATGCTGCCGCTTTCGTCGTCCGTCGCGATGAGCCTGCCGCTCGAACTGGGCGCAGCGCTGCTGCTCGGCCTGGGCTTCGGCTTCGCCCTCGAGCGCGCCGGCTTCGGCAGCGCACGCAAGCTCACGGCCGTGTTCTACCTGTGGGACATGGCGGTGGTGAAGGTGATGTTCAGCGCCATCGTCACCGCGCTCGCGGGGCTGTTCGTGCTGTCGGCAGCGGGCCTCATGGACCTGTCGGAACTGTACGTCGAGCCGACCAACCTGGCCGCGCAGGCGCTGGGAGGTCTCGTCTTCGGTGCCGGCTTCATCGTCGGCGGCTACTGCCCGGGCACGTCGATCGCGGCGCTGGCCACCGGGCGCAAGGACGGGCTGGCCTTCGCGCTCGGCATGCTGGCCGGCGTGATGGCCTACGCCGAGTTCACGCCGGGCATCGAGGCCTGGATCAAGGCCGGAAGCCTGGGTGAGCTGACGCTGCCCACGCTCACCGGCATCGGCATGGGCTGGTGGGTGCTGGTCTTCGTCGCCGTCCTCGCCGGCGCGGCCTGGGGCATGCGCGGGCTCGAGCGGCGCTTTGCGCACCTGGAGCCTCGGCCATGACGACACCCCAGTGCGGCGCGCAGCCGCCCCGGCAGGGCATGGTGCCCGCAATCCGCAGGAGCAAGACGTGAGCAGCGGCTTTTCGAGACGGCGGTTCATCCAGATCACGGCGGGCACGTTCGGCGCGTCCGGCGCCGGCGCACTGACCGCACCGGCCTGGTGGCCGTCGGCACAGGCCGCCACCGAGGCGCCGGACGCCGGCGTGCGCACGGTCCCCACCTTCTGCGAGATGTGCTTCTGGCGCTGCGGCGGCATCGCCTACGTGCGCGACGGCAAGCTGTGGAAGTTCGAGGGCAATCCGCTCGACCCGCAGAGCCGCGGCCGGCTGTGCCCGCGCGGCACCGGCGCCGTCGGCGCGCACTACGACCCCGACCGGCTGCGCCAGCCGCTCGTGCGTGTGGGCGACCGCGGCAAGGAGGTGTTCAAGCCCGTTTCCTGGGACGAGGCGCTGGCCTACGTGGCCGAGCGCATGAACAAGATCAAGGCCGAGCACGGGCCGGAGGCGGTGGCGCTGTTCAACCACGGCTTCGGCCAGCGCTTCTTCCAGCATGTGCTCAGGAGCTGGGGCCTGATCAACTATGCCGGGTCCTCGTACGCGCAGTGCCGCGGCCCGCGCGATGTCGGCTTCGTGCTCACCTTCGGCGCCGGCGTCGGCTCGCCCGAGCCGACCGACATCCGCAACACGCAGTGTCTGGTGCTGATCGGCTCGCACCTGGGCGAGAACATGCACAACACGCAGGTGCAGGAGTTCGCCGAGGCGGTGGGCCGCGGCGTGCCGGTGATCGTGGTCGACCCGCGTTTCTCGGTGGCCGCGAGCAAGGCCAAGTACTGGCTGCCGATCAAGCCCGGCACGGATCTCGCGCTGCTGCTGGCCTGGGCCCGGCTGCTGGTCGCCGAGGGCCGCTACGACAAGGCCTTCGTCGCGCAGCACGGTCACGGCTTCGACAAGTTCGTGGCCGAGATCGAGCCGTACACGCCGCAATGGGCGGCCGAGCGCACCGGGCTCGCGCCCGAGCTGATCGTCGCGGCCGCGCGCGAGTTCTCGAGCCACCGCCCGGCGACGATCATCCACCCGGGGCGGCGCGTCAACTGGTACGGCGACGACACGCAGCGCAGCCGTGCCATCGCGTTGCTGACGGCGCTGCTGGGCAGCTACGGGCGCCGCGGCGGCCTGTTCATCTCGCGCGGCATGAAGGTCGCGCCCTATCCGCTGCCGCCCTATCCGAAGAGCGACAAGCCGCGCGCCGACGGCGCCGACGCGGTCGAGTTCCCGTTCGCCGACGAGGGCGTCACGACGAGCATCCGCAAGGCCACGCTCACCGGCAAGCCCTACCCGATCAAGGGCTGGTTCGTCTACTCGGCCAACCTGATGCAGTCGCTGCCCGACCCGCGCGAGACGATCGAGGCCATCGGCAAGCTCGACTTGCTGGTGGTATGCGACACCGTGCGCAGCGAGATCGCCGGCTGGGCCGACGTGGTGCTGCCCGACACGATCTTCCTCGAGCGCCACGACGAACTGCTCACCGGCTTCGGCCGCGACGGCTGGATGGCCCTGCGCCAGCCCGTGGTGGCGCCGCCGCAGGACCAGAAGCCCGCCTGGTGGATCGCCAAGCAGCTGGCCGAGAAGCTGGGCGTGGGCGCGTGCATGCCGTTCAAGGACATGGAGGAATACCTGAGCAAGCGCGTCGCCGCCGCCGGCTTCGACTGGAAGCGGCTCGAGCGCGACGGCGTGATCGTGGCCGAGCACCGGCCGATCACGGTGGAGGAAGGCCTCGAGCTCGAATTCGACACGCCCAGCGGCAAGGTCGAGTTCTGGTCCGACCAGCTCGCCCAGGCCGGCTTCGACCCGGTGCCCAAGTACACCGCGCATCCCGAGGCGCCGCCGGGCTATTTCCGCCTCGTCACCGGGCGTTCGCCGGTGCACACCTTCAGCCGCACGCAGAGCAACCCGCTGCTGCACGACCTGGTGCCCGAGAACGAAGTGTGGGTCAACAAGAACACCGCCGACAAGCTGGGCCTGAAACACCGCGACTGGGTGCAGCTCAAGAACCAGGACGGCGTGGTGAGCAACCGCGTGCGCGTGAAGGCCACGCAACGCATCCGCGAGGACACCGTGTACATGGTCTACGGCTTCGGCCACGAGGCCCACATGCTCAAGCGCGCCTACCACAAGGGGGCGAGCGCGGCCGGGCTCAACACCCGCTACGCCACCGACCCGCTGATGGGCGGCACGAGCATCCACGGCAACTTCGTCAGTTTCGTCAAGGAGGCCTGAGATGGCGCGCTACGGCATGGTGATCGACACCCGCCGCTGCGTCGGCTGCATGGACTGCGTGGTGGCCTGCCAGACGGAGAACGACGTTCCGCTCGGGCATTGCCGCGACTGGATCAAGACCGAGCTGCGCGGCGAGTTCCCCGCGCTCACGATGGAGATCCGCTCCGAGCGCTGCAACCACTGCGACGCGCCGCCCTGCGTGAGTTGCTGCCCGACCGGCGCCAGCCACGTCGAGCCGCTCGGCCGCACGGTGCAGGTGACGGCGTCCAAGTGCATCGGCTGCAAGGCCTGCATGGCGGCCTGTCCCTACGACGCGCGCTACGTCCACCCCGACGGCTACGTCGACAAGTGCAGCTTCTGCCTGCACCGGGTGAAGGAGGGCAAGGATCCGGCCTGCGTCTCGGTGTGCCCGACGCACTGCATGCATTTCGGCGACCTCGACGACCCGAAGAGCACGGTCGCCGTGCTGCTGCGCACGCGTGCGCACCGCGTGCTGCTGCCCGAAGCGGGCACCAGGCCGCGCGTGTTCTACCTGAGCTGACAGCCTATCGAGCCATCGCCATGATCGAGCTGAGCACCACCCGCCACAACCCCTTCGTCGACCCGCAGTTGCACGTCTGGGGCTGGGAGATCCCGGTCTACCTGTTCTTCGGCGGCCTCGTCGCCGGCATGATGGTCCTCGGCGGCCTGGCGCTGCGGCGCATGGCGCGCGGCGACGACCCGCGCGGCTTCTTCTCGCTGCAAGCGCCGCTGCTCGGCTTCGTGCTCATCAACCTGGGCATGGGCGCGCTGCTGCTCGACCTCACGCACAAGCTCTACGTCTGGCGCGTGTTCATGACCTTCCAGCCGGCCTCGCCGATGTCCTGGGGCTCGTGGGTGCTGATCCTCGTGTACGCGGCGCTGCTGCTGTCGGCGCTGGTGCGGCTGCCCGAGGCCTGGCCCTGGCTGGGCGCGCGCGTGCCGCTGCTGAGGCGCGCCTCCGAGACGCTGCTGGCACGGCCGGGCCTGCAGCAGGCCATCGCCTGGGCCAACATCGCGCTCGGCACCGGCCTGGGCATCTACACCGGCATCCTGCTCAACACCATGGTGGCGCGGCCGCTGTGGAACAGCGCCATCCTCGGCCCGTTGTTCCTGGTCTCGGGGCTGTCGACCGGCGCCGCGATGCTGCACCTGGCCAGCGTGCTGCGCGGGCAGCGGCCGGCGGGGCCCGGTCTGATCGGCGGCGCCTGGTCGGCGATCGTGCAGCCGGTCGGCGCGGCGTGGCCCGAGAAGTCCAGGGCCGACGAGCTCTTGCGCGTCGACCAGATCTTCCTCGTCACCGAGCTCGTGCTGATCGCGCTGCTGCTCGTCAACCTGAACACGTCCAGCGCGTCGCATGCGGCTGCCGTCGGGCTGCTCATGAGCGGCACCTATGCCTGGCTGTTCTGGGGCCTGGTCGTCGCGCTCGGTCTCGTGCTGCCGCTGGCGCTGCAGGCGATGGAGCTCTCGGGCCGCATCGCGCACACGGTGCTGCCGGCCCTGCTCGTGCTGGTCGGCGGCTACGTGCTGCGCTGGGTGATGGTGAACGCCGGTCAGGCCAGCCATATCGTCGGCGCGGCGTTCTGAGCTGCGGCGCGCGCTGCGCCCCCCCCCCCGGGGGCGGGGGCAGGTGTGTCGGGGCGCGCGCAGCCCGCGCCGCTACGCACCGAGGCGGCTGTACAGGCGCGCGAACTCGTGCAGCTCCTGCCCGTGCCAGGGCTGCACCTGGCTCCACTCGAAGCGCCAGCTCCACCAGCCGTTGCTGCGGCCCGGGTGGTTCATGCGGCATTCGGTGGGCAGCTCGAGCACGTCCTGCATCGGCAGCACGCAGGTATCGGCGACGCTCGCCATCGCGGTGCGGATCAGCGTCCACGGCAGGTCGCGACCGTCGGTGGCGAGGTAGGCGCGCGCGAAGGACTTCTCGGCGTCGCTCGCCTGCGCCCACCAGCCGGCCGCGGTGTCGTTGTCGTGGGTGCCGGTGTAGACCACCGTATCGGGCTCGTACTGGTGCGGCAGGTAGCGGTTGGCCGGGTCGCCGCCGAAGGCGAACTGCAGCACGCGCATGCCGGGGAAGCCGAACTTGCGGCGCAGCGCGTCGACGTCGGGCGTGATGACGCCGAGGTCCTCGGCAACGATGGGCATCGGTCCGAGCGCCTCGGCGACCGCCTCGAACAGCGCCTCGCCCGGGCCGGGCTGCCAGCGCCCGTGCACGGCCGTGGGCTCGCCGGCCGGGATCTCCCAGTAGCCGGCGAAGCCGCGGAAATGGTCGATGCGCAGGATGTCGACGAGCTCGAAGGCGCGACGCACGCGCCGCACCCACCAGGCATAGCCGTCGCGCGCGTGCGCGCTCCAGCGGTACAGCGGATTGCCCCAGCGCTGGCCGGTGGCGCTGAAGTAGTCGGGCGGCACGCCGGCCACCACCGTGGGCCGGCCTGTCGCGTCGAGCTCGAAGAGCTGCGGCGCGGCCCAGACCTCGGCGCTGAGGGCGGCGAGGAAGATCGGCGCGTCGCCGAAGATCTGCACGCCCCTGCCGTTGGCGTAGGCCTTGAGCGCCGCCCACTGGCGCAAGAAGCGCCATTGGCAGAACGCCCAGAACGCGATGCGCTCGGCCAGCGCGCTGCGTGCGGCGGCCAGCGCCGCAGGCTCGCGGCGCGCGAGCGGGGCCTCCCACAGCCACCAGTCCTGCCAGGCATGGTGCTCGCACAGCGCCATGAACAGCGTGTAGTCGTCGAGCCAGTCGGCCTGCTCGAGCCGGAAACGCTCGAAGTCGGCGCGCTGCTCGGCGCTGCCCTGCTCGGCGAAGCGCCGGGCGGCGCGCGCCAGGCGTTCCATGCGGTACGGATGCACCGCGGCGAAGTCCACGTGCGCGGACTGCAGTGCGGGCGTCGGCTCGAGCTCGGCCGCGTCGAGCCAGCCTTGCTGCCGCAGCTCGTCCAGGTCGACGAGCAGCGGATTGCCGGCGAAGGCCGAGTTGCTCATGTAGGGCGAGTTGCCCGGCCCGATGCCGGTGAGCGGCAGCACCTGCCACAGCTTCTGGCCGGCCGACACCAGCCAGTCGACGAAGTGGCGCGCCGCGGCGCCGAAGTCGCCGCTGCCGTGCGGCCCCGGCAGTGAGGTGGGATGCAGCAGCACGCCGCTGGCGCGCGGCAGTCTCATGGCTCGTCCTCCGCGGTGAAAGCCGCAGCGTCGCGCAGCAGCATGAGGCTGCGCGCGGCGACGGTGCAGCTTGCCGCGCCCTGACGGCGCCAGCCGCTGCGGCCGTCGGCAGCGCGGGTGTCGAGCTCGGCCAGCCAGTCGCCGGGCGGCAGCAGGAACTCGAGATCCATGTCGCGCCCGTTCACCAGCAGCAGCAGCGGCGCACCGCCGCCGCCCGGCGCGCCGATGAGTGCGCCCAGCGCGCGCGAGCTGCGGTTCTGCCATTCCTGCACCGTGAGCGGCTTGCCGGTGCGGCGCAGCCAGGCCAGGTCGGCCAGACCGCGCGCGTCGGGCATGCCGCTGTACCACTGCGCGCCGAGCGGCAGCAGGCGCCGGCGCAGCGCGAGCACATGCGCCGTGAACTCGAGCAGCGCCGCGTCGGCGTGGTCCCAGTCGAGCCAGGTGATCTCGTTGTCCTGGCAATAGGGGTTGTTGTTGCCGCGCTGGCTGTGGCCGATCTCGTCGCCGGCGGCCAGCATCGGCGTGCCCTGGGCGAGCAGCAGCGTGGCCAGCAGCGCGCGCACGAGGCGCGCGCGCCGCGCCAGCACTTCGGGTTGCGTGGTCGGGCCTTCCCAGCCGCAGTTCCAGCTTAGGTTGCGCGTGTGGCCGTCGCGGTTGTCCTCGCCGTTGGCCTCGTTGCGGCGCAGGTCGTAGCTCACGAGATCGGCGAGGTCGAAGCCGTCGTGCGCGACGACGTAGTTCACCGATTCGAGCGGCGTGCGTGCGCGCGCCTGCAGCAGGTCCGACGAACCCGCCAGGCGCAGCGCGAACTCGCCGCGCGTACAGTCGCCGCCGAGCCAGAACGCGCGCACGGTATCGCGGAAGCGGTCGTTCCATTCCAGCCAGCCGTTCGGGAACTGGCCGAGCTGGTAGCCGTCCGGACCCAGGTCCCAGGGTTCGGCGACGAGCTTGATGCCCTGCAGCGCCGGATCCTGCGCCACGGCCTTGAAGAACGCGGCGTGGCGTTCGAAGTGCAGGTGGTCGCGGCCGAGCGCGGCAGCGAGGTCGAAGCGGAAACCGTCGACGCCCATCTGCTGCACCCACCAACGCAGGCTGTCGAGCACGAACTGCAGCACGCGCGGGCGGCCGATGTCGAGCGTGTTGCCGCAGCCGCTCCAGTTCACGTAGCCCGAGCGCTCGCCCTCGGGCAGGCGGTACCAGCCGGTGTTGTCCAGCCCGCGCCAGGCGAGCGTCGGTCCGCGCGCGTCGCCTTCGGCCGTGTGGTTGAACACGACGTCGACGAGGACCTCGATGCCCGCCGCGTGCAGCCGCTGCACCATGGCGCGGAACTCGCGGCGCGGCTCACGCGTGGCCGCGTAGCGCGGCTCGGGGCAGAAGAAGCCGAGCGTGTTGTAGCCCCAGTGGTTGACCAGGCCGCGCGCGACCAGCGGCGCCTCGTCGAGCTTGTAGTGCACCGGCAGCAGGCTCAGCGCGGTGACGCCCAGGCGCCGGAAATGGGCGATGGCCGCGTCGCTGGCCAGCCCGGCATAGGTGCCGCGCTCGGCCTCGGGTACGCCGGGCAGCCGCTTGCCGAAGGCGCGCACATGCAGTTCGTAGAGCACGGTCTGCGCCAAGGGGCGCGCCGGCCGTTGCCAGGCCGGCGGTGCGCCGTCGTCGACGACGCGCGCCTTGTGCGCCTGGCTGGCGTTGTCGCGCCGGTCCATCTGCGTTGCATCTGCGGCGCTCGCGCCGCAATGCGGTGCGCTCCAGTCGAAGCCGCCTGCCGGCGGCACGATCTCGCGCGCCCAGGGATCGAGCAGCAGCTTGTAGGGATTGAAGCGCTGGCCCTCGTCGGGCCGCCAGGGCCCGTAGGCGCGCAGGCCGTAGACGAGCCCGACCGCAGCCCCGGGCAGGCGCGCGTGCCAGACGTCGCCGCTGCGCCCCGGCATGGCGCCGCGCGCGAGTTCCGTGCGGCCCTCGGCGTCGAACAGGCACAGCTCGATGCGCGTGGCGTGCTCGGAGCAGACCGCGAAGTTGACGCCGTCGCCGTCGACCGCGGCGCCCAGCGGCCAGGGGCGCCCGATCTCGAGCCGCCGCAGTGCCGGCGCCGCCGCGGCGCGCGCGGCGGCTTCGCGCAGCGGCTGCCTCAGGGCGTCCATTGCAGGAAGACCGTGGCCAGCGGCGGCACGGTGAGCGCGATCGACTGCGCGCGGCCGTGGCTCGCCAGCGGCTCGCTCGCGGCGACGCCGAAGGGCTGTCCGACGTTGCTGCCGCCGTAGTGCACCGAGTCGGTGTTGATGCGCTCGACCCAGCGCCCGGGAGCCGGCACGCCCAGCCGCAGGCCGTGGTGCACGACCGGCGCGAAATTGCACACCACGAGCACGAGGGCGCCGTCGCGCGCGCGGCGCACGAAGCTGAGCAGGCTGCGCCGGGCGTCGTCGTGATCGATCCACTCGAAGCCGGCGGCGTCGAAGTCCTGCTCGTGCAGCGCCGGCGTGGTGCGGTACAGCGCATTGAGGTCGCGCACGAGCCGCTGCACGCCGGCGTGCTCCGGCTGCTCGAGCAGGTGCCAGTCGAGGCTGTGCTCGTGGTTCCACTCGCGCTCCTGCGCGAACTCGCCGCCCATGAACAGCAGCTTCTTGCCCGGGTGGCCCCACATGAAGCCGTAGTAGGCGCGCAGATGGGCAAAGCGCTGCCAGCGGTCGCCGGGCATGCGCCCCAGCAGCGAACCCTTGCCGTGCACGACTTCGTCGTGCGACAGCGGCAGCACGAAGTTCTCGGTGAAGGCGTAGACGAGGCCGAAGGTGAGCTCGCCGTGGTGGTACGGGCGGTGGATCGGGTCGCGCCGCATGTACTGCAGCGTGTCGTGCATCCAGCCCAGGTTCCACTTGTAGTGAAAGCCCAGCCCGCCGGCCCAGGTCGGGCGGCTCACGGCCGGGAATGCCGTGCTCTCCTCGGCCAGCGTGACCGCCTGCGGCCGCTCGCCGCCGACGACCTCGTTCAGGCGCTTGAGGAAGGCGACGGCCTCGAGGTTCTCGCGTCCGCCGTGCACGTTGGGCAGCCACTCGCCGGCGCGGCGGCTGTAGTCGCGGTACAGCATCGAGGCCACCGCGTCGACGCGCAGGCCGTCGACGTCGAAGCGCTCGAGCCAGTACAGCGCGCTGGCGACGAGAAAGTTGCGCACCTCGGTGCGGCCGAAGTTGTAGATGAGCGTGTTCCAGTCCTGGTGATAGCCTTCGCGCGGATCGGCGTACTCGTACAGGGCGGTTCCGTCGAAGCGCGCCAGACCCCAGGCATCGGCCGGGAAATGCGCCGGCACCCAGTCGAGCAGCACACCCAGACCGGCGGCGTGGGCGCGTGCCACGAAGCGCGCCAGCCCCGACGGCTCGCCGTGGCGCGCGGTCGGCGCGAACATCCCCAGCGTCTGGTAGCCCCAGCTGCCGTCGAACGGATGCTCGCTCACCGGCAGCAGCTCGAGGTGCGTGAAACCCATCTCCGCTGCGTAGGGCACGAGCTGCTCGGCCAGTTCGTC
>WBZR01002139.1_pt2 | contig 13439 bp, 14 predicted proteins | sample 5204231 | NCBI WGS metagenome assembly WBZR01 (sample SAMN12412403, study PRJNA552823) | activated sludge metagenome | isolation source: activated sludge from anammox sidestream of wastewater treatment plant... | place: USA: Virginia | collected 2017-08 | reverse complement strand
GCGTCGGGAGGCCGAACTCGTCGGTCCGATACGTCTGCACCACCTGGCCGTTCGCGTCAGTGATCGCGCGCACCGAGCCCAGCCCATCGGTGTGGTAGACCAGCAGGCCGCTGCCCTCGACCGCGAAGGAGCCCGAGCGCAGCTCCTCGCCCGGGCCGCGGGCTGTCGAGCGGGACTCGCCGGTGAGGATCGACTCGTCGAGCCGCAGGCCGCGCGACTCGACCAGGGTGCCGTCCGCGACGATCTGGTCGCCCGCCTGGGCGGCGATGAGGTCGCCGGGGACGAGCTCGTAGGCGTGCACCTGGCGGGGCTGCCCGTCGCGGATCACGGTCGCGTGCGGGGAGACGAGAGCGGCGAGGCGGTCGAGCGCCTTCTTCGCCCGCGTCTCCTGGAGGATCCCGATGCCCGTGTTGGCGACGAGGATCGAGAGGAAGAGGGCGTCGCGCCAGTTGCCGAACGCGAGGGTGATCACTCCGAGCCCGAGCAGGATCGCGTTGAAGACCGTGAGCGTGTTCGCCCGGACGATGCTCGTGTAGGAGCGGCTCGAGGCGGGCGGCTCGATCGGCCCTCGCTGCTCGAGCAGCCGGGCCGCCTCCGTCTCGGTCAGCCCGGTGCGGTGGGACGCGAACGCGAGCCGCGGCTCGGCGGTATCGGTCATCGGCGCGATCGTACCGGGCGCGGCCGGCGGCGACCCGGCCGGCTCTCAGCCGGCCCGCCTACCCGCGCGGGATCCGGCTCTCGAGCGCCCGCGCGACGGCGTCGCGGACGGGCTCGAGCTCGATCCGGTCGAGCACGTCCTGGAAGAAGCCGCGCACGATCAGCCGCTCCGCCTCCCCCCGTGAGAGGCCGCGCGCCATGCAGTAGAAGAGCTCGTCGCGGCTGACCGGGCTCGAGGTCGCGCCGTGCGTGCAGCGGACGTCGTTGGCGAGGATCTCGAGGCCCGGGATCGAGTCGGCGTGGGCCTGCTCGGAGAGGATCAGGTTTCTGTTCTCCTGGTAGGCGTTCGTCTTCTGCGCTTCGGGCTCGACCCGGATCATGCCGCGCCAGACCGCGGTCGCGGAGTCGCGGAGCGCGCCCTTGAACGCGAAGTCGGAGGTCGTGTGCGGCGCCGCGTGCTCCTGGAAGGTGTCGTAGTCGAGGTGCTGGGCGCCGTCGGCGAAGTAGGCGCCGGTGACCCGCGAGGTCGCGCCGGGGCCCGCGAGGTCGTTCTGGATCCGCGTCTTGCCTTTCTTGGAGCCGAAGCCGCCGGCGACCCAGTCGAGCTCGGCGTCGCGGCCGACCCGGGCGTGGTGCGAGGCGAAGTGCCAGGTCTCCCGGGAGAGGTTCTGGATCGAGACGTACTCGAGCTTCGCCGCCTCGCCGACCACGAGCTCGACCGCCGCGTTCGTGTAGGCGGGCAGGCCCGGGGACTCGGAGACGTACTCCTCGATCAGGGAGAAGCGGCTGCCCGCCTCGGCGACGACGAGCAGCCGCCAGAAGAGGGCGCTGCCCGGCGCCGAGCTCGAGAGCCGGACGTAGAGCGGGCGCTCGAGCACGACCTCCCGCGGCACGTGAACGAGCAGCCCGTGCTGCCAGAGCGCCGCGTTCTGGGCGGTCAGCTTGTCGCCGGCCCCGACGAGCGCGCCGAGCAACTCGTGCTCGCGCAGCGGGGCGAACGTGACCCCGGCGGGCGCGTCGACGATCTCGACGCCGGCCTCGCTCGCGAACGCCGTCCCGGCGGTCGGCAGCTCGAGCATCGAGCCGGGGCGGGCGCCGCTGCCGGCCGCGGTCGCGTCGAACGCGTCGGGGTCGAACCCCGCGAGGTCGGTGAAGCGCCAGTGCTCGTCCTTCGTCGTCGGGAGCGGCAGCTCCGCGTAGCGGGCGCGCGCCTCGGCCCGGGTCAGCGTGCCGCTAGCCAACGGAGCCCTCCATCTGAAGCTGGATCAGCCGGTTCAGCTCGACCGCGTACTCGAGCGGCAGCTCCTTCGTGATCGGCTCGACGAAGCCCGAGACGATCATCGCGCTCGCCTCGGCCTCCGAGAGGCCGCGGCTCATCAGGTAGAAGAGCTGCTCCTCGCCGATCTTCGAGACGGTCGCCTCGTGCTCCGTGAACACGTCGCGGCTCTCGTCGACGCGGATGTACGGGTAGGTGTCCGAGCGGGACTCCTCGTCGAGGATGAGCGCGTCGCAGACCACCTTCGACTTCGCGCCGGTCGCGCCCTTCGCGACCTCGAGCAGGCCGCGGTAGCCCGCGCGGCCGCCGTTCTTCGAGATCGACTTCGACGTGATCACCGAGGTCGTGCCGGGCGCGACGTGGACGCATTTGCCGCCCGCGTCCTGGTGCTGGCCCTGCCCCGCGAACGCGATCGAGAGCACCTCGCCGTGGGCGCGCGGCCCCAGCAGCCAGATCGCGGGGTACTTCATCGTCACCTTCGAGCCGAGATTCCCGTCCACCCATTCCATGGTCGCGTCCTCGTGGGCGACGGCCCGCTTCGTGACGAGGTTGTAGACGTTGGTCGACCAGTTCTGGATCGTCGTGTAGCGGCAGCGCCCGCCCTTCTTGACGACGATCTCGACCACCGCCGAATGGAGCGAGTCGCTCGAGTAGACGGGGGCCGTGCAGCCCTCGACGTAGTGCACGTAGGCGCCCTCGTCGACGATGATCAGCGTGCGCTCGAACTGGCCCATGTTCTCGGCGTTGATGCGGAAGTAGGCCTGGAGCGGCATCTCCACGCGCACGCCCGGGGGGACGTAGATGAAGGAGCCGCCCGACCAGACGGCCGAGTTGAGCGCCGCGAACTTGTTGTCGTTCTGGGGGATGATCGTGCCGAGGTGCTGGCGCACGAGCTCCTCGTGCTCGCGCAGCCCGGAGTCCATGTCGAGGAAGACGACGCCCTGGCGCTCGAGCTCCTCCTGGAGCTTGTGGTAGACGACCTCGGACTCGTACTGGGCGCCGACGCCGGCGAGGTACTTCTTCTCCGCCTCCGGGATCCCGAGCCGGTCCCAGGTGTTCTTGATCTCGGCGGGCAGCTCCTCCCAGGAGCTGGCCGGCTTCTCGGTCGGCTTGATGTAGTAGTAGATGTTGTCGAAGTCGATGCCGGAGAGGTCGGCGCCCCAGCCGGGCAGCGGGCGGGCCTGGAAGTATTCGAGCGACTTGAGCCGGAACTTGCGCATCCAGTCCGGCTCGCCCTTGTGGGCGGAGATCTCCGCGACGATCTCCGCCGACAGGCCCCGCTGCGACTTGAAGACGTAGGTCTCCGGGTCGTGGAAGCCGTACTTCTCCTCGTAGTCGGAGCCGATGCCCGCGACGATCTCGGTCTCGCCCGGGCTCATCGCTCGCCTCCCGAGACGCCCTCCGGAACGAACGCGTCGTAGCCCTCGGCCTCGAGGCGGTGGGCGAGCTCGGGCCCGCCGCTCGCGACGATCCGCCCGTCCACGAACACGTGCACGTGATCCGGCTCGACGTAGTCGAGGATCCGCTGGTAGTGGGTGATCACGAGCGCGCCCAGCTCGGGCCCGACGAGCTCGCGCACGCCGCCGGCGACGATCTTGAGCGCGTCGATGTCGAGGCCCGAGTCGGTCTCGTCGAGCACGGCCACGCGCGGACGCAGCATCGCCAGCTGGAGGATCTCGACGCGCTTCTTCTCGCCGCCGGAGAAGCCCTCGTTCAGGTAGCGGCCCATCATCTCGCGCGGCACCCGCAGCCGGTCCATCTCCGCGGTCAGGAGCTTGCGGAACTCCGCGACCGAGATCGGGTCGTCCTCGCCCCCGTTGCGCGCCTTGCGCACCGCGTTCAGGGCCGAGCGGAGGAAGTTCGTGACGGTGACGCCGGGAACGGCGTGCGGGTACTGGAACGCGAGGAAGAGCCCGCGCTGGGCGCGCTCGTCGGCCTCGAGCCCGACCACGTCCTCGCCGTCGAGCAGGATCTCGCCCTCCGTGATCGTGTAGGCGGGGTGACCCATGAGCGCGTAGGCGAGCGTGCTCTTGCCGGAGCCGTTCGGCCCCATCACCGCGTGGACCTCGTTCGTGTCGATCGCGAGATCGACGCCCCGGACGATCTCGGTTCCGTCCTCGAGGGCCACGTGGAGGTTCTTGATCTCGAAGATCGCCACGGTAGGCTGACCGCTCCTTTCTCGGCTTCGCTGGCTACCCTTGTTTTTTACCATCAGAGATGGATAAAATCAAACCGATGCAGGCCAACCTCGCAGACCGGCAGAGCTCGATCGAGCGGGAGCGTACGCTCCATCGCGCGCTCGGCGATCCGAGCCGCGTCCGCGTGCTCGAGTGCCTGCGCTCGTCGCCCGAGCCGCTCGACGCGGCGCAGGTCGCGGAGCGGGTCGGGCTGCACGCGAACACCGTGCGCTCCCACCTGCGCGTGCTCGCGGAGGCGCGCCTCGTCTCGGGCACCCGGGAGGAGCGCCATCGCCCCGGCCGCCCGCGGCTCGTCTACGAGGCCACGCCCGAGCAGCAGCCGGTCGGTCAGCCGGCCGGCTACCGCCTGCTCGCGGAGATCCTCGCCAGCTACCTCGCCGGCTCCGGCGAGGACTCGACCGAGCGTGCCGAGCAGGCCGGTCGGGCCTGGGGCCGCTACCTCGTCGACCGCAGGCCGCCGTTCGCGTCCTCGTCGGCGGAGGAGGACGTCGGCGCGGTCGTTCGCCTGCTCGAGGAGTTCGGCTTCGACCCGCGGCTCGAGTCGGCCGACCACGGCCACCGCGTGCTCATGCAGCACTGCCCGTTCGGGGAGGTCGCCGACTCCTACCGCACGATCGTCTGCTCCGTCCATCTCGGCCTGATCCAGGGCGCGCTCTCGGAGCTCGGTGCCCACGTCGAGACGGAGACGATCGAGCCGTTCGTCGAGCCGGGTGTCTGCGCCGCGACGCTCGAGGAGATCACGGCGGCCTCCTGAGCCGCGCTCCGGCGCGCGCTTAACACGCGCTTAACGTTGGCGGCGGCGGGTTCTCCGGTCGCTGTGGAAAACCGCTGCTATCCTCGCCCGCATGGGAAACATCAGCATCTGGGAGATCCTCCTGCTCCTCCTCGTGCTCCTGCTCGTGTTCGGCCCCAAGCGGCTGCCCGAGATGGGTCGCTCGCTCGGTCGCGGCATGCGCGAGTTCAAGGACTCGATCACGGGCAAGAACAAGGACGAGGACGAGGACGAGGACGAGCGGGCCGTGCAGCCGACGCTGACGGCCGCGGCGGCGGCTCCGGCCGCGGCTGCGGCGGCTCCGGCGGTCGTGCCCGCCGACGCGGCCCCGGCTCCCGCGCCCGAGACCGAGAGCACGTCCCCCGCCAGCTAGGGGAGCGGCCTTGCGCCTGCCGCGTCGCCTCGCCTACGGCGACCGCGTCACGCTCGTCGAGCATCTCGACGAGCTGCGCGCGCGCCTGATCGTCTCGCTGGCCGCGGTGGCGCTCGCGTTCGGCTTCGCCTACGGGTTCCGCGGGCAGATCCTCGGCGCGCTCAACGAGCCGCTCGAGGGCAAGATCCCGACCACGCTCGGCGTCGCCGAGCCGTTCATGACCTCGTTCACGGTCAGCCTGTACGCGGCGCTCGCCGTCGCGATTCCCGTGATCGTCTACCAGCTCTGGGCGTTCCTCGCGCCCGCGTTCGACGAGCGAGACCAGCGGCTCGTGTCGCGGCTCGTCCTGTTCGCGACGTTCCTCTTCGTCGGCGGGATCCTGTTCTCGTACTTCGTCGTCCTGCCGGCCGCGACCCCGTTCCTGCTCGGATTCGACTCCGACCTCTACGACATCCAGATCCGCGCGCGGGACTACTACTCGTTCGTCTCCCTGACCTCGATCGCGATCGGCTTCCTGTTCGAGCTGCCGGTGATCGTGCTCGGGCTCGTACGCCTGAAGGTGCTGACCGCCGCCCGGCTCAGGCGCAACCGGAGGATTGGGATCGTGCTCTGCTTCGCGGTCGCGGTCGCGCTGCCCGGCATCGACCCGGTCACGACCACCCTGCAGGCGGTGCCGCTGCTCGTCCTGTTCGAGTCGTCGATCTGGCTCGCCGGCCTGTTCGAGCGGCGCTGGGCCCGCCAGGAGGCGGAGGCCGAGGCAGCGGCCGCCGCCGAGGCCGAGGCCGAGGGTCTCGCCGGCTCGAGCCCGTAGCCCGGCGGCGGGGCTCCGCGATGCAGGTCTATTCCGCGGACTGGGTGCTGCCCGTCAGCGGCCCTCCGATCGCGGGCGGAGGCGTCGCCGTCCGGGACGGCCGGATCGTCGCCGTTGGGCTCGCCGCCGAGCTCGACGGCGAGCGCCGGGACGAGGCGGGCGGCGTGATCGTCCCCGGGTTCGTGAACGCCCACACCCACCTCGAGTACGCGGTCTACGCCGGCTTCGGCGACGGGCTCGAGTTCGGCGACTGGCTGCGCGTGCACGTCGAGCGAAAGCGGCTGCTCGACTGGGAGGCCACGGTCGCGATCGCGCGCGCGGGTGCCGCGGCTTGCCTCGCGGGCGGCGTCACGACTGCCGCGGACGCCAGCTTCAGCGGCGCCGCCGCCGTTGCCGCGGACGAGCTCGGGCTGCGCGCGATCGTCCACCTCGAGGTCTTCGGCGCCGACGCCGGGGAGCTCTCGACCCGTTTCGAGCGAAACCGCGAGCGGATCGAGCGCTGCCTGTCGCCGCGCGTTCGCCTCGGCGTCTCCCCGCACGCGCCGGCCACCGCCTCGACCGAGCTCTACGTGGCCTCCCTGGCGCTCGGGCTGCCGGTTGCGACCCACCTGGCCGAGAGCCCCGCGGAGCGGGACTGGCTCGTGCACGGCACCGGGCCGTGGGCCGCGTTCGCCGAGCTGCTGCCGCCCCCGCCGGGGGAGACCGGTATCCGGATGCTCGCGCGGGCCGGAGCGCTCTCTCCGGCCGTCTCGGCCGCCCACTGCGTCCACGTCGACGACGAGGAGATCGAGCTGCTCGCGTGCCACGGCGTCTCCGTCGTTCACTGCCCTCGCTCGAATGCGCTGCTCGGCTGCGGGATCGCCCCGCTTCGGCGGCTGCGCGAGGCGGGGCTGCGCGTCGGGCTCGGCACCGACAGCCCCGCCTCGACGCCGTCCTTCGACGTGTTCGAGGAGATGCGCGCGGCGATCCTGCTCGCCCGGGCCGGCTCGGGGCGCGCCGGTGCGCTTTCCGCGGCCGAGGCGCTGCGTCTCGCCACGCTCGGGTCGGCGGAGGCGCTCGGTCTCTCCGCGGAGCTCGGCTCGCTCGAGCCGGGCAAGCGGGCCGACCTCGCCGTCGTCTCCCTGGCCGGCTCGCCGTACCTCCCCTGGGAGGACCCGGTCTCCGCGGTCGTGTACGGCGGCACGCCCGAGCGCGTCTGCCGTACCATCGTTGATGGCGTCGTCAGGTACGACCGAGGAGGTACCCAGTGGCACGAGCTTCGAGCAAGAGCGGCCGCCGCCCGCGGCCGAATGCTCGCGCCCGGCAGCAGGCGGTAGCTCCCGCGGAGCAGCAGCAGAAGCAGAAGCCGAGGGAGCGAAGCTACGAGGACGACCTCTTCTTCACGCGGCTTCGCCGCCACCAGAAGCCGATCTTCGTCCTGCTCGCGGTCCTGTTCGCGCTCAGCTTCATCATCCTCGGGGTCGGCTCCGGCAACGGCTTCCTCGGCGACATCTTCCAGGGGGCCGGCGGCGGCAACTCACCGATCGAGTCGGTTGACGAGGCGAAGAGGAAGGCGGCCGAGCGCCCGGACGACCCGGAGGCGCAGATGGCGCTGGCCGAGGCGCTCCTCGCCGCGGGGCTGCCGCTCGAGGCCGCCGAGCCGCTCGAGCGCTACGTCGAGCTTGCCCCGACAGACGCCGACGGGCTGAAGCTGCTCGGCTCGATCTACGCCCAGGCGGCACAGGACGCTCGCGAGCGCCGCGGCGAGCTCCAGCTCGAGGCGTTCTCGGGCTCGTTCCAGGCGAACGCCTACACGTTCCCCGGCTCGAACGGGTTCATCGGCGCGCTCGGCGATGACCCGATCGAGCAGGCGGTCTCGCAGCAGGTGGCGGCGGAGGCCGGCGAGCTCGGCAAGGAGTCGGCCGAGTACTACGAGAAGCAGGTACCGGTCTACGAGCGCCTGATCGAGCTCGACCCGGCCGACGCGTCCCTCTACGTCCAGCTCGGCGAGGCCGCCGACAACGCCGGTGACGGCCCGAAGGCGATCGACGCGTTCCGCACGTACCTGGAGCTCGAGCCCGACGGCCCGTACGCTGCGGCCGTCAAGGAGAAGCTCGCAGAGCTCGACGCCGGCTCCTCGATCGGCTAGGAGCGGCCCGCGGGCGCGGCGGCGGACGTGGCGCGAAATCCGCTGCGCAGCGAGGCCGAGGCGTTCGGCTACGTCATCGTCGCCGGCGCGATTGCGCTCGCAGTCGGCCTGATCGGCTGGGCCGCCGGCACGGGAGCGGGGCTCGCCGTCCTGCTCGGGGTTGCGGTCGGCATTCCGGCCGGCCTGTACCTCGGCTCGGAGCCGGGTGCGCGCGGGCTACCGATCTGGCAGCGAGCCGGCGGGGCCCGCTGGCGGGTGCTCGTGCTGGCGGTCGGGTCCGACCCGGGCCGGGTGCTGCTCGAGGAGGTGGGCTACCGGGCCCGGGGACGGACCCCGGAGGTAGCCGTCGTCGTGCCGGCCGGGCCGGTCGCCCGGCCCCGCCTCGACGCCGCCCTCGCCCGTCTCGCGGCGGCGGGCATCGCCGCGCGCGGCCACGTCGGCGCTGGCGAGCTCGAGGGGTCGCTCGCGGCCGCGCTCGCAGCGTTCGCCGCGGACGAGGTGCTCGTCTGCACCGGCTCGCCCGACGGTGTCGCGTGGCCCGCGCGGGACGCCGTGGCGCGGCTGCGCTCGGCGTGCGCCGTCCCGGTCACGCACGTCGTCGAGCGGCCCGGCGAGGGCCCGTAGCGTCGGAGCGCGCCTACTTGCCGGCGCTCGCGGCGACGTAGTCCGCGACGGCCTGGATCTGCTCGGGGGTGAGCTGGCCAGCGAGCGAGGGCATGGCGCCCTTGCCGTTCGTGACGCGGTCGAGCACGAGCGCGACGTCCGGGGCGGACTCGTCGAGGCTCGGACCGACCGCGCCGCTGGTACCCGCGGCGGCCAGGAGATGGCAGGAGCCACAGCTCTGGATGAAGATCGCCTCGCCGTCCGCCTCCTCGCCCGTGCCGCCGCCCCCGCCGCCCGCAGGCGGCGCGCAGCGGGAGTCGCCGGCGTTACCGGCGCAGGTGGCGACGAAGTAGGCGACGTCGTCCGCGCCCGTTCCGGTGACGAGGTCGGCCGGCATGCCGAGTCCGATCCCGGGGTAGGCGATCTGCTCGCGCACGACCTGCTCGAACGTGGAGGGCTCGAAGCCCTGGTCGCGGGAGGCGCGGAAGGCGTCGTCGAGGTTCGGCCCGGCCGCCCCGGCCGTCCCCGCAGCCTCGAGCGTGTGGCAGGAGCCGCAGGCCGGCTTGCCGGCCTCCCCCTCGACGAACAGGCGACGCCCGTTGCCGAGGTCGGTGCCCTCGCTGACGTCCCCCGAGCAACCGGTGAGCAGGGCCGCGGCCGCGAGCGCGGGCAGCACGATCAGGAACAGCCGGCGCATCAGATCACGTAGACCGTCGTGTAGACGACGATCCACATCACGTCGACGAAGTGCCAGTAGATCCCGGGCAGCTCGACCCCGTGGTGGTGCTGCGCGGAGTAGTGGCCTCGCGCGGCTCGCACGAACGCGATCGCGAGCAGCGTCAGGCCGACGAAGACGTGCAGGCCGTGCAGGCCGGTCAGACCGTAGAACGTCGAGCCGAACGCGAGGTCGCGGGGGCTGAAGCCGAGCCGCGTGTACTCGCGGGCCTGGATCAGCAGGAACGCGAGCCCGAGCAGGAACGTCAGCCCGAGCCCGGCGACGAGGCCGCTGCGGTCGTCGCGTTTGATCGACTGGAGCGCCCAGTGGACGGTGAAGCTCGACGTGACGAGGATGATCGTGTTCAGGAGCGCGAGGAAGACCGGCAGCTCGTACGGCTCGGGCGGCCAGGTCTCGGCGCCCACCGAGACCCGGGCGAAGAAGTAGGCGGCGAAGAACGACCCGAACAGCATCGCCTCCGAGGCGATGAAGAGGTACATGCCGACGAGGACCGGCGGCACGCGCGAGCTCGCGTGCGCGGCCGGCGGGTGGTCGCCGTGCCCGTGGGCCTCGCTGTGGGCGACCGCGGTCACGCCCATGCCTCCACCGGCGCGGAGACCGCGTGGCGGCGTCCACTCACCGCGCGCCCACCTCCTCGGGCTCAGCGACGCCGGCTCGCTCCCCGGCGAAGACCGCGTGGCGCGCCCCGGGGACACCGTACCCGTAGGGGCCGCCGACGACGGTCGGGATCTCGTCGAAGTTGAACCTCGGCGGCGGCGAGGGGACGAGCCACTCGAGCGTTCGGGCACGCCAGGGGTTGGCGGGCGCGGGCTGTCCCGCGAGCCAGCTCACGACCAGGTTGTAGACGAACACGAGCGTGCCGGCTCCGAGCGCGAACGAGCCGAGCGTGCTCAGCAGGTTCCAGTCGGCGAAGGCGGGGTCGTAGTCGGCGACGCGGCGGGGCATCCCCCGCAGGCCGACGTAGTGCTGGACGAAGAAGGTGAGGTTGAAGCCGACCAGGGTCAGCCAGAAATGGACGTGGCCGAGGCGCTCGTTGTACATCCGGCCGGTCATCTTCGGGAACCAGTAGTAGGCGCCCGCGAAGATCGTGAAGACCGAGCCGCCGAAGAGCACGTAGTGGATGTGGGCGACCACGAAGTACGTGTCCGAGGCGTGCTGGTCGATCGTGACGGAGCCGAGGTAGACGCCGGAGAGCCCCCCGATCACGAACATCAGGATGAAGCCGAGCGCCCATAACATCGGCGTCTTCAGGTTCAGCTTCCCCTCCCAGAGAGTGGCGAGCCAGCTGAAGACCTTGATCCCCGTGGGCACCGCGATCAGGAGCGTCGTGACCATCATCGGGATCCGCAGCCACGGCGCCATCCCGGCGACGAACATGTGGTGGGCCCAGACGGCGAAGCCGAGGATCAGGATCGCGACGAGCGAGAGCGCCATCAGCCGGTAGCCGAAGATCGGCTTGCGGGCGAAGGTCGAGATCACCTCGGAGATGATCCCGAACCCGGGCAGGATCATGATGTAGACGGCCGGGTGCGAGTAGAACCAGAAGATGTGCTGGTAGCCGATCGCGTAGCCGGCCGCGTCGGGGACGAAGAAGTTCGTGTGCAGCACCCGGTCGAGCAGGAGCATGAACTGGGAGCCGGCGATGAACGGCGTCGCGAGCACGACGAGCAGCGAGGTCGTGAAGTTCGCCCAGACGAGCAGGGGCATCCGCCAGAACGTCATCCCCGGCGCCCGCATCGTGATGATCGTGACGAGGAAATTGAGCGCGGTCAGGATCGATGACGCCCCGGCGAACTGCACGCCCATCTGGAACATCAGGTTGCCGACGGGGTTGACCTCCGCGAGCGGCGGGTAGTTCGTCCAGCCGGCGGCGAACTGGCCGCCCGGGAGCAGGAAGCCGGCCAGCATGATCCCGCCCGCGATCGGCAGGAGCCAGAACGAGATGGCGTTCAGGCGCGGGAACGCCATGTCCGGCGCCCCGATCATGAGCGGGATCACGTAGTTGCCGAAGCCCGCGAAGACCGGGACGATGAACAGGAAGATCATCAGCGCCGCGTGCGCCGAGACCAGCCCGTTGTAGGCCTGCGTGTCGACGAACTGGGAGCCGGGCTGGGCAAGCTCCGCCCGCACGAGCAACGCGAGCAGGCCGGCGACCAGGAAGAACAGGAACGTGGTCGCCACGTACTGGACACCGATCACCTTGTGGTCGGTGTTGACCCGGAAGTAGTCGCGCCAGGAGTCGGCGCCGTGACCGCTGTGATCCTCGGGGCGCGTCCGGCGCCCCGAGATCCAGTAGGCCCAGTAGTCGAACGCCCCCATGCCGGCGAGGAACGCGAGCGGCGTGATGATCGTCCAGGCCGTGAGCAGGACCTCGAGCGACCAGACCGGCTCCCAGCTCGCGGTCCAGCGGATCCCGCAGACGAGCGCGGTCGCGAGCCCGAACCCGAGCGGCGTCGTCCAGAGCGCCCGCAGCCAGCCGCCGCGGGTGAGCCGCCGCCACCCGCCGGGCGCCGGCGTTCGCACCTCGCCGCCGTAGCCGTGTCCGAGCGTGTCAGCCGTCCGCATTCGCCCGCTACCCCTGCGTCGCCGCCACGAGGTACTCGACGAGCGCGTCGAGCTCCTCCCCGGAGAGCTGCTCGCCGTAGTTGCCCGGCATCACGCCCGCCTGGTAGCCGTCGGCGACCGTCGCGTCGGGATCGACAATCGAAGAACGCACGGCGTCCGGGTCGGCGCCCGCGAGGGCCGCATCGAGGTCGGGGCCGACTGCGCCGGCGCTGCCGGCTGCGGCAAGGGCGTGGCAGCCGCCGCAGCCCGCGTTCGCGAAGACCTGGGAGCCCAGCTCGGCTCCGCCCGCGGCGACCGCCGCCCGCTGTTCCGCCGCCCACGCATCGAACTCGGCGGGCTCGAGCACGATCGCGTGCGCGCGCATGACCGCGTGCCCGAGCCCGCAGAGCTCGGTGCAGATGAGCGCGAACGTGCCCGTCCTCGTCGGCGTCACGAGCAGGCGTTGCGTCGTTCCGGGGACGAGGTCCTGCTTGACCCGCCACTCCGGCACCCAGAACGAGTGGATCACGTCGTCGGCCTCGAGCTTCAGCTCGACCTGCTCGCCCAGCCGGACGCGCAGCTCGCCGGTCGTGACGCCCAGCTCCGGGTAGGTGAAGCTCCAGGCGAACTGCGCCGCCCGGACCTCGATCACGCCGTGCCCCGCGCGGGCGTCCTCGTTCTTGACGAGGACGACCGCGCTGAAGACGGCGATCGCGGTCACGAGCCCGGCGGGGATCGCCGTCCAGACCAGCTCGAGCTTCGTGTGCCCGTGGATCGGCTGGCCGTCCTCGTCGTCGCCGGGCCGAGCCCGGAAGCGCACGACGGCGTAGACGAGGGCGGCCGCGACGATCACGAAGATCGCAAGCGAGATGATCGAGGCGAGCCAGTAGAGGTCGTCGATCCGCCCGCCTTCGCGCGACCCGCTCTCGGGCAGCCAGGGAACGAAGTACGCGACCACGAACGCGGCCCCGCCGAGAACGGCACTCAGGCCCACGAGCCTCGCGATCGTACTCCTACGCACGTCCCTCCTCCCGGCACCGCAGCGCGACTGGCCCCTAGCGTACTCGGCGCGTCGGGTCGATGGCAAAAATCGACAGTCTTGCGACGGGTGCCGGCCGGCCGGCGTCAGCCGGCGGGACGCTCGCCGGCCGGCTCGATCCGCGTCGCGCCGACGAACGCGAGCGCCGCGAGCGGCAGCGCGGCGGCGGCGAGGAAGCCGACGCGCCCGTCGCCGGGAAGCGAGAAGGCCAGGCCGAGCAGGGGCGTCAGGCCGACGACGAGCAGGTTCGCGGCCATGTTGACGACGCCGACGGCGGCTGCCGGCGCGTCCGGGCGCACCCT
>WBZR01001718.1_pt2 | contig 13441 bp, 12 predicted proteins | sample 5204231 | NCBI WGS metagenome assembly WBZR01 (sample SAMN12412403, study PRJNA552823) | activated sludge metagenome | isolation source: activated sludge from anammox sidestream of wastewater treatment plant... | place: USA: Virginia | collected 2017-08 | reverse complement strand
AGGCGTCCTGCCCTCTCGCATTTTAATGAAATTTGGGGTAAAGATACGCATGGTGGCAAAACAAACGTTGGAGAGACGTCAATGAAATGGAAAGAAGCGCCGGGCCGCTCACTCGCAGCCGTGGCAGGGATTACCACCCTCGCGTTCCTCCTGGCAGTGTTTGCGGCTGGTGTCGTGGCACTGTCGCCGCGCACGGCCTCGGCCGCCCCGCCGGAGCCATGCTCCACTGCCGAGCCACTGATCCAGGCGGGTGTGGCTGACTATCAGCCACAGGTCTCGGTGTCCCCCAACAAGGGCCCGGGTGGCAGCACCGCCCAGTTGCACATCTGGAACTTCCTGCCAGATCAGGCGGTCAACGCCATTTTCCGCTCAGCCGGTGACCCGGTGGTCGCACAGGGCACTGTCGGTGCAAACGGCGAGGCCTACCTCAACTTCACCGTCCCGCAGGCGCCGGACGGGGTCTACTGGATCCTCGTTGCCCAGGAGAACCGGACCTGCGTTCACGCAGCCGTTCACTTCACCATTGGCCAGGTTCCGCCGCCAACACCCACGGTTGCTCCGCCAACCCCCACCACGCCCCCGCTGGCGAGTGCCACGCCCATTGCCCCCAAACCGACCGTGACGGTTGTCCCGCCGGTTACGGGCTCCGGCGATACCGGCGGGACCGATTCGGGTGCCAACAGCGGGCTTCTCCTCATCGCCCTCGCAATTGCGAGCACCGGGTTCGGCCTGCTTGGCCTCGGGTACAGCCGCCGGTCGCGCTAGCACACCGCAGAGTCGATACGCCAGGGGCCCCCGTCAAACGGGGACCCCTGGTGGTGAGCACGTTGGACTGCTCGGCTCTAACTCGTCATGCCGCCGAGACCGACAAGTGCCCGGCCGTGCTCGATTTCGCCCATGTGGCGAAGTCCGTGCTGATAGATGAAGCACTCCAGCACCTCGAGCTTCCGCAGCGGGGCGTTTGCCCCGATCACGATCCCACAGAAGATGTTCTGCATGTTCGGTGGCAGTTTCGGCAGGAGAACTTCGGCGAGTTGCTCCGCTGTTACTGATGGGAGCAGCGTGTTGGTCCGGGCAATTACCCCGGCCTGGTACGCCCGCCATGCGTCGATATCTTCAAACGTGAGCTGCTCCATCTCCGCCACCGTCTCTTCGCGGCCGAACGAGTCGACGCTCACACCGATCTTTGCCGGCCACCCGCCGCTCACCCAGAGTGGTGGTTCCCGCAAGAATGGCCCACTGATGGACTGGTCCTGCGCCCGAATGTAGTGGCTGAAGCTGAACGCCAGCGGCAGAACCCCCGCCCGTTCGTGGTGGTTCATCTGCTCCAGTGTCAGGTCACTCACGGCCCGCTCCCAGAGGACATTCATCGCCCGGATCCGGTTTTTCAGCGATCCCAGGAACATCTCTTCGTACGGCATCAGGCGCCTCGTTTTGTCACAGCGATACGCTGCATATCACGGGCCACGCGAATCGGTCCGCCGTAGACGGCACTCATACCCTGCATGAACTCGCGCTCGCGTTCCGTGTCGTTCGGAATCGGCGGAATGATGTGCGAGAGGACCAGTTCGCCAACACCTGCGCGCTTCGCCAGTCCCGCTATGTCGTCCGTGGCGATGTGGTAGGTCGGCACATCGTCCAACAGGTCTGCCTCCCTGCCGCGGCCCACGCCCCGGAGCATCGATTGGACCTGCGCGAGGAGCGGCGCACTCATCGCTTCGCAGACCAGCATGTCGGCGCCTTGCGATGCTGCGGCCAGCGATTCGCAAAACGACGTGTCGCCCGAGAGCACCGCAGTCAACCCGCCATGCCTGACCCGGTACCCGAAAGCCGGGACAACCGGAAAATGGTCGACCTCGAACGCTTCGAAGGCGATTCCACCTACCTCCAGGAACGCCAGTGGTGTCCTGGAGACTGGCACTTCCGTGACTTCCACCTTGATGCCGTCCGGGTGCAGCTTGTCACCATGGTGCTTCTGCCGGAAACCGATATCCCTGCGCAGAGCCATGAGGAAGCCATCCACCATCTCCTGTGTCCCGTCTGGCCCGAACACCCGCAGCGGTGTCGCCGAACCGGATGTCCAGCGCTGGAAGAGGAAGTCCGGGAAGTCGGTCATGTGGTCGGTGTGCATGTGCGTGAAGATGGCAACATCGATGCTCGATGGCACCACCCCGGAGGGCCGCAGCCTCCGTGACGCGCCCCAGCCGCAGTCGACGAGCACGTTGGTCCCGCCCGCGCTGATGACATTCCCGGCGCCGCAACGATCGGCACTCTGGAGGGGGCTGCCCGTCCCCAGGAAAACAATCTCCATCGAATCTGGCATGCTGCGTCTCCTCGCGATTCCCATGCGTGGCAGCCACGGAGGCCGTGGCTGCCGGGCGAGGGCTAACGGTAGGAGGCGCGGGCGGCCCTGTCAACAACTATTGGCACTTCAAGCGCCAACTTCATGCCCTATTCCCTGAAAGAGTGCCCTCAGGCCGTGCTGGAGGGCCGCCGCAACGGCGGTGTCGTCCAGACCTCGAGCGTGCAGGAAGTCGTAGGTCTCGAATGCACACAGGGTATCGGCCACAGCCAGGGCCTCAGGCCGTTCTCCCGGCTGCATCGCGGCGAGCTCGGGCTCAAACTGGCGCTCCACCTGCCGGCCGAGCTGCCGCAGGTTCTGGTGCAGGGCCTCGGAAAGCACGGCATAGAATGGCGCCCGAATCCGGGCGACCCTGGCTGCTCCGCGAATCCGGGTGAAGAGCCGCATGCGCTGCGCAACGATGGCATCGATCCGCGCGTTCAGCGGCCCTTCACCAATTCGCGGCAGTTCGACGAACTCCCGCACACGCTCCAGGTGCCGTGCAAACGCCGCCTGGTCCAGGTCATCGCGATCGGCGAAGTAGCGAAAGAACGACCGCCGCGACACCCCCGAGCGCTTTGCGACCTCTTCCGCGCCGGGCCGCAGGTTCCCCTCTGCATAGAAATCGAGCAACGCATCGACGACCGCCAGCCGGTTCCGCTCACGCCATGCCCGCCGCCCGTCGACCTTCCCCGCCTTCTCAGGAGCGCCACCCGTCGAGTCCACACGGCATTCTGAGACGCTGACATCGGCACCGGCAATAGTGTCACAGGGCCGAGTGGGCCGCATGGCGCGTCCCCGTTCGCACCCTGACGCGCCGCCCGTGCCGCGCGATGCTGGTCCCGGTGACCGTGGAGGCCCGCTCATGAACACTATCCTTTTGCTGGCGATTGCCCATGGCGGACGTGGCGATCATATGAACTGGGGCTGGGGGGGCTGGCTCCTGACGGCGCTGATGGTGGCCGCGTTCTGCGCGGTACTCGCCGCGCTCATCTTCGGGCTCGTCCGATGGGCCGGCCGGCGGCCGCTCAATCCTCCTCCGCCAGCAGCTGATTCGGCTCTCCAGATCGTCCGCGAACGCTTCGCTCGCGGCGAGATCACCGAGGAGGAGTTCGAGCGGATGACCCGGCGGCTTTCCTGAACCTGCTCTCCCTGGCGAATCCACCGGGGCAGACCAGCGACTCCCTCCCGGCGTTGGTGGAGAGTCAGCCCGGTTGCGTCTGCGTATGGCGACCGGGCTGATGTGAGTGTGTCGCTCCGCCGGGTAACGTCACGGGCCGCTTCTACTTCAGGCTCCAGCGGACCTGCACATCCACCGTCACCTTCTGCGAACCGGACTGGATGGGAGTCGCCGCGCCGGCGGCAGACACATCCCGCGCCGTGGGGACGGCATACGCGATGGGCGGCGAACTCTGGGTGCCTTCGCTGATCATGACTGGCTTGCCGATCGTGACATCGCCGAACCTCGCGAGTTCGTCAGCCTTCGCCCGGGCGTCCTTCATCGCCGCCTCGCGTGCCTGCGAGAGCACCTTCGAGTTATCGTCAATCGCGAAGCGGATGCTGTTCAGCCGGCTTGCGTCGCCGCCTGCAGCCGTTGCGTCATCGACGATCTTGCTGACGTTCTCGAGCTTCCGGATCTTCGCCTCTACCGTGTTCGTCACCGTATACCCGGTGATCTTTGGCTCCTGGTCTTTCAGGTAGGTGTACTGCGGCTGAATCGAAAGCCCGATCGTCTTGATGTCCTTGTCGTCCACACCGTTCTTCTTGATCGATGAGATGACGGCGTCGGCGGCCTTGGCCGCCTGGTTGCGCGCATCGGCCACATTGGCCGCTGTCAACTGGATACCGATATCCAGGTACGCCGTGTCGGCTGGTGCTTCTATCTCGCCATGGCCTGTAACGACGATGCCCGTCTGGTCAGCCGCCTGACTGTTCACGATTGTGTCCCCTTCGTCGCATGCGCTGAATAGGACGGCCGCGGGGAGGGCAGCGGCCGCCAGGAGTAACCACCTTGTTCGCATCTTAGGACCTTCCCTTTCGTTTGTAGGTCACAACTGCCCCCGCGGCTGCGCCAAGAGCGATGACCGCGAGGCCAGCTTCGAGTGCACGATAAGCGGTTGGGGTATCGCCCTCGTTTCGCGATGCCAGCGAGGGAACCGCCTCATCTGCCGGCCGGTGGGGCACTCCATCCGTCTTGCTGCCGGGGGATGGTGCGCCTGCCGCGTCCGCTGCCCGGGTTCCCAGTGCCTCCGGGTGAATCGAGCCAGGCGCCGTGGATGGAACGGACTGTGCACCCGTGCCACCGATTTCCGGCACCGCGATTCCCTTCGGTGCAGGCGTGGATGCCGGGGCGGCTGGCGGTGCTGCCTGCCCCTCGGTGTTTACGCCGCCCGCCCCGCTGGCACTATTTGAGAACGCCCCGTTCCCGGAGGCCGGGGCGGCAAGTGACGCCGTCTCTTCGCCCGGAGATGAGAGATCGATGGCAACGACGGAGATGAGCGCGATCAGGGCGGCTCCCGAGACGACCGCCGCCCCGCGGAACAGCCACGATGGTGAGCCACTCGCCTGCGGCCGGGCGGATTGTTCTACCATCGCCCGCGTGAGCCTGAACGACCGCGGCGCCGCAACCTCCGGCAATGCCGCGATGAGTGCGCTCGCCTGGCGGAGACCGGCAACCTGTTCACGGCAGACCGCGCACTGTGCGAGGTGTAATTCGAAATCCCTCAACGCCCGGCCGCCAAGCTCGCCATCGATATAGGCGCTTGCGGCTCCTTGCCATCGCCGATGGGGTCCAGGCGGCCACCCGAGTCTCATCGATTACCCCTCTCGTCCTTCCAAACGTGCCCGGTCGCCGAAAAGTTCCGGCCTCCCGGTAAGGATCTGGCGAAGCCGTTCCCGCCCGCGGTGAATACGCGACTTCACCGTCCCAATGGATGAGTTGGTCATGGCCGCCACTTCCTCGTAGTGAAAGCCGTAGTAGTCGCAGAGCAGCACGGCCCGGCGTTGGTCGAAGGGGATGCTGAGCAGCGCTGCCTGGAGTGCTGCGGCCAACTCCCGCTGCTCAACGACAACTTCGCCAGAAGGATCACCGCCGGGGATCTCAATGGGAGCGTCCATAGCGTCGAAGATTTCATTGAGGGATCCGGCCGCATCCTTCCGTTTGCGACGCCGCAACTCGTCCTTGCTTTCGTTCGCGGCGATCCGCAGCAGCCAGCTGCGGAGGTTGCTTCCAGCGAATGAATGAAGGGCGCGGTAGGCCGAAAGGAACGTCTCCTGGGTGGCGTCCTCCGCCGCCTCGGCGTTTCCGAGCAGCCGCAAACAGAGGGTGTAGACCGCCGACTGGTAGCGCTCAACAAGGCTGTTGAACGCATCCAGCGAGCCGTCCCTTGAAAGAGAGACCAACTGCTCGTCTGTGGTGCGGCCTCCCTCGTTCATGCGTGCGAGGGTAGGAGAACCCGATGTAAAGGGCGATACGTGCAACGACGGACGGAGGGCCTGGGAGGCATGGTACGCTGATGAAGATGGACAACGCTGGCGAACGCCCGGAGAGTGGCGGCCCCGATTCGGCCGACGGCTCCGAAAGCTGGTATTTCGATCTCCCCAGTGGCGCCTGGGAGCGACAAGAGCAGAAGAACCGCGAACTCCGCCAGCGAGTGCTGGAAAACGCCGCGGAACGCTCTGAACGTGACCCATTTGCCCGCCGAAAGCCCGAGCCTGAAGCGAAAAAGGGCGGCCTCTTCGGCTTTGGCCGCAAGAAGGAGGCGCCTGTCGCCCGTGAGACTGCGGGTGGCACCTATCGCCTCGCTCGCCCCGGTGAACTCGCTTCGCCGCCGGCTCCTGGCCTCGATGATGACGACGACTGGTCGACGGAATCATTCGACGTCCCGCCCGCGACGCTGGTCCAGCCGCCCGCCCGTGTCGATGACGATGAGTGGGGTTTCACCCCGGCCGATGACGCGGATGAAGGTGACGGGCTGCCGCGGTACCCCGAGGAGCGTCTCGACGGTGCCAGCGAAGACGGCCTCGCGGCCATGCATGCCTGGGCCACGCGGGCGCCTGTCGCCGAGCCCATGGAGGAACTCCCGGCGGAGGAGGAGGTCTCGGAGCATGCGGCCCGGATGCTGAGTGACGATGCCTCCATCGGTGCGGGCGCGGTTCCGAGGTTCGACGAGCCGGAGCCCGCCACTTCCGGCTGGGGCGGTATCTTCGGTCACACCGGCCAAAGCGATGAGGACGATGGGCTCGCGGCCATGTCTGCCTGGGCACGGCGCCGACCCGTCGACAGTCCTGAGACACCCTCCGACGGTGAGCACCCTCCCGTTGTGTTCGCCCCGGACGACGATGACAGTGACGTTGGCCCGAAGAGCTGGGCCGAGATCCGCGCTCTGCGCCAAAAGCAGCATGAAGAGGAGATGCATCGGGACGCCGGGACGGCGACCAGCCGCTGGGAGTCGATGTTCAATGTCAGGCCGGGTGAGGCTGGCCAGCAGCGTCCTCCCGGGGACGGCGATGAGACTCCCGATGAACCCGGCGAGGTCCAGCCGGAAGGCCTTGCTGCCATGCGGGCATGGCTCGAGAAGGGCCCTGTCATAGATGAAGATGAACATCCCCGTCGGATCCTTGCCGGTGATGATGAAGATGACCCTGGCGCCGGGAATGAGCCCCCGCTCCCTGTTCGCGCCGAACTCCTCGAGCCGTTCGACTGGGAGCGCGATGAAACCCCGGCGAGCCCGCGCGAGGTGCCTCCGGAACTCCTGAAGCCATTCGACTGGGAGTCGGATGAGCGTGCGGAAGCCATCGAGTTCCGTGAGGCGGGCGACGACCGGATGACCCCGCTCTCCGCCGAGGAGGTGCCCGCCAATCCGCTCGAGTCCGTGGATACCGTGCTCAGCGACGGCGAATCCATCATTGAGCCGGCTGCGGCCACCCTCAAAAATGATGCGGAGGCCGGCCTGACCGTAGCCGCGGCCTTCGATATGCCACCGCCGGCCCAGCCTGTAGAACCTGACCTCTCGATCTTTGGATCCCTGGATCCCGAGCCTTCGGCCACAATGCCCCCGATAGAACCGCCGGGAGCGCGAAAGCGTGGATTCCTGGGCCGCCTGTTTGGTCGCAATGAGGAAATTCCAGCGCCGCGGAAGGCCACCCTTGACGAGGCTACGCCAGACTGGTTTGCAGTCGACGAGGACGCTCCGGCCGGGGACCTGGGTACTGCTTCGCTTGCGGCTGACTCGCTCGATGCAGGGGCAGCCGACCTGGGAAACAGCTGGGTCGAGGAGCCCGAGGATGCCGCTTCTGTGCCAACGACCATGTGGCAATGGCCCGACTCGCCGCCCGGGCCCGCAACCGACGAAGCGGACGGCCCTGCCGATGCAATGGATGCAACGCCGTGGCAGTCCTTTGGTTCGTTCCAGGGAGAGCCCGAGCGCATCGCACCCATGGCCGATCCCCAGGTTGCCGATACGAACCGGGTGTTTGGTGGTTACGTCGAAGCCAGCGCACCCGTCGAGGAAGAACCACTCGTCGAGCCCGCCGTCGCATTCATGGAGCCGTGGGAGCCTTTCGGTGTTACTGGCGATACCCCGGCCATCGAAGAGGAACCCTCCGCCGAGCCAGTGAACGCGTCCCTCGAAGACGAGACAGAGGAAACGGCCGCGACAACGGAGCCCTGGCCGTGGGAGCCCTTCGGTGTTGGCGATGCCCCGGCCATCGAAGAGGAACCCTCCGCCGAGTCAGTGAGTGCGTCCCTCGAAGGCGAGACCGAGGAGACGGCCGCGACAACGGAGCCGTGGCCCTGGGCATCCTTCGGTGTTACTGGCGATGCCCCGGCCATCGAAGAGGAACCCTCCGTCGAACCGGTGAACACATTCCTCGAGAGCGAGTCCGAGCAAACGGCTGCAGCAACGGGGCCCTGGGAGCCCTTTGGCACCCCCGAGCCGACATCCGATGCCAGCGATGACCACCTCATCGACCCGCTCGCCATCTCGGGTGGACTCGACGATGAAAATGCCACCGGAGGCTGGGCACCCGAGGCATTCGACCAGCCGGTCATCTCATTCGCTGGTGACGACGCCCTCGAGACCGCGCCTGACGAATCTCAGCCAGGGGCTGCCGAGTTCGAGCCGGCCTTCGCCGCGACGGGCATTGCGGAAGCCAGGGACGAGGAACCATGGGCTGGCATCTCTGCCGCCGACGCGCCTGGGCCCTCTGACCGTGAATTTGCTGAGCCAGCCGGCCTTGTTCCAGGCGAATCGCCTGCAGAGCCCACCAGCATCCATCATGGCGCCGCGATCGCAGATGTATCGGGCGATGATGCGGAAGCTGGCTGGTCGTGGGACTTCAACGACCTCGATGACGACCAGGAGAGTGTGGACCAACCTCTCGCCATCAATGTTGGTGATGATGAGTTCGCGTGGGCGCCAACGGATAACGCGGACGGCGAGGCACCTGTCGCGGCGTGGCTCGCTGGTGCCGGGCAGCCTGGTAGCCTCCCCGTTCCTGCCCGGTTCGACGAGATGAATCTCGTCCCGGACCTGGACGATGACCCGCGGAGTGCTCTTTCCGAGGCCGGCGATGAGGGGCTGCCCGCGGCACCCGAACCGCTTGCGATTTTCGGTGACGATACCTCGGACGAACCATGGGCCGCCGCCGATATGCTCGATGCTGCCGGGGACGAACAGGATCAACTGGAGGGGAAAGGCGCCGGCGAGACCATGGTGCCGGATGCCGAACTCGAGAACTCAGCGAGTTCTGACGATCCTGGCCCTCCGCACATCGTACCTTTCCCACAGGATGACCCCTGGGCCGAGTTCATCGCTCGGCGAGAACGCGAGGTGAGCGACGAGGAGCGCGTTGCGGCTGAGCGTTGGAATACAGTGTTTGGGACAGCCCCCCAGGGAAAATCCGACGCCGAGGCTGGTGACGGCGACCAGACCTCGGCGGATGCTGCGACCGCCGAAACCCGCCATGCGGAAGTGTCCGAGACCGGTTCGTACGACGACCCTCGACGGCCGATGAGCCCTCCTGCGGCAGGCGCCGAACAGGACGATCCATGGGCGGCAATTGCCGCGGCCAGCGGATACGATGCCGCGACGGAATCCGGGATGGCCGTCTACATGCCTGGTAACGCTGAGACGCCCGCCGACGACCCGTGGCAATCGTTCACGGCCCGCCATCAACGGCCCGCCACGGACCGCCCGGACCTGGCTGATACTGCATCAGCACGTGACCCCTCTCCGGCAGCCCCATGGGATGACGACGAGACCAGCCTCTCACCCGACGAGTTTATCGTCCGGGCATTTGAGCGGAAGGCTGCCGAGGCGCTCCCCGAGGAGCGGGAACCGGACCCCATTGCTGATGCCGACGCCGATAAGGGTGTCGCACGCCTCCTGGGGGATGAGGGTGAGGACATCATGCGCGAGACGGCTGCGAGCGAGGCGGGCCCCCGCTCCTTCGCCCGCATGAGCGCCTGGGCCCCCCAGCGGTCCGGCCACCTCGTCACAAATCCGAACGAGGCCCCGTGGGAGAGTGACCAGCCCGCTGCCGATGACGACTTCACAGGCCTTGGCGGGCCGTCGTACGAACCATCGCTGAATGTTGATGTCCCGGCACCGCCATTTCCGCCCGCGGCCGAACTCGATGGCTTCGATCCCAGGCCCGTCCCACTGGCCGCCGGCCAGTCGAAGACCAGGACGTGGGTCCGTGAGGTGGTGGAGACGGGTCTCCTTGCGCTGCTCGTGTTCCTTGCGGTACGCGCCAGCTTCCAGAACTTCAAGGTCGATGGGAGCTCCATGTACCCGACTCTTCAGAACGGGCAGTTCCTCATCGTCAACAAGCTCGAGTACTCCCAGGTGGACATGGAGAAGCTCTCCACCTTTCTCCCCTTTGTTGACCCGGGAACGAATCCGAAGCGCAACGTCTTCCATCCACCGCAGCGCGGCGACATCGTGGTCCTCAAGGATCCGCGCAAGCCCGATACCGACCTCATCAAGCGCATAATCGCCCTCCCCGGTGAGTCGGTGGAGATAGTCAACGGCAGGGTCTACATCAACGATCACCTGCTCGAGGAGCCATATATCAAGTCACCCTGGCACGACACGAAGAGTAAGATCACGATCCCCGACGGACAGTACTACGTCCTCGGTGACAATCGTGATAACAGCCTCGATAGCCGCAGCAGCCAGGTTGGCCTCGTCCCCGGAGACCTCATCATCGGGAAGGCCACGCTCTCGTACTGGCCGCTTGAACGCTTCGGGCTCGCTCCGAACCAGGGTGGTGATATCTCCTCGCAGGATGGGCCGCCGCGCCTCACCGCGCAGCTGGTCCCCTCACACTGACGATGCTCGAGGGTTATGCGAGACTGGCAGTACCATCCCTCCATGCCCTATTTCGAATCGGAAGCCGTGAATCGTGAATCGTGAATTGAGCATGATGCTCGAGGAGCGCGGGGCGCTCCTCCGTGGTCACTTCCAGCTCTCGAGCGGACGCCACGGTGACACCTACATCGAGAAGTTCCGTATCCTCCAGTGGCCGGACCTCACAAGTGAGTTCTGCGCCCGTATCGCCGCGCACTTTGCGGGCCAGCCGAACATCGTTGCCGGCCCCACCACCGGGGGGATTATTCTCGCGTACGAAACCGCACGCCACATGGCCCTCCCGATGATCATCGCGGAGAAGAGGGACGATGGCTCGGGCAAGCGTGAGTTCAAGCGCGGCTTCCAGGTTGGCAAGGGTGACCGCGTCCTCGTGGTCGATGACGTGCTGACCACCGGCGGCAGCATCCGCGAGGTGCTCGATGCGCTGCGCGAACGGGGCGCCGAAGCGATCGGCGTGGGCGTCCTCGTCGACCGGACGAACGGCAAGGTCGATTTCGGTGTGCCGTTCTTTGCCTGCATGTCACTCGATGTGAAGTCGTATGACCCGGCGGACTGCGAGCTCTGCCGCGCCAATATGCCCCTCACCATCACCTGACGCCACAGCTGCCGCGGCTATCTGGATAGCGACAAACTCCCCAGGCCCGGCCGGTAGGGATTGCCACGGCGAGGTTGGCCAATGCTGGCGTGACCAACCCCCACCCTCGCCGATGAACTGCACCCCGTGAACCGGGGCGATACCTCTCTTACGCGCGCTTCCGGGTGCTGCGGAACCAGGCGTCTTCCTCGGCAAACCGTGCCGCGTTCCAGCTCAGCGCCGCATTCAGGCCCTGCTCCGAGCGGATGCGGTTGTACTCCTCCATCTCCGGTGACGACCCCGGGCTCGCCAGGGCGATCGCCTCGAGCTCCAGAGACCGCTCAATGACCTGCCGGATGCCCATCTGTTCGTAGGCCATGTTCACGACCTTCTTGTTGTACTCAACCGTCTGTGCCGGGACCTTCGAGATGGTCAGGGCAAGGCTCCGCACTGCATCATCGAGTTCCTCGCGCGGTACCACGTCGTTGACGAGTCCGAGGCGATACGCCTCTTTCGCGTCAATCAGGTTGCCGGTGTAGAGCAGCTCGCGCGCCTTCGACGAGCCTATCAACCATGGCCAGACTGCCGGGATGTACGGCCCTCCGGTGCGGATCTCGGGTGCGCCGAAGAGGGTGTCTTCTGCAGCCACGCGCAGGTCGCAGAACGAGGCTGTCGCACAGCCACCCGCGATACAGAAACCATGGACCTGCGCGATGATTGGCTTCGGATTCCCCCAGAAGACGTCCCACCAGGCCGAGGCGCTGAACCCCTTTCCGTGCATGAACGACTTCTGGATAGTGCGTGCGTTCGAAGGCCCCCCGCCGCCGCCACCGCTGATATCGAACCCTGCGCTGAATGCCCGCCCATTTGCTTTCAGGACAATGACGCGGATAGAGTCATCGCCCCAGCCCGCGTCGTCCAGCGCCTCACGAACCTCGGCCTGCAGTTGCTGAGAGAGTGCGTTCAGCTTCTCCGGGCGGTTCAATGTTACGAAGGCGATTGGGGCCTGCTTCTCGTAGATGATCGTTTCGAATGCCATCATGGCTCCTTGGGTTGGGGTTATTGGCGAAGCGTAACAGTTCTCGGATTCGAAAGGCGTTCGCCGGATCACTACGGGGCGCATCCGCGATACGCCGGCCCTGCCCGTGTCGTCTTCGCACGGCATACGGCCGCACTGACACGGGGGCTCATCGCCCCTAAGCTTATCTCGTGGGCGAACCGTCCCCGTTTATGCAACGCGCACTTGATGCCGCACGGTCTGTCCGCGGTACAACCAGCCCGAACCCCGGCGTTGGTGCGGTCATCGTTCGCCAGGGACGGCTCGTCGGTGTTGGTGCGACATCGCCACCCGGTGGCCCTCACGCGGAGGCGGCTGCACTCGCAGCGGCCGGGGAACTCGCCCGCGGTGCGGACGTCTACGTCACGCTTGAACCCTGCTTCCCCTTCCCCGGCAAGCGCACACCACCGTGTGCCCGGGCGCTCATCGATGCAGGTGTTCGCCGCGTCGTTATCGCCATCGAAGACGCCGATCCAGCCGTTCGTGGCAACGGCGTGGCCCTTCTCAGGAGCCACGGTATCGAGGTCGAGGTCGGTGACGGCGCCGCTGAAAGCACACAACTGCTCCGCCACTACATCAAGCACCGCCAGACGGGCCTGCCGTATGTCATAGCCAAGTTCGCCGCGAGCCTCGATGGGCGAACGGCTACTGCGACCGGCGATTCCAGGTGGATCACCGGCAACATTGCCCGTGACCGGGCGCACCACGAACGCGCGTGGGTTGATGCGATCATGGTCGGCAGCGGCACGGTTATCGCTGATGACCCGTCCCTGACCGCACGGCCCGGCGGCGAACTCGCGGCCCGCCAGCCGCTCCGCGTCGTCCTCGACGCGCGTGGCCGAACCCCTCCGGACGCTGCCCTCTTCCAGCAGCCGGGTCACGTCATGGTTGCCACGTCGTCTGATTCGCACGCCGATTGGCGCCGCTCGATCGCCGTTGCCGGTGCCGAGGTCCTCCTCTGTGAGCGTGATGCCCGCGGCCTCAACCTCGATCAGCTCCTCCTCACCCTTGGCGAGCGCGGTGTCCTCGCCGTCTGGGCGGAGGGTGGTGCCACCCTCCTCGGCTCCCTCTTCCAAGGCAATCACGCCGACGAG
>WBZR01003680.1_pt1 | contig 13442 bp, 9 predicted proteins | sample 5204231 | NCBI WGS metagenome assembly WBZR01 (sample SAMN12412403, study PRJNA552823) | activated sludge metagenome | isolation source: activated sludge from anammox sidestream of wastewater treatment plant... | place: USA: Virginia | collected 2017-08 | reverse complement strand
CGCTGCCATCGTGAGCTCGTAGAGGTCGGTGAACAGCCCGAGGCCGAGGTCGTGGTCTTCCGCCGCCGCCCGACCCCGCGAGCCACCGGGAGCGGCGCCTCGGGCCGCTCCTCCCGCCCTTGGTGGCCGTGACGGGCGGTCCCGCCCGTCAGGTGACGGCGGCACCGGCCCGGGCCATGGCCTCGAGGGCCCGATCGCCGTCGCCGGGCGCACGGTCGACGGGGCGTACGCCTTCGCGCACGACCTCTACCGCGAAGCCGCGGCGGCGCCCGTCGAGGACCGTCTCCTTCACGCAGTAGTCGGTGGCCAGGCCGACGACCACGACCCGCTCCACGCCGCGGGCGCGGAGGAGCTCCTCCAGGACGGTGTCGGAGGTGGCACCGGAGCGGGGGTCGCGCACCGAGAAGACCGAGTAGCCGTCCTCGCCCCCGGTCCCCTTGCTCACGATCTCCACGTCGTCGAGATCGCCGACGTCGAGCCCGTCGACGAACTCGGCTCCCCACGTATCGCGAACGCAGTGGACGGGCCAGATCCCGCCGTCCTTCTCGAAGTGCGGGGTGCTGGGCGGGTGCCAGTCGCGGCTGAACACGACCAGCGCGCCGGCCTCGCGTGCCCGGCGCAGCTCCCGGTTCACCGCCTCGACGACCTGACCTCCGCCCGCCACCGAGAGCGATCCCGCCGGATCGGCGAAGTCGTTCTGCATGTCGACGACCACCAACGCGGTCTTCTCGTCGTACCGTGCGCCGCCACGCCCCATGCCGTCGAGTCTTGCACCCGTGGGTCGTCCGATTCCGCGGGAGCGGCCGGTACAGTGCGCGCATCTCACGCCTATCGCCCGCTCGGAAGTTGGGGTGGCTCGTCGCCGGGCTGACGGTCGCGGCGATCGTCGTGCTCATGCTGGTACGGCTGCCGTGGTCCACCACCGACAGCCTGATCATGTCGGAGGGCACGCGCAACCAGTTGCGATGCCTCGCCGACGGCCACTTCACCGGGTGCCGTGACCACTTCGCTCACAAGTTGGTGGCCATGGACTGGTTCCCCCCGGCACAGCACCTCCCCGACGCCGCGCTGCAGGCCATGCGCCTCGAGAGCGCCGGCGCGCGCGTCCGCGGCCTCGGCGTGGTGAGCCTCCTCTCGGTGATCGCCGGCGCCGCGCTCGGTGCGGGCCTCCTGCGGCGGTCGGGCCTGCGGGCGTCGTCGTACCTCTACCTGCTCGCCGTCGTCGCCGGCCCGATGGTGCCATACGCGCACAGCGCCTTCGGCGAGGCGTTCTCGGCCTTCCTGCTGGTGGCGTTCGTGGTGTCGACCCAGCGACCCGATCGCGCGTGGCTGATCGGAGTCACCGCACTGCTGGCCGCGCTGACCAAGGAGACGGCTCCGACGATCGTCTTCGCGGTGGGTGTGCTCGGCCTCGACATCGCCCGGGTCCGGCGCCCGCAGCCCGTCCGGGGCGCCGCGCTCGCCCTGACCGCCGGCGCCCTGGGTGGGCTCGCGTTGAACCTCCTCTACAACGTCTTCCGGTTCGGGACGGCCAGGAACCCGATCTACGCGCTCTTCCTGGAGGTCGGACCGTCGGTCGGGCAGGCGGCCCGGTTCTTCGCCGGGCTGCTCGTCTCCCCCAATGCGGGGATCGCGTGGTACTGGCCCGTGGCCACGGGCCTCCTACTACTCGCCGCGGTGGCTCCCTTCACCGGCTCACGGCGGCGCCCGCCACCCGGGGAACCCGCGCCCCGCCCGGCCACCGGCGGATGGCACCGCGAGGTGCTGGGTGCGGGCCGGGCCCGCTGGCACGCCCCGGCGGTGCTGGTCGTGTTCCTCGGCGTCAACGCGGTGCTGGCCATGTGGTGGATGCCGTACGGCTGGATGGCCTGGGGCCCCCGGCTCACGGTTCCGTGGGTCCCCCCCCTGCTGGTGCTGGCGCTCCTGGCCGGTGGCGACGATCTGGAGGCCCTGGTGCACCGGGCCCTGAGAACCCCGGCCCGCGCGGTGGCCTGGGGCACGGCCGCCGGCGTCTCGGCGCTGCCCCACCTCGCCGCCGCGCTCGACCTCGACTTCGTGCGCGGCGTCCTCGCCGGCGTCAGGGACCCGTTCGGCTACGCGGAGTACTACCCGAACCTCGACCGGCTCGCGTTCACCCGGTTCCCGATGCTGCTCTCCGCCGTGAAGACGCTGGCGACCCCGTGGGGGGCCGCGCTCGGCGCGGGGCTCGTGGTCACGTGCGTGATGCTCACCGACGCCGCGACGCGCACCGCGCACGGCACCGCCGGCCCGCCGCCGGCCGGAAGCCTCGCGCCGCCCGGCGGTGCCGGCGATCCCGACGCCACCGCCCGCCGTCCGATCGACCCGCTGCTCACGGGCCGGTAGCAGGAGCGAGCCATCAACCGCCGTCCCCTGCCCCGATCGGCCGTCGTGCTCGCCGCCGCGCTGGCGGGAGCGGCCGTGGCCGTGGCTGTCGCCGTGGTCCTCTTCCGCCGCCCGCTCGCCCTGGTGGATTCGTCGATCCTCCTGGTCGGGACGGAGCATCAGCTCACGTGCCTGGGCCGGGCGCACTTCGTCGACTGCGGGGCGCTCTTCGAGAGCCACGTGATCGGGATGGACTGGTTCCCCGTCTTCCAGCACCTCCCCGACGCCGCCTTCCACGGCCTCGGGCTGTCCCCGTCGGGCCGGATCCGCGGTCTCGGGTGGCTCAGCGTGGCGTCGTTCGCGGGCGTGCTGGCGATCGGGGTGCGGGCCCTCCGGCGGGAGGCGTTACCGCGGTCGGCCGCCCTTTTCGCGCTGGCCATGGTCGCCGGGCCGATGCTCGTCTACGCGCACTCCGCCTTCGGGGAGATGCTCGCGGCGTTCCTGATCGCCGGCCTGGCCGCGTCGGCACTGCGCCCGGAGCGGCCGTGGCTGGTGGGGATCGCCGCCCTGGCGGCGTCGCTGACCAAGGAGACCGCCGCGCCCATCGTCTTCGCGGTCGGGGCGCTGGGCCTCGACGTCGCCCGGACCCGCCGACCCGTGGAGGTTCGCCGCGCCGGCCTGGCGCTCGTCCTCGGGACGGTCACCGGCCTCCTCGGGGTCATGCTGTTCAACGTGTTCCGGTTCGGGTCGGTCGAGAACCCCGTCTACTCGTACTTCGCGGCCCGCGGCCCGTCGTTCCCGCAGTACCTCGTGTCGTTCGGCGGGCTGTTCGGCGCCCCCAACGCCGGCCTGCTGTGGTTCTGGCCCGTCGCGTCGGTCCTCCTCGGCGGCGCCGCCGTGGCGCCGTTCCTGGACCGCCGAGACGCCGCGCGACGGGCCACGGCCCGCGACCCCGTCCCGGATCAAGCGGGGGTGGCGGGTGCCGACCCCCTACGATCGAAGCTCGCCGGCCGCCTGACCCGGCCGATCGACCCGGCCCTACGGGCCCGCTGGCACGCCGCGGCGGCCCTCGCGATCCTCGTCGCCGTCAACCTCTCCCTGGCCAACTGGTGGTCACCGTACGGCTGGTTCGGCTGGGGACCCCGGTTGACCCTGCCCTGGGTGCCCGGCCTCCTGCTGCTCGGCCTCGCCGGCGCGGGACGCAGAATGGACCGGCTGCTCGACCGGGCGCTCGGCACGGGCCGGCGCGCGACGGCGGTGGGGGTCGCGGTCGGGATCACGGCGCTGCCCCACCTGGGGGTGCTCGTGCGCTCCCACGCCGTCCGGGAGTTCTTCGCCTCCTTCAAGGCCTACCCGGGCCGCCCCGGCTACTACGACGTGGTCAACCGGTTCGCGTTCGGGAGGTTCCCGGCCCTGATATCCGCGCTGCGGGGCCTCGCCTCGCCGGCGGGCGTGATCCTCACCGTGGCGCTCCTATGGGTGGCGGTGCACCTGACCCGAGCCGCCGCGCGATCCGCGGCCGACCGGCCGCCGCCGCTCCCTCCCGGTGATCCCGGCGGGGTCCGCCCCTACCGCGAGGCCGTCGAGGCACCCGCGGAGACGGCGGGCGGGCCCTGGGCCTGATCGCCGACCAGCGGGAAGTGACACGCCACGTAGTGCGCCGGGCGCACCTCCCGGATCTCGGGCTCCACCTCGGCGCAGACGTCGCGCGCGCGGGGGCACCGGGTGCGGAACCGGCACCCGCTGGGCGGGTCGAGCGGCGACGGCACCTCGCCCCCCACACCCTCGGCGGGCTCCGGGCGGACGGTCGGGTCGGGAACGGGGATGGCCGACAGGAGGGCCGCCGTGTACGGATGGGCGGGCTCCGCGTAGATGTCGTCGGGCCGCCCGACCTCGCAGAGCTTGCCGAGGTACATCACGGCCACCCGGTCGCTCACGTTCTTCACCACCGCGAGGTCGTGGGCGATGAAGACCAGCGTGAGCCCGTAGCGGGCCTTCATGTCCTCGAGCAGGTTGAGGATCTGCGCCTGCACCGACACGTCGAGCGCCGAGACGGGCTCGTCGCAGATGATCAGCTTCGGCTCGGTGGCCACGGCCCGGGCGATGGAGATCCGCTGGCACTGCCCGCCCGAGAACTCGTGCGGGCGACGGTCGCCGGCCGCGTCGGGATCGATTCCGACCGCCTCGAGCAGCTCCCGCACCCGGGCCGCGCGGTCGTCGTCGGTGCCGACCTTCCAGATGTTCAGGCCCTCGGCCACGATGTCGGAGATCTTCCGGCGGGGGTTGAGCGACGAGATCGGGTCCTGGAAGATCATCTGGAGCCGGGGGCGGGTCCGGCGCAGCTTCTCGCCCCGCAGCGCCGACACCTCCACCCCGTCGAAGACGATGTGGCCGCCGGTGGGGCGCGGGAGCTGCATGACGGCGCGGCCGGTGGTGCTCTTGCCGCATCCCGACTCCCCCACCAGGCCGAGCGTCTCACCGGGCAGGACGTCGAGGCTGATCCCCGACACCGCGTGGACCTTCTGCGTGGTCCCCGCGACCGGGAACTCCACCACCAGGTCCTCGACCCGCAGCAACGCCTCGCCGGGGGCACGCAGGTGGGCGGTTCCGGTGCCGGCCACGTCAGGCCCCCGCCACCGCACCCGCGGCCGGGGCCGCCGGTGCCTCGGGGGCACTCGCCGGGGCGGCCGACCTCGCGGCGCGGTTGCGCTCCCGGGCCGCCTCACCCTCGGGCGTGCCGACGGGGAACCAGCAGCGGTAGTAGTGCCCGGGTTCGTCGCCGGGGGTCAACGCCGGTTCCTCCTTCCAGCAGCGGTCCTGGGCGTACTCGCAGCGCGGGGCGAACCGGCATCCGGGCGGCGGGTCGATCAGCTCGGGCGGGCGCCCGTGGATGGCCTTCAGCCTCGTGTGGCTCGGCTCGGCGACGCGGGGGATCGACCGCATCAACGCCTCGGTGTACGGCATGCGCATCGCCGCGAACAGGGTCCGCGTGGGCGCGACCTCCACGACCCGGCCCGCGTACATGACCGCGATGGCGTCGGCGCGCCCGGCTACCACCCCGAGGTCGTGGGTCACGAGGATCATCGCCATGTAGCGCTCCTGCTGCTCCTTCTGCAGCAGGTCGAGGATCTGCGCCTGCACGGTCACGTCGAGCGCGGTGGTCGGCTCGTCGGCGAGCAGCAGCTTGGGGCCGCACGCGATGGCGATGGCGATCATCACCCGCTGGCGCATGCCGCCCGACATCTCGTGCGGGTACTGGCCGAGGCGCCGCTCGGGCTCGGGGATGCCGACCGACGACAGGAGCGAGAGGGCGAGGTCGCGGGCGTACTTCTTGGTGATGTCGAGGTGATGGAGCAACGGCTCGGTGATCTGGCGGCCGATCTTCATGACCGGGTTGAGCGACGTCATCGGGTCCTGGAAGACCATCGCGATCTGGGTGCCCCAGAGACCCCGCATCTCCTCGGAGTCGGCGTCGCCGATCTCCCGGCCGTCGAAGCGCACCGACCCGCGGCGGATCACGTTGTGCTTCGGGAGCAGCCCCATGATCGAGCGCGACAGGACCGTCTTGCCCGAGCCCGACTCCCCCACCACGCCGAGCGTCTCGCCCCGCCGCAGCGACAGGGACACGCCGTCGACGGCCCGGACCACCCCCCGAGGGGTCCTGAAATGGGTGACGAGATCGGTGACCTCGAGGAGCGGGGCTTCACCGCCGGTGGCCTCGGACCCCCCCCGACCGTCGTCGGCCGGTGCCGCGTCGGGCGCTCGGCGACTCACAGGGCGCTCTCCCTCACGTCGAAGCGGGCTCGGACCACGTCGCCCAGGTAGTTGAGCGCGAGGACCGTGAAGAAGATGGCGGCCGACGGGGCGAGCGTGATCCACGGGGCGTCGGCGAGGTCGCTGCGCCCGTCGTTGATGACGTTGCCCCACGACGGGGTGGGCGGCTTGACCCCCACGCCGAGGATGGCGAGACCGCCCTCGGCGACGATGACCACCGCGATTCCGAGCAGGGCGATCGAGAACATCGCCGGCAGGACGTTCGGCAGGATCTCGCGCCACATGACCCGGGCGTGGCGGGCGCCCTGGGCCCGGGCGGCGAGCACGAACTCACGCTCGGACCACGTGAGCGTGCTGGCCCGGGCGATCCGGGCCAGCACGGGTGCCGACACGATGGCCAGGGCGATCACGATGTTGCGGATGCTCTGCCCCATGAACGAGACGATGGCCAAGGCGAGGACGAGGTTCGGGAAGGCGAGGAAGATGTCGAGCACCGACCCGATCACCCCGCCGATCCGGCCCTTGAAGTAGCCGGAGAGGATTCCGAGGAACCCGCCCACGAGGAAGCCCGCGAGGATCGATCCGACCCCGATGATCAGCGAGGCCCGGGCGCCGAAGACGACCATCGACAGGACGTCGTGCCCGTCGGAGGTGGTGCCGAGGAGGTGACTGGCGCTCGGCGGGGCGAGGAAGGCGTTGGTGTCGATGTCGTCGACCGGGTCGGGGATGGGCAGCAACGGGGCCAGGACCGCGAGCAGCACCACCAGCGCCAGCCATCCGATCGCGACCCATGCGACGACGCCGAGCGCCCGGCGATGACCGGCCGCCTCCGACTCGGGGACGGACTCCGGGAGTGACGGGCCCACCGCGTCGACGGCCGGGACAGCCCCGGCCGTCGCGGCGACGCCGCCGCCCGACTCCGGCGATGTGCGCGGGGGTGACCCCGTGGGGCTAGGTGACTGCTCGGGCATTGCGGATCCTCGGGTCGAGGACGCTGTAGAGGATGTCGACGGTGAAGTTCACGAGCACGTAGGTGATGGCGATCACGGCCACGAAGCTCTGGAGGGCCACGTACTGCTGGGAGAGGATGGCCTCGGTGATCCGCCGCCCCACGCCGGGTAGACCGAAGATCGTCTCGATCACCACCGCCCCGCCGATCAAAGCCCCCACGTTCAGGCCCGCCACGGTCAGCAGGGTGAGGCTCGACGGCCGCAACGCGTGCCGCAACAGCACCTTGCGGGGCGGTATCCCCTTCGCCTTGGCGGTGGTGATGAAGTCCTCCTGGAGGGTGTCGATCATGTCGGTGCGGAGCAGGCGCATGTAGATCGCGATCTGGCCGGCGGCGAGGCTCACGGTGGGCAGGAGCGCGTAGCGCCACTGGAGCATCGGGTTCACGCCGGGGTCACCGGCCCACTGGGTGGGCAGGAGCTTCCACTGGGCGCCGACGTAGATCACCAGCACCAGGGCCAGGACGAAGTTCGGCAGCGCGAGCATCCCGAAGGCCACGGTGTTGGCCACGCCGTCGACCCGCGTACCGGCCTTGTAGGCGGTGTAGATCCCGGCCGGGATGGCCACGGCCAGGGCGAGGAGCTGGGAGTAGAGCAGCAGCAGGCCCGACACGGGGAGCGCCTGGCCCATGACGCTGCTCACCGTCTCGCCGACCGCTCCGTTGGTCGTGTAGTAGCGACCGAAGTCGCCGGTGACGAAGCCGCTCAGCCACGACCAGTACTGCGAGAAGAACGGCTTCTCCAGGCCGAGCTGCTCCCTGATCACCGCCTTCTGCTCCGGCGTGGCGAACGCCGCGACCTTGTCGACGGGATCGCCGGGGATGAGCTTCATCAGGAGGAAGCACAAGAAGGTGACGATCAGCAGGACGACGACGAGCCGGACCAGCTTCACGGCTATCACCCTCACTCGTCGTCCCCCTCTCGTCGAGCTCGGCGCCTTCACCTCGGCGCCGTGTCGTGGTCGCCGCCTCGCGGCGACCACCCGCCGTACCGGGCCGCCGCCGGCCCGGGTGCCGTTCGCCGCCGGCTACGTCCCCCCTTGCGACACCCACATGCCGAGGAGCTGGTGGTACCCGGCGATCATAGGTACCGGCTGGTGCGGGCCGGGCTCACCGTTCCCGTCGGGCAGGGCCGGGCCCACGATCCCCTTCACGTTCGCCTCGGCCGCCACGAACCACTGCGTGTACCAGGCCCAGATGTTGTACGCCTGGCTCGACATCCGGTGGTTCAGCGTCTCGTAGGCCTTCTTGCGCGCCGCCGGGTCGGGGTTGGTGCGACCCTCCTCCAGGGCCTCGTCGATCACCGGGTCGGAGATCTTGTTGAAGTTAACCGGTGAGCCGCTGTGGAACCACGGCCACAGCGTGTCGGGATCCTCGCCCGCGTAGTTGCGCCACAGGAACGCGTCGACCTGCCCGGTGATCGCCTTGCCCACCAGCGTCCCCTGGTCGACCGGCCGCGGCAGCTTCACCTTCACGCCGAACGTCGCCGCCTGGCGCTGGACCTCCTTGGCGAGGCGCTGGATGCCCTGGTCGTAGGTCGACTGGAGGCTGAACTCGAGCTTCACCCCTGGGTTCTCGGCCTTGAACTTCTCGATGATCCGGCGGGCCCCCGCTACGTCGCGCTTCGGGTAGCCCGGGTCCTTCAGGTACCCGGGCATCGCGGTGTCGAAGACCTGGTCGGCCACGCGCCAGCGGGGGTTGTCGCCGTTGGCGATCCGGTTGAGGATCGACCGGTCGGCACCCATGGCCAGCGCCCGCCGCAGCTCCGGCCGGTCGAACGGGGGCCGGGACACGTTGAGGAGCATGTGGGACAGCTCCATGCGGCCCCACGGCTCCACGACCATGTGGAACCGGTTCCCCTTCGTGCCCAGCTCGTCGAGGTCCCGACCGCCCGAGAAGTGGGCGACGTCGAACTGGCCGCCCTCGAGGCCGCTGAGCCGCTGCGCCCCGTCACCCTGCACGCGGAACCGGATCCCGTCGAGGTAGGGGAAGCCCTTGCGCCAGTAGGAGGGGTTGCGGACCACGTCGACGGCTCCGGTGGAGGGCTGGAAGCTCTTGAGCTTGAACGGCCCGGTACCGATCATGTTCGTGTCGCAGGTCTCCGGATCGTCGAGCTGCGCGGGCGCGGCGATGCCCACGCGGCCGGTGGCGAAGAGGTAGGCGGGGAACGCCACCCACGGCACCTTGGTCGTGACCTCGACGGTCAACGGATCGACGACCTTCGTGTCGGCGATGTTGGCGAACACGAACTGGAGGAGGATGCCCTTGCGCCACGCGTCGATGTTCTGCTTCACCGCCGTGGCATCGAGCTTCTGGCCGTTGTGGAACTCGATCCCGTCCCGCAGCTTGATCGTCCACACCTTGTAGGTGGAGTCGTGCTCCACGCTCTTCGCCAGGTAGGGCTGGAAGTTCCCCTCGGAGTCGGGACGGGTGAGGGTGTCGTAGACGGCCTGGGCGATCATCTCCCCCGAGGCCACGAGCTGCGCCGATGGCAAGCAGAAGCTCTTGGTGTCGCCCTCGAGCCCGTACGTGATGGTGCCGCCCCGCTTCGGGGTGCCCTCCTTCTCCCCGCCCGGCGCCGCGACGACCGCGTTGGCGGGGACACCCCGATCCGGACCCTTGCCACCTGAGTCGTCACGGCCCCCGCCCCCGCCCCCGCAGGCGGCGAGGGTCAACGCGACGCCCGCGGTCAGGGCGACGAACGGCCCGGCGCGACGACCGCGCCGGGGACGACGACCGCGCCGGGGACGACGACCGCGCGTCGAGTTGCGAGCTAGCACGTTCCCCCCATCAGGCCCACCTGGTGATCCGCCTCCCGCACGGTGGGAACCGGCGGAACCGGACCCGGGCCCGTGGCCCGAGGTGGCGGGAAAGGTAGGGATGAGCCACCGGGATTGTCAACCATCCCGCCGACCGCACCGTCGCCGGCTCGCGCGGGACCCCGGGGCGCCGGCGGGCGCGAGGACGGGGCCGACCCCCCTCCTCGGGCTCCGCCGGACCGGTGTACCGGTCGCCTCCGGCCCGATGTCAGGAGACCCACATGCCGAGCAGCTGGTGGTAGCCGGCGACCATCGGCACCGGACGGAGGGTGCCCGGTTCGCCGTTCTCGTCGGGCAGGGCCGGGCCGACGATCCCGTGGACGTCGGCCTTGGTGGCCACGTACCACTGCGAGTACCACGACCAGATGCTGTAGGCCTCGGTCGACAGGCGGCGGCTGAAGGTCTCGTAGGCCTTCTTCCGGGCCGCCGGGTCGGGGTTGGTCCGCCCCTCCTCCAGCGACCGGTCGACGACGGGGTCGTCGATGTGGTTGAAGTTCACCGTCGAGCCGCTGTGGAACCACACGTACATCGTGTCGGGCTCGATGCCCCAGTAGTTGCGCCACAGGAAGGCGTCGATCCCGCCGGCGACGGCCTTGGAGATGATCGTCCCCTGGTCGGTGGCGGGCGGCAGGTTGACCTTCACCCCGTAGGTCGCGGCCTGGCGCTGCACCTCCCGGGCGAGGCGCTTGGTGGTGGAGTCGTAGGTGGACTGGAGGTCGAACTCGAGCTTCTTGCCGTGCTTCTGCTCGTACTGCTTCACGAGCCGCCGGGCCTCGGCGAGGTTCCGCTTCGGGAAGCCGGGGTCCTTCACGTAGCCGGGGACGTCGGTGTCGAAGACCTGGTCGGCGATGCGCCAGCGGGGGTTGGTGCCGTTGCTGATCCGGTTGAGGATCGCCCGGTCGGCACCCATGGCTATGGCGCGACGCGCGATCGGGTCGTTGAACGGCTCCTTGCCGACGTTGAGCAGCATGTGGGAGACCTCCATGCGCCCCCACGGCTCGAGGGCGACGCGGGCCTGGTCGCCCATGGCGGCGATCGGCTCCAACTCGACGCCGCCCGAGCCGTGGATCACGTCGAACTCGCCGCCCTGGAGGCCCCGCGTGCGCTGGTTCGCGTCGCCCTGGACCCGGAAGTCGATCTCGTCGAGGTAGGGGAACCCCTTGCGCCAGTAGGAGGGGTTGCGCACCACGTCGACGGCACCCGAGGTGGGGTCGAACTTCTTCAGCTTGAACGGGCCCGTACCGATCAGGTTCGTCTGGCACTTGGCCATGTCGGCGAGCTGGGCCGGCGCCGCGATGCCCACCCGGCCCGAGGTCCACAGGTAGGCCGGGAACGCCACCCAGGGCGTCTTCATCGTGACCTCGACCGTGAGGGGGTCGACCACCCGCGTGTCGGCGAGGTTCTGGTAGACGAACTGCAGCAGGACGCCCTTGCGCCACGCGTCGATGTTCTGCTTGACCGCGGCGGCGTCGAGCTTCTCCCCGTTGTGGAACTCGATCCCCTCGCGGAGCTTGATCGTCCACACCTTGTAGGTGGAGTCGTGCTCCACGCTCTTCGCCAGGTACGGCTGGAGGTTCCCGTCCGAATCGGGCGCGGTCAGCGTGTCGTAGATCGACTGGCCGATCATGATCCCCGAGATCGCCCACTGCCCCGTGGGCGGGCACAGGTTGTCGGTCGGGCCTTCGAGGGCGTAGGTGATCTTCCCGCCCTGCTTCGGTGTGCCCTCGTCGGGAGGTTTCACCGACGCCACGTAGCCGTTGGCCGGGACGCCGTTGCGCGCGCCGTTCCCCGACCCGTTCCCGTCGCCGTCACCGCCGCCACCACAGGCCGTGGCCGTCAGGGCGACGACCGCGACCAGAGCGACGACGGAACCGGCGCGGCGAACGCCCGGGAATCGACGACCACGGCGCGATGAGCTGCGAGCTAGCACGTTTCCCCCCGATACGGCTGAGCTGGAGTTCTCCCTAGGCCACCACCGAGCCGACGACCCGGCCCCGGCGGAACCGGAGCCGGGCGCTGGGCCCCGTGGTGGTGGGGAAGGTAGGTACCGTCGCGAGGGTTGTCAACAACCGTCACGACACCCAGAGGCCGAGGAGCTGGTGGTAGCCGGCGATCATCGGGATCGGCCGGTCGGAGCCCGGGGAGCCGTCGGGGCCGGGGAGGGCGGGGCCGGTCACGCCGTGCACCTTCGCCGACGTCGCCACGAACCACTGCATGCGCCAGGTCCACGTGTTGTAGGCCTCGGTCGAGAGCCGGCGGTTGAACGCCTCGTAGGCCTTGCGGCGCGCCTCGGGGTCGGGGTTGGTCCGACCCTCCTCCAGGGCCCGGTCGATCACCGGGTCGTCGATGTGGTTGAAGTTGATCGTCGAGCCGCTGTGGAACCACACGTACATGGTGTCGGGGTCCTCGCCGGGGTAGTTGCGCCACAGGAAGGCGTCGATGGTGCCCCCGATCGCCTGCGCGATCTGGGTCCCCTGGTCGGTGCCCTTGGGGATGTTGACCTTCACGCCGAACTTCGCGGCCTGGCGCTTGATCTCCTTGGCCTGGACCAGGTCGGAGGGCCCCGCGTTGGAGAGGTCGAACTCGATCGGCTCGCCGTGCTTGCGCTCGTACTCGTCGGCGAGACGCTTCGCCTCCTTCACGTCGTGACGGGGGAAGCCGGGGTCGGCCAGATGGCCCACCACGTCGGTGTCGAAGACCTGGTCGGCGAGGCGCCAGCGCGGGTTGCCCTCGTTCACCCCCCGGCTGAGGATCGACCGGTCGAGCCCGGCCGCCAGCGCCTTGCGGGCCAGTGGGTCGTCGAACGGCGGGCGCGAGACGTTCAGCAGGAGGTGGTTCAGCTCCATCCGGCCGAACGGCTCCAGGGTCACCCGCACCGAGGTGCCGAGATCGGCGAGCGCGGCGAGGTCGGCCCCCGTGTTGCTGTGGATCACGTCGAACTGGCCGCTCTGCAACCCCCGGACGCGCTGGGCGCCGTCCTCCTGCACCCGGAACTCGAGGCCGTCGAGGTAGGGGAACCCCTTGCGCCAGTAGGAGGGGTTGCGAACGGTGTCGACCGCGCCGCTGACCCGGTCGAACTTGGCGAGCTTGAACGGTCCCGTCCCGATCGCGTCGGTGCTGCACTTGGCCGGGTCGGCGAGCTGGGCCGGCGCCGCGATGCCGGTGCGGCCGGTCGTCCAGAGGTACGACGGGAACGCCACCCAGGGCGTCTTCATCGTCACCTCGACCGTGAGGGGGTCGACCACGCGCGTGCTCTCGATGTTCTCGAAGACGAACCCGAGGAGGATGCCCTTGCGCCAGGCGTCGATGTTCGCCTTCACGGCCGCGGCGTCGAGCTTCTCCCCGTTGTGGAACTCGATGCCGTCGCGGAGCCCGATGGTCCACACCTTGTAGGTCGGGTCGTGGTCGATGCTCTTCGCCAGGTAGGGCTGCGGCCGGCCCTTCGCGTCGGGCTCGGTGAGGGTGTCGTAGATCGCCTGGCCGATCATGATCCCCGAGAT
>WBZR01003679.1_pt1 | contig 13443 bp, 11 predicted proteins | sample 5204231 | NCBI WGS metagenome assembly WBZR01 (sample SAMN12412403, study PRJNA552823) | activated sludge metagenome | isolation source: activated sludge from anammox sidestream of wastewater treatment plant... | place: USA: Virginia | collected 2017-08 | reverse complement strand
GATCGTGATCATCTCCTGCGGTACCTCCTACCACGCGGGCGTCGTCGGGCGCTACGTGATCGAGGAGTGGGCACGCGTCCCCGTCGAGCCTGACATCGCGAGCGAGTGGCGCTACCGCAACCCGGTCCTGACCCGGGACACGCTCGTGATCGGGATCTCCCAGTCGGGCGAGACCGCGGACACGATCGCCGCGATGCGCCTGGCCCGGGAGAAGGGCGCGCACACGCTCGGGATCACGAACATGATGGGCTCGCAGATCACCCGCGAGGTCGACCGGGTGCTGTACACGCGCGCGGGCCTCGAGATGGGCGTGGCCGCGACGAAGACGTTCACGGCCCAGGTGACGCTCCTCTACCTGCTCGCGCTGCGCCTGGCGGAGGCGCGCGGGACGCTCGCCGGCGAGGAGGTCTCGGCGCTGCTCGCGGAGGTGGAGTCGCTGCCGGACAAGATCGCCGCGTTCCTCGCCGCCGACCACCCGATCGCGGAAATCGCGGAGCGCCACTACAGGAAGCCGTTCTTCCTCTACCTCGGCCGCCACATCGGGCTGCCCGTCTGCCTCGAGGGCGCGCTGAAGCTGAAGGAGATCTCCTACATCCCGACCGAGGCGTACTCGGCCGGCGAGATGAAGCACGGCCCGATCGCGCTGCTCGACGAGGACACGCCGGTCGTCTGCGTCGCGACCGACTCGGACGTGTACGACAAGGTCGTCTCGAACATCCAGGAGACGCGCGCGCGCGGCGCCTCGGTGATCGCGATCGCGACGGACGGCAACGAGGACATCCAGCACCACGCGTCCGACGTGATCTACGTCCCGCGCACGCACCCGTTCCTGCAGGCGGCGCTCGCCGTCGTCCCGCTGCAGCTGCTCGCCTACCGGATCGCCCGCCTGCTCGGCCTCAACGTCGACCAGCCGCGCAACCTCGCGAAGACCGTCACGGTCGAGTAGCCCGAAGCTGCCCCGTCCGGCGCCGCGCGGACACGGCGGTGGGAACCCGGACCAGCGGCGGACGCATCGCCGACCCGCGGTGTTGGACCCGCGCCCGGGAGCGTTGACTCCTTATACGGGTTGCGCTGACCTGTGAGCACCTCACCTGCCGTTGGGGAAAGCTAGACAGCCGGGCATATGTGAAGTATTGTATGAAGCGTGGCGGGCACGGTTGCTCATCCGTTCGGAGTCGAGCGGGTTGAGACGATCCCCCTCAACCCGCCCCCGCTCGCTCGTGTCCTCGCACAGGTGCGATTCCCTCACATCTTCGCTGTAGCGGAAGAGGCGTTCGCCGGCCGCTTCCAGCAGGACCTCGGCGCGGACTACCCGATCGCGAGCTCCGAATTCGAGTTCATGATCTCGCTTCCCCCGACCGCTGACGCCCCGCCGAGCGGAGCCCAGACCCGACTGTGGCGTTTCGCTAGCGCCGAGGGAAACTGGCGTGTGTCGCTCGGCACAGGGTTCGTCACCCTTGAGACGACCGACTATCGCGGCCACGTGGACTTCTTTGAGCGCCTTAAGCGTGTGCTTCAGGCGACTGCAGAGCACGCGAATCCCGCCCTCGTCGAGCGAGTGGGGGTCAGGTACATCCAGCAGCTCACCGAGCCCACTGATCTGGATCGTCTCTCGGAGCTCGTGCGCCAGGAGGTCCTGGGCGTCTACGGCGTCCCTGTGAGGGACGCTCAGCTCGAGGCGAGCATCTGCCAGTTGCGGTATCGGCAGGGCGACGTTCTTCTCGCGGCCCGGTGGGGGTTTCTACCGCAGAACGTGGCGGTCGATGCGGCGCTCCCGGCTGCGAGCTCGGCGAGCTGGGTGCTCGACATCGACGTCTTCGAGGAGACGAGATGCCGCTTCGACGTAGGAGAGATCGTCGCCCAGGCGCTCGACTTCTCGCGGCGTCAGTATCGCTTCTTCCGATGGGCAGTCGAACCTGAGTTCCTGCTGCGGTTCGGCGCCGATCCTGCGCTGGTCGAGGCTGCGAAAGAGGCCATGAAAGCATGACCGTCGCTGTCGCAGATCCGGTGTTTGCGGAGCCGACGAACAGCCTCCCAGTTGCGGCGAAGGTGCGGACCGCAAGTCGCAGTGTGCCTCTGCTGCTGGGCGTCACGATTCTCGCACGTCCGACCGGTGCGTCCGCAGTGCCGCAGCTCGTTGATCTTGGCGGCCTGACATCAGCTCACGTCAGGACGTACACCCAGCTTGCCGACGTCTTCGAACCTGAGGGGTCTCCGCACGGTACGGTGCCACCTTCCGAGCTCCTCGAGTCCATCAAGGAAAGGACTGACCTCACCTGGGGTCAGATAGCCGAGGCGCTCGGGGTGGCCCCACGCTCGATCCACCTGTGGCGACATGGAGGAGGCTTGAGCGCCGAGCACGAAGAGCGGCTGTTCGCTCTCGACTCGCTGGTCATGAGCATCGAGCTCGGCGATGCAGGTGACACGCGAGGGGAGCTGCTCGACAGCTTCTCAGGTCAATCGCTCCTCGACCGCCTCCGTGAGGGAGCCAGACCCACCGATCTCGTGACTGAAGCTCCTTGGCGCGTCCATGCTGTGCGGCAGCTGGAGGAGAACATCGCGGCGCTCGAGGATCCCGAGTCGGCTCTCGACGAAAACTTCGTCTTCCTCCTGCATTACGACGACGAGCGAATCGCTCGTACCCGGGAGGAGGCGAGCGCGCTGCTCGGCTCGCCCGCTGCCTCTCGCCGTAACTGGAGGGACTTCCTCAATCTTCAGCTTGTCGCTACTGGCAGGCGGGCGTCTACGGCGCAACGCCTCGAGGACGTTGCTGCCATCGAGGCCGAGACCGAGCCACCGGTGCTGACTCCGCTCTGGGCCGTTGCCGACCTTGGAGTTCCTCTCGGAGTTGGCGCGATCGCAGCACCGGCTCCTCTGGTGGAGATCCGTGAGTGACTACGTCGTCGACCCGCCGGAAGAACGGCCCGTTCTCTTCGGGGACATCTACTCGACCGCCTGGCTGAGAGATGCCTTCATCACGGAGGAGGCTGTTCCGCTCCACCGCTTCAACAGGTCAGGCGGCGGAATCGCCTACGAGCCCCTCGCGCCGGACACACGCCGTGCGGCCAAGTACGTTCTTGCGGAGGGTACTGCATGCAGGGCGATCGTCCTCTCCGACGACTGCGAGATCGAGACTTGGCTGTTGCGGAAAGGGGGCCAGGGCCGCCTGCTGGTGGCTGCCGTGTCCGCCTGGGACCCCGGGGCCGGGGAAAGGAACTTCCGGCGCCATCCTCTGCCGCCCGACGGCGATTTCCCAGGCGGGGTCGTCGAACTCGGCCGGTTCTTCGCTGTCCAGGCACGCGCCCTGGCAGCCAGACGGAGCCGCGTCGCAAGCCTGGGGGACGCCGCGCGCAGCGAGCTCGAGCAACGGTGGGCTGCATACGCGACCCGACGAGGCCCACTGGCCGCGCTGGACAACGCAACAAAGCTCGCTCACCTGGTTGATGCGTCCGGCGATGCCGACCGCCTTGCGGCGCTCATCGACGGTGGCGAGACGGTCGATGTCGCAGCGATGGCGAAGGGCAAGAGCGTGGCGACCGTCTTGGTGAAGGCATGGCGGATCGAGGGCGAGGTCATGGCAGCGATCGCGACCGCGCACGAAGCGCGAAGAGTCGCGACCTCGGAAACCGCAGCTCTCGCGCAGGAGTTGCAGGAGCTTGCCGATCTGGCGCGACAGGCAGGCGACCAGCTCCGCGGGCGGTGATCACCGCGCAGGACGACTTCGCCAGATGGGAGCCATCGCCGACAAGCAGGGGAGAGTCAACTACAGCTTTCGCCGTGCCTACGAGACAAACGCGTTCCATCAGTTCCCGCTGATCGGCATCTCGAAGCTCTGCAGTGAGGCGCGCGAGCGTGGAATCCAGTGCTCGGCTTTCAGCTCGACGCTCCTCGGTGAGCTCGAGCCCCTCGACCGCGAGGGGGCGTTCTCACCGATCCTCTTCGAGACTTGGGACGCCGACGGCGGGGAGGTCATCGTCTTCTGCGACGAGCGCGACTACCTGCCCTGGACCGAGTACGCCGCCAGCGATGGTGTCACTGTCGCGCCGCGGCCGTTCTACTCGCCGTGGCAGCTGCTCTACCTCAACGACGCGATCGAGTTGCCCAAGGCCTCTGTCTCGCTCGAGTGGCTCCTCGACGATGAGCGGCGGCAGGTCGTCAACCCGGTCCTCCGCGACTTCTGGGGTGTCCGGCTCGACACGTGGCGCACGCTCCATCGAGGCTGGCGTGACCTCCTGCTCGTCCTCGTCCGGCTCCAGAGCTGCTACGGGCCGTCGGTCAAAGGGACATTGACGAAGAGCACGGTCAGCCTGGTGCGGCATCCGGGCACCGGCGAGCTCGTCGACCCGCGCGAGCTCGAGCCGTCGTTCGAGGCCCAGCGCGTGCTCGAAGAGCTCGGCCTCGCGCTCGAGGACTTGAAGGCCATGCACCAGCGCCTCGCCTCGCACGGGATGCGCGATGACCCGCTGCGCTACTGGCACATGCTCTTCCGGATGGCGCCGTTCAAGCAGCGAGCGAGGCTGCGCGGAGTTGCCCGGCGCGCGCAGGATGCTTACGACGCGGCCGAGATGCTGCGCCGCTTCTACTTCGACCTGACCGACGAGCTGTTGCTCAACCCGGACGACATCTATGACGTCTCGGACAAGTCGTGGAAGAAGCGCCTGTTCGGTGAGTGGCCGACACTCGGCTACACGCGGGCTGATCTCGCCGTCGAGCTGCGCCTGCGCGATCTGCACCCGTATCAGGTGCACATCGTCGTCGAGGGCGACACCGAGCAGATCGTCTGCCGTCGAGTGCTCGAGGAGGTGGCGGGGATGCCGCTCGAGGACATGGGTGTGACCATCCACCGCCTGCACGGGGTCGGCGGCGCATCGCAGCAGCAGGAGATGCTGCGCGCCATCAAGACCTTCCCGCGCTACGTCATCCTCGTCGCCGATCGCGAGGGCGCGATCGAGGGTCAGGTCGCGCTGATGAAGCGCGACGGCGTGCTGACCGACGAGACGAGCTTCCTTTGGGACACCAGCTTCGAGGAGGCGAACTTCAGCGATCAGGAGATCGTCGACCTGATCGCAACCATCGGCGCGGACTCGGGTGCAACCCTGGCGCTCGACGCGGAGACGCTGCGCACCCTCTACGGCGCTCACCGGGCGAAGGCTGGAAAGCAAGCGAAGGCGGTGGCGGCATTCACCCTCGCGCTTGCGCTGCAACCCGCGTACGGAGGCGTCGTTGTCTCGAAGAAGCAACTGGCCGAGCGCATGGCTGTTCTGATCCTCGATGATCTCCGCGAGCGGGGCGCCGAGGTCGTATCTAAGGAGCGACCGATCGTCTCGGTGCTGATCGCTGTCTTCCGGGCGACCTGAACGGCCGTCCGCTTCCGGTTGTCGACGGTTGTCGTACGCTGAGGACGTGAAGCGGAGGGGCACGGTGTGATCAGCGAGCAGGAGCTCGAGCAGCGGCTGCTCGCCGCCTGCAACCGGCTGCGCGGGCCGGTTGACCCGACTGACTACAAGGCCTACATCTTCCCGCTGCTCTTCCTGAAGCGGATCTCGGACTCCTGGGACTGGGAGTACCAGCGGGCGCTCGACGCGTTCGAGGGCGACGAGGCGCTCGCCCGGCTCGACGACAACTTCCGCTTCGTCCTGCCCGACAAGTGCCACTGGGACGACGTGCGCAGGCTGCACGAGAACGTCGGCGCCGGGCTGCAGCGGATCCTCCAGCGGATCGAGCAGGCGAACCCGGAGACGCTCGCGGGGATCTTCGGCGACGTCCAGTGGGCGAGCAAGGAGAAGCTGCCCGAGCACGCGCTCGCGAGCGTGGTCGACGAGTTCTCGGCGCTGGACCTCGGCCCGGAGAACGCGCCTGGGGACATCCTCGGCGCCGCCTACGAGTACCTGCTCAAGTACTTCGCCGACGAGTCCGGGAAGAAGGCGGGCGAGTTCTTCACGCCGCGCTCGGTCGTGCGCCTGCTCACGCTCGTCCTCGACCCGCGGGAGGGCGAGTCCGTCCATGACCCGACCTGCGGCTCGGGCGGCATGCTCGTCGAGATGGTGAACGTCGTGCGCGAGCACGGCGGCGACCCGCGCACACTCGGGCTCTCCGGGCAGGAGGTGAGCCTCACCACGGCGGCGATCGCGCGGATGAACCTCTTCCTGCACGACATCGAGGACTTCACGATCCGCCGCGGCGACACGCTCCGCGAGCCGAGGTTCAGGACGCCGGCAGGAGCGCTCGAGCAGTTCGACATCGTGATCGCGAATCCGCCGTTCAGCCTCAACCCGTGGGGCCGGGACACCTGGGCCGACGACCCCTATGGCCGCTCGCGCTTCGGCGTCCCGCCGGCGACGAAGGGCGACCTCGCCTTCGTCGAGCACATGCTCGCGGTGATGAAGCCGGGGACGGGACGCCTCGCCGTTGTCATGCCGCAGGGCGTCCTCTTCCGCGGCGGTGTCGAGAAGGAGATCCGCAAGAGAATCCTCGAGGCCGGGCTCTTCGACGCCGTTATCGGCCTGCCGCCGAACCTCTTCTACAACACCGGGCTTCCGGCCTGCGCTCTCGTCTTCCGCGCCACGCCGCGCCAGGGGCGTGAGGGCAGCGTCCTCTTCGTGGACGCCTCGAAACGCTTCGTGAAGCAGGGCGCGCGCAACGTCATGGAACCGGCGGACATCGACGCGGTCGTCGTTGCGGTCGCGGGCGGCGGCGACCCTGACGGCGAGGGCGGGCTCGGGGTGGCGCTCGTCCCGGTCAGCGACCTCGCCGCGAACGACTGGGACCTGAACATCGGCCGCTACGTCCGCGGCGAGACGCCTGAGGAGGTGGATGTCGACGAGGCGCTCGCCGTCTACCTCGAGGCGCGCGAAGCCGCGCGGAAGGCTGAGGAGGCTCTCGACGAGCGGCTCCGGGAGGCCGGGTTCCTTGCGTGACGAGTGGCGGGAGGTGTCGCTGAACGACGTCGCGGAGATTGCGCCGGCCGGAACCTTTGATCCGAAGACCGAGCCTCGAACACCCTACTTGGGCCTGGAGCACTTGGAGACTGGTAAGCGCACCCCCGCCGGCTGGGGCTCCTCGGATGAAACCGCGAGTCTCAAGACCCGGTTTCGCGCTGGCGACGTGCTGTTCGGAAAGCTCCGCCCCTATCTGAGGAAAGTGGCAGTTGCTGACCATGACGGAGTCTGCTCGACCGAGGTCCTCGTTCTGCGACCTCGGGACGCACTCGTTACGCGGGAGTTCCTCTACTGCGTCTGTGCGTCGTCCGAACTCGCCGCCTACGCTGTCGGGCACTCAGCGGGGACGCGGATGCCCCGGATCAGCCCCTCCTTGCTGCTCAGGGCGCGTGTTCCACTCCCTCCGATCGACGAGCAGCGGCGAATCGCCGACGTGTTGAAGAGCATGGACGACGCGATCGCTGCCAGGCGGTCGGTGGCCCTTCAGCTGGAACGGCTGCTTTCCGTCTCCCGCAACGCTGCTCTCGATGCGATCTCCGACGTCAACGTTCTCGGGGATCTGATTAGGGCGATCGGCGTTGGCGAGAGTCCGAGATGTCTCGACCGACTGCCGCAAGATGGCGAATGGGGCGTTCTGAAGATCAGCGCTGTTCGGCCCACCTCATTCGACCCAACGCAGGTAAAGACGCTTCCCAAGGGCGTCACCCCGAAGGTGCGCGCGCGGCTCGCCGACGGAGATCTCCTCATGACGCGGTCGAACACCCTTGACCGAGTTGGAGCTGCGTGCGTCGCAACCGGCAATGTTCACCATCTGCTCTTGAGCGATCTGGTTTTCCGCATCGAGCTCGATCAGGACCGAATGCTCCATCAGTTCGCCGCCGAAGCGCTCTCCTCACGACGCGTGCGCGATCAGATCGAAGCTGCCGCTGTCGGTACGAGCGGGTCGATGCAGAAGGTGAACCAGAGAATCATCCGGAGCCTGGAAGTGCCCCTGCCCTCAATAGAGGCGCAGCGCGGGGTTCTCGTGCGCCTTCAGGCGATCAAGCAGAGTCTCGCCGCAACTTCTCTGGCCGCAGGAGCGCTGACCGACTCTCGAGTCGCTCTTCTTCGTGCTCTTCTCTCAGGCGCTCATGGAATCCCAGCGTCCTACGACCGCTTTCTTGCTGAGGACGGTGCCGAGATCGAGTCGGAACCGGCCATCGTGTGACGCATGGCCGGTTTCGCCGAAGCGTCGACTGTCCAGGCCGCCGTCCTCGCTCGCCTGACTCAGCCCGACCTCGGCTGGGCGTTCGTCCCGGGCGCGGAGCTCGCGCGGGACAGAACCGATGTGCTGATCGAGTCGGACGTCGTCGAGGCGCTCGCGCGGCTGAACCCGCTCATCGCCGCGAACCCGCGCTACGCCGACGAGATCCTGCCGAAGCTGCGGGCGGTCGTGCTCTCCACCTACGACGACGGGCTGATGGCCGCGAACGAGCGGATGATGGGCTGGCTGCGCGGGCACGTGGAGCACCAGTTCGTCGGTGAGGCGCACCCCGAGCCGATCCGCCTCGTCGACTTCGACGACGTGCGCTCGAACAGGCTCGTCGTCTCCAAGGAGGTCTTCTACAAGGTCGGCGCTGAGAAGGAGCGCCACTACGACCTCGTCCTCTTCGTCAACGGCTTCCCGCTCGCGCTCGGCGAGACGAAAACGCCGTTCCGGGACGGGAAGTCCTGGCTGAACGGCGCTCTCGACATCACCACCGTCTACGAGCAGCGCACCCCTGGCTTCTTCGTCCCGAACGTTCTCTCGTTCGCGACCGAGGGGAAGGACTTCCGCTACGCGCCGATCGGGACGCCGGCGGAGCTCTGGCTCCCGTGGGGGAGCACCGAGGACGCGCTCGACGTGGCATTGCTGAAGCGGGCGCTCCGCAGCGTCGAGCTCCTGCTCCGGCCGGAGACGCTGCTCGAGATCCTCCGCAGCTACACGCTCTACTCGGTCGCCTCCGACCGCGGTGCCGCCCGCACCGTGAAGATCATCCCGCGCTACCCGCAGGTGGAGGCGGTCGAGCGGATCGTCGAGCGCGCCCTCGACCCGGAGCGGCACAAGGGTCTCCTCTGGCACCACCAGGGCTCGGGGAAAACGATGCTGATGGCGTTCGCGGCCGGGAAGCTCCTGCGCGAGCACGACGCGCCGACGGTCGTGATCGCGCTCGACCGGCTCGACCTCGACGAGCAGATCCGTCGCGAGTTCACCTCGGCCGGGCTGCGCCTGAAGGCGGCCGAGACGGGAGACGAGCTGCGCCGGCTACTCGGCGAGGAGGACCGGCGCGGCGTGATCGTCACCACCGTCTACCGCTTCAAGGACGCGGGGCTCCTGAACGAGCGCTCGAACATCGTCGTCCTCTGCGACGAGGCGCACCGGACGCAGGAGGGCCAGCTCGGGCGCGACCTGCGCGAGGCGCTCCCGAACGCGACCTACGTCGGGCTCACCGGGACCCCCATCTCGATCCGGGACCGGGACACATACGAAACCTTCGGCCACGAAGACGATCCCGGCCGGATCCTGAACGCCTACACGGCGGAGCGGTCGATCGCCGACGGCGCGACGCTCCAGGTGATCACGGAGACGCGCCTCGTCGATATGCACATCGACAAGGAGGCCCTCGACCAGGCGTTCGAGGCGATGACCGCCGAGGAGGGGCTCTCCGAGGAGGAGAAGGAGATCCTCGCTCGCAAGGCCACGAAGGTCGAGACCCTCCTCAAGGCGCCGGAGCGGATCCGGGCGGTCTGCGCCGACGTCGTCGAGCACTACGCGCGCCGCGTCGCGCCGCTCGGGCTCAAGGCACAGGTCGTCTGCTACGACCGGGAGCTGTGCGTCCTCTACCAGGACGAGCTCGCGCGGATGCTCGCCGAGCGCGGCGACGGCTGGCACTCGACCGTCGTGATGACCACACGCGGGAAGGACGATCCGGAGGAATTCCTCGCCTACGAGCGCGACAGGGCCGAGGAGGCAGACGTGAAGAAGCGCTTCCGCAACTTCGCCGACCCGCTCCGGTTCCTGATCGTCACCTCGAAGCTCCTGACCGGCTTCGACGCGCCGATCGAAGGCGTCATGTACCTCGACAAGCCGCTCCGCCGGCACACGCTGTTCCAGGCGATCACGCGCACGAACCGGCGCTGGACGAACCCCGAGACCGGCCAGGAGAAGACGGCCGGGCTCGTCGTCGACTACATCGGCCTCGGCACCGAGATCGCCGAGACGATGCGAGTCGAGCGACGAGAGCGCGCCGGGAAGGTCGCGGCGGACGACCTGCCGACGCTCCAGAAGGAGCTCCGCGGCGCGATCGAGACGGCGCTCGACCGCTTCGACGGGATCGACCGCTCGCGGGCCGACTTCGAGGCGCTCCTCGCCGCCCAGGAGCGGCTCGCCGCTGCGGAGAATCGTGACGCTTTCGCGCGAGAGTTCTTACTCGCGCAGGCCCTCTTCGAGTTCCTCGAGCCCGATCATGGACTCAGCCGTGAGGAACGTCTCGACTACCGCTGGCTCGCCAGGATCTACCAGTCCGTCCAGCCGGCGACGACGTCCGACGCGCTGCTCTGGCAGCGGCTCGGCGCGAAGACCCACGCGCTCATCGTGGAGCACATCGGCGACATAGAGATCGGAAAGGGCGGGTCGACGACGATCGTGCTCGACGAGGAGTCGATCGAGCAGCTCCGGCTCCTCGGCCTCGAGGACATCGTCGAGGGCGGCGACGTGACCCCTGCACGCCCGCCGACGGCGGCCGAGGTGATCGACTCGATCCAGACTCGCCTCGATGCCCGGCTGCGCGGCTATCCGGGGAGCCCCGTCTACCGCTCGCTGGCGGAGCGACTCGACTCGCTCCGCCAGACGGTCATCGAGTCGGCCGAGGACAGCGTCAGGTTCCTGCAGAGGCTCCTCGAAGTAGCCCGTGCGCTCGTCCAGGCCGAGCGCGAGCAGATCGCCGACGAGGGGGCCATCGCCGTGACCGGGGACGGCTCCGCCGAAGCGGCCGAGTCGCTGCTCCCCGACCAGCGGATCGGCGCGCTCACGCAGATCTTCCGCGAGTACGCTCCGGACGAGCGACCGGAGATCATCGAGCGCGTCGTCCTCGAGATCGACTCGGTCGTCGTCACCGTCCGCTTCACCGGCTGGCAGGCGAGCCGGGAGGGCGATCGCCTGGTGAAGTTCGAGCTCCGCCGGGCGCTGAAGAAGTTCGGCCTCGACCCCACGGGCGAGATCTTCGAGCGGGCGTACGCCTACGTGGCGGAGCACTACTGACGCCGGCTCCGTACGCCGTCTTCTACGACGCCGAGGCGGTGCTCGAGCTCGAGCGGGTGACGAGCAGAGCCGAGCGCAGGGCGGTCTTCACGGCGGTCGACAAGCTGCAGCAGCTCGGGCCGAAACTGATCCCGCCCCACGTGAAGAAGCTGCGAGGTGAGAGGGATTTGCTCGAGCTCCGGCCCCGGGCCGGCGACTCGCCGATCAGGCCGATCTGTGCCCGCACCGCTGAGGCCGAATACGTGATCCTCGCCTTCGCCACGGACAAGGCGGACTTCGGCGGGGCGGTGAAGCGCGCACAGGTGAGGATGCTCGCGCACACGGATCGCGCCCTATAACATGAGAGTTATATTCCGCGCTCGGAGCGAGGCGATTGCGAGGAGACGGAGAAGATGAAGATCACCGGTCACGCGTCGAAGGCTCACGAGTCGCTTATCGCGGAGGAGATGGCCCGTGACTCCGTCTTCCGTGAGGAGTGGGAAGGTACCGCGCTCGCGCGGCTGGTCGCTGCACAGCTCATCGCCTACCGCCACGACCACGGGCTGTCGCAGACCTCCCTCGGCGAGCGGCTCGGGATGAAGCAGCCCCAGGTCGCACGCCTCGAGGCCGGTGAGAAGAACCCGCAGCTCGAGACCCTCGTCAGGATCTCCGCCGTCACCGGCGTCGAGTTCGTGATCGACATCGCTCCCACAGCCCGGAAGCCGAGGCTCGTCACCCGGCGGGTCGCCTCGGAGCACCGGACCCGGGATCGGGACGGCGTGTCGGTCGTTCTAGCTGCGGCGTCCTGATCGTGGAGGGTAGCTTGCAGGAATCACGGCAGCCGCGGGCGTGGAGATTGACCGATCCACGTCCGATGAAACCGTTCCGGTCGAGATCCAAGGAGTTCCGCGCGCTATCATGATGTCATGCGGCGCATCATGATCCAGGCCGACGAGGAGCTGCTCGAGCGGGCTCGCCGGCGGGCCGCCGAACGGGGTGTCTCGATCGCGCAGATCGTGCGGGAGGCGCTCGAGAAAGAGCTGGGCGTGCGCCAGCCTCCCCTGACCTGCGTCGGGGTCTTCCAGTCGGGGAGCGGAGACCTCTCGAGGCGAGCCAGCGAGGACGAGTTCGAGCCTGACCCGTGGCGCTCGTGATCGACACGGGCCCGATCGTCGCGATCCTCGATCGCGACGACGAGGCCCATGCACGCTGCGCCGAGCTCCTGTCCTCGACCGACGAGTGGCGCGTGATCCCCTCGCCCGTGCTGCCCGAAGTCGATGCTCTGTGCCGGCGCCACCAGGCTCGCGAGGCCTTCACGAGGCTGCTCGGGGACGTCCGGCGAGGCGCGATCCGCGTCGAGGACCTGCTGCCGGAGGACTACGAGCGGGTCATGGAGATCCTGGACGGCTACCGCGATCTCCGCGTCGGCTTCGTCGATGCTGCGGTCCTCGCAATCGTCGAGCGCCTCGGCGAGACGAGGCTGGCCACCCTCGACCGTCGCCACTTCGGCGTGATGCGGCCGCGGCACATCGAGGCGCTCGAGCTCCTGCCCCACCCGGCCGCGTAGCCGGCGCGTAGGCTTCGCCCGCATGGGGCGGGCCGAGGGTCAGAGCGTCGGCATCCGGTCGATCCTCGCCGACCCGGCGGTCGCGCCGGCGGTCGCGGTCTCGCTCGTGATGATGGTCGGGGTCGGGCTGGTGCTGCTGGTGCTGCCGCTCTACGCCCGCTCGTTCGGGGTCGGCTACGGTGGCGTTGGCGTCCTCGTGGGCGCCTACGGCCTCGCCCGCCTCGCCGCCGATCTGGCCGCCGGGGTCGTCGTCGACCGGATCGGCGAGCGGCGCTCCGCCGCCGGCGGCCTGGTCTCGCTCGCGCTGTTCACGCTCGCGACCGGGCTGGCGCCGACCTTCCCCGTCGCGGTCGCCTGCTGGGCGGCCGCCGGCGCCGGCTCCTCGCTCGTCTTCGCCGCCCTCTACAGCCACCTCCTGCGCGCCGTGCCGGGCGAGCGGATGGCCCGCACGCTCTCCGTCTTCTACGGCTCCTTCAACGCCGGCGTCGTCGCCGGCGGATTCCTCGGCGGCCTGCTCGCCCACCACCTCGGGCTCTCGGTGCCCCTCCTCGTCGACGCGGGCCTCGCGGCGCTCGCCGCCGTGCTCTGCCTGCGGCTCGTACCGGCACCGCACGCGCCGGCCTCCGAGCCGGGCGGGGCGCGCGGGCCTGGCGGTCTCGGCCGGGTGCTGCGCACGCCCG
>WBZR01003678.1_pt1 | contig 13445 bp, 9 predicted proteins | sample 5204231 | NCBI WGS metagenome assembly WBZR01 (sample SAMN12412403, study PRJNA552823) | activated sludge metagenome | isolation source: activated sludge from anammox sidestream of wastewater treatment plant... | place: USA: Virginia | collected 2017-08 | reverse complement strand
AAAATGAAAAAACCGGGATTAAACCTTTATCCCCTTGATATCTATCCAACTGACGTGCCTGTGGAAGCAAAGGTCAGGCTGCTTGACAAGATAGACAGGATGGCAAGAAACTATGATTCGAGGATCAGGAATGTACTTGCATCATTTACGAGCCAATACAAGGTGGTACTCATAGTGACGTCAGAAGGCCTGATAATAGGCGATATTCAGCCATTGTGCAGGCTCAATATAACGTGCATAGCAGAGAGCGGTGAGAATCGCCAGGCTGGCACTTTCGGCGGGGGTGGACGCGTCGAGTTTTCGTACTTCTTTGAAGAGAACCGCTGCGCGCTGTATACAAGGAGGGCAGCAAAACAGGCATTGATGAACCTGGATGCTGTAGATGCCCCTGCAGGAACCATGGATATTGTGCTTGGCGCAGGCTGGCCCGGGATACTTCTTCACGAGGCTGTTGGACACGGGCTTGAAGCGGACTTTAACAGGAAGAGGACGTCCGCATTTACAGACATGATAGGGAAAAAGGTTGCATCAGAGCTCTGCACGGTAATTGATGACGGCACCATTCCGGGAAGAAGGGGCTCCATTAACGTTGACGACGAGGGGACAGAGACAGCCCGTACCGTCCTTATAGAAAACGGGGTACTGAGGGGCTATCTTCAGGACAGGCTCAATGCAAAACTGATGAAGATGCCTCTGACAGGAAACGGACGGCGGGAGAGTTATGCATACCCCCCTATGCCCCGGATGACAAACACATTCATGCTGCAGGGAGATTCAACACCCGTTGACATAATTCGCACTGTCCGCAGGGGGCTTTATGCAGTTTCCTTTGGCGGCGGCCAGGTTGATATAACAAATGGCAAATTTGTCTTTACTGCAAGCGAGGCATATCTGATAGAGGACGGAAAAGTTACCACGCCTGTAAGGGGCGCCACGCTGATCGGCAATGGCCCGGATGTGCTTAAGAAGGTTTCCATGGTAGGCAACGACCTTGAACTCGACAGCGGCATCGGCACATGCGGGAAGGATGGCCAGTCTGTGCCTGTAGGTGTCGGTATGCCTACGATAAAGATAGACGGAATTACGGTTGGGGGAACCGTGTAATGGATATTACTATTGAAACAGCTCAGGACATTCTGGAGAAGGCCAGAAAGATGGGCGCAACAGACGGTGATATTATTGTAGTTGACGGCAGGTCATCAGACGTCCAGGTGCGGCTTTCTTCCGTTGACAAGATAACGGATTCGCAATATAAGGCACTTGGGTTGAGGCTTTTTATTGGCAGGAAAAGCGCGGTAAGTTCAACTTCGGATTTCACGCCTGCTTCACTGGAGGACCTGATAGAAAATACATGCGCCATGGCAAAGGTGACTGCTCACGATGAATTTGCAGGACTTCCACTGCCGCCTTACAGGATGAAGGTCAAAGAGATAGATATATACGATGAGTCTGTTCACCATGTAACGGGCGAAGAGATGATTGAAATGGCAAAGGCGGCAGAATCATCGTCATTAAAATATGATGACAGGATAACAAATTCCGATGGGGGAAGTTTCACCAAGAGATTCAATCATATTATTTATGCGGGAACTAATAATATGGCGGGAGAATACAGGAGTTCCCTTTTTTCCCTCTCAGTCACGCCTATTGCATCCGTGGACGGACTGATGCAGCGTGACTACTGGTATTCTTCTGCAAGACGTTTCTCTAATCTTGAAAAACCGGAGAGCATAGGAGAAACTGCTGCAAGGCGTACGGTCCGGCGTCTTGGCGCAAGAAAGATTCAGACGCAGCAGGCGCCTGTCGTTTTTGACCCTGAAACAGCCTCCACCCTTTTGAGCAACCTTTGCTCAGCCATTTCGGGTTACGCTGTCTATAAGGGCGCATCATTTCTTGTGAATATGTTAAATAAACAGATAGCTGCGCCTGATGTGGCCATTTATGATGACGGAACGATCCCGTGGGGAATAGGATCAAAACCCTTTGATGGAGAGGGTACTCCGGCAAGGAAAACAACAGTAGTGGATAAAGGGATGCTTACGAATTACCTTTTAGATTCGTATTCTGCAAGAAAACTGGGGTTGTCCACTACAGGAAACGCCTCACGCGGGGCGGGCGATACCCCTGTTGCAGCGCCCACCAACCTGTATCTTGCTGCAGGAAGATATTCAGCTGATGAGATAATAGAATCAGTTGATTCCGGACTCTATGTTACCGACCTCATAGGCTTTGGCTTCAATCCTGTGACTGGTGACTATTCACGGGGCGCATCCGGTATATGGATAGAAAAGGGTGCTCTGGCATACCCTGTCGAAGAAATAACGATCGCAGGCAACCTCAAAGATATGCTGATGCAGATAGAAATGATAGGAAGTGACCTCGAATTCAGGCAGAAGGTCTGCTCGCCGACTATCAGGATCGGGAGACTGACGATAGCAGGACATTAAATTTGCTCAAGAAAAACCGCAGAGAGAAAATACTCAAATCTGCCATATCGGCGTTCTCTCACAAGGGATATCACGACACAAGCATCTCTGACATTATAGAAAAGGCCGGTATTGCCCGTGGCACGTTTTATCTCTACTTTGAAAATAAGCGGCAGATATTCGACAGCATTCTCGACAACCTCATCGTTGAGCTTGATCGCTGTATCAGGATAATTGTGCTGGGACAGGGCCTTCCCAACCCACTTGACCAGCTCAAGGCAAATCTTGTGCGGGTGCTGACCCTCTTTATCGAAAATCCTGACCTGACAAGGATTTTACTCCGTCATGCAACCGGACTCGACACCGAACTGGATCAGAAGATCACCGGATTTTACAACGACTGGGTGCGCAGAATAGAAGAAGCGATACGCCTCGGTATAAAGATGGGCATTGTAAGACAGTGCAATTCAAGGTTGATTTCCTGCGGCATCCTCGGCTGCATTAAAGAGGTCATAGAACACACCACACCTGGCAGGAAGGACAAACCGGATATCGGCGTGATTGCTGATGAACTGATCAACTTCGGCCTCTACGGCCTGAAAAACCCGAAACTGCCATTATGAGAACCATCATGCCCCTTCGACTGCTCGTCACGCTCACTGCCCAGGACTCACAAATCATGCAAATGCAGCCGTAGCGCCGGCCTTTATGGCCGGCTACAAGTGGGAGATCAATCCCGGCGCTACGGCGTAATCAGCTATGAGTACACTGGTGCAACTATTTCTGCAGGTCGCCCTTTAAGTATGTAATAAGGGCAGCAACGTCCGCATCAGGCATCGTCATCCTGGGCATATCAAAGGTGATCTTAGGGTATTTCTTTGCTGATCCGGCGCGGCCTTCAATGATTACCTTCTTAATATCCTCAGCTTTGCCCCCGGTGACAAATTCATTATTCTTCATAGCCGGAGCCATTAGTGTACCAGCACCCTGCGGGCCATGGCACATAGAACATTTATCATTATATATCTTACCGCCATCTGCAGCCATTGCAGAACCACTGAAAATAAGCAGCAGAGAGACAAATATAAGGGATACAAATTTCATGCGGTTCACCCCCTTTCAGCAGCTGTTCTGTCACAAATATACATCTTTTAACTGGGCAAGTCAAAGTAAAAACCGTGCGAACCATTGTACATGACAATCATTCAAAAAACCCTTGACTGTGCAATAAATTCTTAGTAAAATTGCCGGTAGACTGACATGTCAGTCTACCGGCATGCCTCCTGCCGTTAATATCTTCCCGTAATCCCACTTAAGGCAGCATGACCAAATTAGCAATGAACAATCTAAAATCCAATCATGACAATCTCTTCATCGGCCTTGATGTCGGCTCTACCACTGTAAAGGCCGTAGTCCTTGATGCAGCGTCAGGCAGCATACTCTGGCATGACTATCAGCGTCATGAGACCAGGCAGCTGCATAAGGTGCTCGAATTCCTTCAGACAATAGAAGACAAATTCAAAGGACGGTCTGACCGCTTCCGTGTCTTTATAACAGGGAGCGGCGGGAGGGCCGTGGCAGATTTAATAGGGGCAAAGTTTGTTCAGGAGGTAAACGCTGTTTCACTTGCTGTGGAAAAGAACCATCCTGATGCCGGTTCTGTAATAGAACTGGGCGGGCAGGATGCAAAGATTATCATCTGGACGGAAGATCACAACGGCAATAAGAGAAAGCTATCCAGCATGAACGACAAGTGTGCAGGCGGCACAGGCGCTGTCATTGACAAGATATCCTCAAAGCTGAATATTCAGCATAAGGACGTAAGCACACTCAGATATACCGGCACAAGACTGCACCCTGTTGCCGGCAAGTGCGGGGTCTTTGCAGAGACAGACATAAACGGCCTCCAGAAACAGGGGATCCCTCCCCAGGAATTGATGGCCTCGCTCTTTGAGGCAATTGTGCAACAAAACCTTAGCGTACTCACAAGGGGTAATACATTAAGACCTCATGTACTTCTACTGGGCGGGCCCAATGCCTTCATACCGGCGCTGCAGGAGGCATGGGCGCATCATATTCCGAAGATGTGGGAGGAACGGGGTGTAACGCTTCCATCCGGCAAGAGCGCTGAAGACCTCATTTACGTCCCCTCCAATGCACAGTTTTATGCTGCTTTGGGATCTGTAATCTACGGAATGAGCGAGGGCGAGTCTGTGGGGCTATATAAAGGTGTAAAGGAACTGGATGAATTTATATCACGTGGCCGCAGGAAATCAGATGCAAGGGCGGCCGCAACCGGCCTTGCTGCAAGCCCTGAAGAACTTGACGGATTTCTCGCAGAATTCAAAAGATCCCCTTTTACGCCGCCACTCTTCTCATCTGGAGAAGTCATTTCCGGATACATAGGAATCGATGGCGGCTCAACCTCTACTAAAGGCGTCCTTCTGGATAAAGACGGTGAACTCCTCGCAAGGGCATACAGACTCTCCAAAGGAAATCCAATAGATGATACCAAAGAGATACTGAGAGACCTCAGGCAGCAGGTAGAATCCATGGGAGCTACCCTTGAGGCAGCAGGTGTCGGCACAACAGGCTACGCAAAGGATATGCTCAGGGAGTGTTTCGGGGCTGACATTGCACTCGTCGAGACAGTAGCCCACACCAAATCAGCCCTGCGTTATTTCGATAATGCAGATGTAATCGTGGATGTGGGCGGACAGGATATAAAGGTCATTTTTCTCAGGGATGGCAAGGTTAAAGACTTTAAGCTTAATACGCAATGTTCTGCAGGAAATGGATATTTTCTCCAGAATACTGCAGAGAGATTTGGCTTTGATGTCACAGATTACGCGGACCGGGCTTTCAGGGCAGAGCGCCTTCCTCTTTTTCATTATGGATGTGCAGTCTTTCTCGAATCGGACATTGTAAATTTTCAACAGCAGGGGTGGGAACGGGAAGAGATAATGGCAGGACTTGCAAATGTGCTTCCGAAGAATATCTGGCTTTACGTCGTCCAGGAACCAAACCTGCGCAGGCTCGGCAGGACGTTTATCCTCCAGGGCGGGACACAGCACAACCTGGCCGCTGTCAAGGCCCAGTATGACTTTATTAAATCACGGGTGCCTGATGCTGAAATTCATGTCCACAGGTATACCGGTGAAAGCGGCGCTATTGGCGCAGCACTCGAGGCAATACGGGTGGTTGGAGACGGAAGGTCCCGCTTTATCGGTCTCGATGCAGCAGATGGTATCAGTTTTAATTCCCTCAGGAACGAGGACACAAGATGTAACTTCTGCCAGAACAGCTGTCAGAGGACATTCATTGATATAGAGGCGCCAAGTGCTAAACATTCCAAACGTTATATAATCGCAACCTGCGAAAAAGGGACGGTGGAAGATATTAAAGACGTTCAGGCGATAAAGAAGAAGTCTGACAGCCTGAAGAAGATTTATCCTGACCTGTCTGAGCTTGCTGCGAAGGAAGTCTTTAAGAGCCGGAATATTTTATCGCCGGCCTTCACGACCGGCACCGGAAAGGAAGCAGCAGGGTGGGCACTGCCCTCAAAAAAAGCTGTGGATGGTGGGCAGGACATCAAGATTGGCATCCCGCGGACGCTAAATATGTATTCAGTCGCCCCATTCTTTATCTCATATTTTGAAATGGCCGGAGTACCATACAAGAATTTGATTCTGTCGGATTACACCGATGAAACGATGTATAAAGAGGGCTCACGGCGCGGTGCAATAGATGCATGTTTTCCGAGCAAGGTTGCACTGTCGCATATCCATAACCTGATATACGGAAAGAAGGTCAGGCCTGATGCCATATTCTTCCCCATGCTCCTTGATCTCCCGTCAGAGATAAGAGAGGCTGTTGCAAGCTCCTCCTGTCCTACTGTTGCGGCAACGCCAGAGGTTGTCAAGGCGGCATTCACAAAGGAAGAAGACCTCTTCGCAAAACATGGAATAAGATTCCTCGCGCCTCACCTCAACATGGGAGAACCGGCGCTGTTTGAACAGCAGATGTATCTCTTCTCATCCGGGCTGTTCGGTCTCAGCAGGCGCGGGAACAGGGACGCCATGGAGGCAGGTTTCAAAGCACTGGAGGATTACACGATCGGCCTCAGAAGGAAAGGCAGGGAGGTACTGCAGCGGATTGAAGGGGAAGGCAAAGTGGGTGTTGTAGTCCTTGGCAGGCCTTATCACAATGACCCGGGGCTCAATCATGAAATCCTGTCGGAGATCCAGAAGTATGGTTACCCTGTTTTTACTGTCGAGTCACTTCCTCTTGACGATGATATACTTGACGGACTCTTTGGCGATGAAATAAGACGAGGTGAAATCAGTCATGCCATGGAAATATCCGATGTCTGGAAAAACTCATACAGCGAGAATACCAATAAGAAGCTGTGGGGGGCCAAATATACGGCAAGGCATCCGAACCTTGTTGCTGTTGACCTGTCTAATTTCAGGTGCGGACATGATTCACCCATTTATGCTGTGGTTGAGGAGATACTTTCTGCGACACAGACGCCATACTTCACATTCCATGATATTGATGAGAACCGTCCTTCAGGTTCCATTAAAATAAGGGTAGAGACTATACACTACTTTTTACAGAGATACGAAGAGGAGCTGCTGAAAAATGGACTCACATGTCCGGCACTACAAGAAACCTGCTGAGAGACCGTTTACAAAGGACCAGCGTGATTCGACTACCATACTGTTTGGCGGTCTCACATATAATCATGATTTCCTCCTTGAGGGCGCGCTGCAGGGGATGGGCTATAATGCAAAATATCTCCCTGTCCCTGATAATAACTCCCTGTCTTTGGGAAAAGAATACGGCAACAGGGGTCAGTGTAATCCCACGTATTATACGGTGGGAAATCTCATAAAGCATCTTCAGAACCTGGAGGCATCCACAACAGAGAAGATTGATGACAAATATGTCTTTCTTACCGCCGGCTCCTGCGGGCCCTGCAGGTTCGGGATGTATGAGGCCGAATACAGGAAGGCATTGAGGGATGCCGGTTTCCCGGACTTCAGGGTGCTCCTGTTCCAGCAATCTGGGGACATGAATCAGGGTAAGGAATCGGGTCTGGAACTGACACCGAAATTCTTTATCACCCTGGTCAAGACAATCATGGCGGGAGATATGCTGAATGAGCTGGGTTATAAGATACGCCCATATGAGATTATCCCTGGTGAAACCGACAAATGCATCGAGAGCGGACGAAGCCTGCTATACTCTGCCCTGAAGGAGCAGAAGTCCCTTCGCTCTGTGTTGAAGAAAATCAATAAGTTGTTCTCCGGGATCAACGTTGATTACTCGCGCATCAAACCCAAGGTAAAACTGACAGGTGAATTCTGGGCAATGACTACAGAAGGCGAAGGGAATTATATGCTGCAGCGGTGGCTTGAGTCCGAAGGCGCCGAGGTTATTACGGAACCTGTAAGCAACTGGGTCAGCTTTATCTTCTGGGAACATGCCGAGCGGGCTAAGGAACGCATCAGGGTTAAGAAAGGGGCTTATAAAACAATTTTAGGCCTTAAGGCGGCAAGCCTCCTGTTTCACTACTATTATACCAGTTACCGCAGCGCCCTCAAATTCAGGCCGGATTCACTCTCCTCCCAGAACAAGGTCGCTGAATACGCCAAGAATTATTACAATCCCCGTATATCGGGCGGAGAGGGGCATATGGAGATCGGCAAACACATCATGTCATTCAGGGAAAAGAAGGCGCATCTCGTCGTATCGGTAAAACCATTCGGGTGCATGCCGAGCACACAGAGCGACGGGGTCCAGGCCAAGGTGGTCACAGACCTTGGTAACAGCCTCTTTGTCTCTATAGAGACGTCAGGCGACAGCGATGTTAACGTAAAGAGCAGGGTTCAGATGAAGCTCTACGAGGCAAGAGAGCGCGCAAAGAAAGAGGTCGCAGACATGCTGCAGAGGCACAACCTGTCAATGAAACAGGTGGAGGAGTACAGCAAGAAGAATCCGCTTTCAGGAATGGTCAAGCTGCCACATCACACGACGAGCACCGCAGGTAACTTTATTCACAAGAAGGCCGCCGAAATACGGAAAGTCAATTAGGTTGCTTCATCCGAAAACGCTCCTGTCAGTCAGTCATCCTTCGACAAGCTCAGGATGAACGGCTCGTGTGGTGAGCCCTTCGGCTCTGCTCAGGACAGGCTTATCAAACCCTGATACGTTCATCCTGAGCTTGTCGAAGGATGAGCCCGAATGGCCTCTAACGCCAGCGGCCTATGCCGATATACTTGCCAAGGTTTGCATCAGGCTCTATTTTCGGTATTATCAGCGCCTTGCCAGAAGTCATTATGGTCTGAACTCCGGGGCCATGCCCTGCAAGGAAGCTGTCGGTATGTATCACAATGCCGATAGTTACAGCACCCTCCCTGTAGGTCCAGCCATAGCTGGAATCATGATCCTGTATTGCAACAAAGTCTCCAAGCCTCAATCCTTCAAGCCCATGCCTTTTTATAGCCCCGGCATCCGATGTCTGAATGTCGTAGTCACCTTTGTAAACATCATTGTGCCCAAGGCCTGAGCCCATCAACTTGCCAGGTACCAATGCAGTCACCGGCACTTCAATCCTGCCGTCATCGGTTGTGCGTAAACCAATCTTTTTTAGCACATCAGGAGACAGGCTGAAGACCTTAATCTCCGGATAATCCAGCAGCGACAGTCCCTGCCCCCAGGCACGTATTAATATCTTGTCATCCTGGGTAAGTTTCCCGAGCGTCCCGTCATCAAAATCTGCGATGACATGCTCTACCCCGCCGTGGTGGCCTGTCACAACACCTTTTGCCCCTTTCGCATCACCGGATATGACCACAGCCTCATTGCCGATGCAGGAAAACGTATTAAAGGCGCGATTAGGGTCCTTATTCGGCTCCTTAGGATCACTGCTCATAGAGACACACGGTTCAATATGGTCGCCCGCCAGACCAAACACCGGGTCACCGACCTTGATATTGTAAGTTATCCCTCCAACACTCGGGAGCATAAGGCTTGCGCCTGTGCTTGTAAGCTCCCATCCAAAACACTTGGCATAGACGACGCCGCCCTGCACGGCAAACTCTATGAGCTTATCCTCGTTTGTTCTTAAAGTCATTTCACCCTCCATAGAAGCAGAAGGGGGTCAGGTCTTGGTTTTTGATGTACATCAAAATTCAAGACCTGATCCCCTTGTCCTTGTCTATCTCCTCTATCCGCTCTATCACATCATCAATGAGCCATTGCGGCGTTGAGGCACCGGCAGTTATTCCAACTTTCCTTATACCGTTAAACCATTCAGGCATCAGTTCATCCGCCGTCTCCACATGCAAGGTGTGCACGTTCCTCGAGCATATCTCGGCAAGCCTTATTGTATTCCCGCTGTTCCTCCCGCCAACGACGAGCATAAGATCTACCGTCCTTGCCAGCTCATCTGCAGCATATTGATTGCTCCTTGTAGCGCCGCAAATGGTATTCCTGATTTTCCATTTCAAGCCGTTTGATTTTATATAATGCTCTATCTTTTTGAATTTTGTAAATTCCTGGGTAGTCTGAAAAACGATGGCTGGCCGCACAGGCTTTTTCTCTACAATCTGCTCAAGGTCCGAAACGACATATATCCTGCAATCTTCGACTTCGTGACGCGCATGACCCACAATGCCGCGAACCTCTGCATGCATCTCATCCCCTACTACAAACAGTTCGTAACCCCTCCTGCAAAATTCCACTGCATAGTCCTGGACATCCTTTACAAACCTGCAGGTGGCATCAACTATGTTCAAATCATTGGTCTGCGCCCTCCTATAGTCTTCCGGAGTAACACCATGCGCCCTGATAACAAGATTACCCTCTCTATATCCATCAATTTCCCTGATAGGTTCAATACCATAGTCTTTTTTCAAACGGTCTATTTCCTGTGGATTGTGAATCAGCGGTCCATATGTCCTTGTAGGCATAGGGGAAGATGCGGCTACTTCCGTCGCCTTGTTTATGGCTTCCCTGACACCAAAACAAAAACCCGAGTGACGTGCGATCTGAATTTCTATCATTTATCAATCATTCTACATTATCAGCGTGATATCTTGCAAATCATCCTTCCCTTATATTGACATTTTCAGGCTGATATCCTATTCTTATAACTAACAATAATAACTATGCCTGCCAAAGTTCTTCACATTACTGATATGCGACACAAAATAATAATCGCCCTGCTCATTTTATCAATATTCAGCCTGCCTCGTCTGCTGTCAGCCGCAGACACAAAAGGTGCTTCCCCTGACAAGAATGTTCTCCGTGATGGTGAGTTGATCAACACCATGAAAGCATTCTCCTCGGCCTTCAAAAAGGGGAATGTTGATGAGTATATGTCATTCTATTCCCCAACAGCTCTTGAAAACGGGAGCAGTCCGGTTGATAAGATAAAGGCACACTACACAGACATTATCTCACGCAACACTGTTACGTTATATGAATTTGAGATATCCGACATAAAAAATGCAGGGAACTCGGCCGTAGTTGATGCCATCTACAATAAGACCCTCGTGGATAAGACCGAAGGAAATGCAATGCTGACCAGCGGAAACGTACGCATCAGGTTCATCAAAGAAGATAAGAACATAAAGATTGCAGCTATCGATTATGACAAGAACATTAGCGGTGATTATATTATAGGAAAGGAAGACGTCCTTGAAATATCTGTCTGGAAATCAACAGAACTGTCACTTTCAACAATTGTTCGGCCTGACGGTATGATCTCTCTGCCGCTAATCGGTGAAGTCCAGGCTGATGGCCGCACGCCAAAGGAGCTGCAGACGGAGTTACAGGAGAGGCTTAAGGAATTTAAGCAGGGGCCGGTTGTCTCAATAATTGTCAGAGAGTCAAACAGCAAGTCTTTTTTTATAACCGGTGAAATCATAAGGCCCGGGAAATATCCCTTACGCAGCGACACCACCATTACTCAGGCGATCGCAGTGGCAGGAGGGTTCAGCCAGTGGGCAAATAAGGATAAAATAATTTTAATACGGAAAAGCCCGTTAAATCCTGAAGGACACAGGGTTCCTATTAAATATTCCGATATTATAGGCGGCACGAATATGAGGGCGAATATTCTGCTGCGTTCCGGCGATACAATAATCGTCCCATAAGGACGACAGGACAGCTCCTCTTTTCCTGCTAGTAGTTGTCGTAGCCCGAACCGTAATAATACTTCGAATGTATCGGCTCAACTCCATTTAGAACGGCGCCTACGATTTTATCAGCGGCTAATGTGGATATGGCCCTTTTAACAAGGCTTCGTGGTGTCTTGCCTGCCTGGATCACAAGCAAGATTCCATCTACGAGAGTAGAATATATGTTGATATCAGCCAATGGGATTATCGGAGGGGTATCAATTATTATATACTTGTAATTTACTCTTGCTATTGTCATTACCTGCTGCATCTTCACAGACGAAAGCAATTTTGATGGATTTCCATTAGTTTTGCCAGCAAATAACACTGAAAGCTGTCCATCGAACATCTTCATAGCACATGAATCTATATCAATTTTCCCATGCAGGACATCTGTAAGACCAAATCCGTGCGGGTGCTTGAGATACCCATAAAGCCCTGGATTCTTCAAATCTCCCTCAATAAGGAGAACCTTTTCGTCAAAGTCGCGGGCAATAGAAATTGCCAGGTTGAGTGAGGTAAAGGTCTTGCCTTCTGATTTGACAGAGCTGGTAACTGCAAGAGTATATGAAGGTGTGCCCTGACTCAACTGTGAAATGCGAGTAAACAATATACGGTACTGCTCTGCAGAAATTGATGCGGGCTCTTTTATGGTCACAAGCCTGCTGTCAACAAGCCCGCTGTTTATACTCATTTGACCTTGTTCAATTGTTACAGGAATCCTGTTATCTATAACCTGAGCCATCAAATGTCCATCTTCTGTTCTTTTTTTCTTAAACCAATCCATTTTTTATTAAACCAATCACTCTCATGACGCCCGGTATCTTTATCCACTATCTTCCTTCTATACGTGGAACAGTAGCAAGTACAGGGATTCCAATAATCGCATATACATCATCGGCTTTTCTGAATGACGCGTCAATATATTCCAGCATGAGTACAAGGCCAATACCGCCTCCCATGCCTCCGGCAAGACCAACCAGTACTATCGCAATCATATTTGGTTTAAATGGCTTGATCGGTAGATTTGCCGGATCCAATATCCTGAACTGCTCACCCTTCTGTTTTTTCTCAAGACTTTCAGCAAGCCGGGCATCCAGCCTCTTAGTCAATAAATTCTGATAATTTTGTCTTGTGTTTTCATAGTCTCTCATAAGGGCTGAAATCTGCTGCTCCCTTTGAGGAATGCGCTCCACACGCCCCTGAAAGAGGGTAATATTTCTCGATAGTTCTATTTGCTTCTCTCTAAATGCCTTAACCTCTGAATTTACATCTGCCAATTGAGTTGATAATGTAAGGTAGCGGGGATCATCACTCACAGACGGAATCCGTCCAGCACCACTTCCCATTGAATCTCTTCCTTTTCCTGTTCTAATCTTGGATTCAATTTCATCTATTTCATTCTTTATCCTGACGATGTCAGGATATTTATCAGTATACATGCTTGAAAGTTGAGACAACTCCGCCTGTAGTTCCGCAAGTCTCATTCTCACGGGGTCATTGAGCGAAACCCCTGCTGAAGCTACCCCACGGCTAACCGGAGTAGCACCTATCTCTGACAACTGCCTTTCAATAGCAATCTTCCTGTCCTCTGCAGATCTTAAGGCTTCATTTGTCATCTGACGTTCAAGCTGCAAGCGGTCCAGCGTCCTTAAATTAGCCTCAAGCTGAGATGGTAGCTCTCCCATATACTTCTCTTTGAATGCCTTCATTTGTGATTCTTGAATTTCCAGAGAAGATTTCAGACCTTGCAGTTCAGTTTCAAGGAAATTAGTCGTCCCCTCAACTTGCTGTTCCCTGACCTTCAAATTCTCTTCAATAAACAAAG
>WBZR01003677.1_pt1 | contig 13454 bp, 10 predicted proteins | sample 5204231 | NCBI WGS metagenome assembly WBZR01 (sample SAMN12412403, study PRJNA552823) | activated sludge metagenome | isolation source: activated sludge from anammox sidestream of wastewater treatment plant... | place: USA: Virginia | collected 2017-08 | reverse complement strand
CAAGGATATTTTATAACAGATGCTGTTTTTAGTTACACATATAAAAAATTTGAGTTCAGCCTTTCGGGCGAAAATTTATTTAATATCAAATGGAAAGAAGCACAGTTTGATACGGAGAGCCGTTTAAAAAATGAAATCAATCCGGTTTCAGAAATACATTATACGCCGGGTACGCCTGTTTTTTTAAAGTTGGGTATGGCAGTAAACTTTTAGTCAACATTTTTTTGAAAATAAAATGTTAATGGATTGCCCATTGTTTCCTTTTTATTAATTTCAATAAAAAAAAATGAAAGGGGCTATTACAACTTTGTGTCTGCTCATTATATTTAGTCAGATTAGTTATTCAAAATACAATACACATTCGCACAAAGAAGAAAAATCAATAGCAACATCATTTTATAATGTAGCAAACTGCGAAAAACTACATGGCCATCCCGATACAATAAAAGTATCAGCAAGCCGGTTGATCATACCGGGAAAAAGTATTGGGCGAACTGCTATAAATCAGAAAATGTCGGTTGTATTGAAAAAATTGGGCAAGCCGGCCATCAGCGATGCATCTATGGGTGGCCACACAATGTGTATTTGGTATTCAAAACCAAAAATATCAGGGAAAGACACCCTTATCAATGAAACAGATATTTATTTCTATACCAAAAACTTTGGTGAAGCAAATGCGGTTGCATTGGTAGATCACATTCGGATAACCTCATCGTATTTTAGAACTGCAGAAAATATTGGCGTGGGCACTTCTCTGGATAAAATACAAAATAAATTTCCCGGTGCGATTTTGCAAAGCAGTGAACCAGATGCCAAAACCGGAAAAATAATTGACACCTATTACGATGAAAAGAAAGGAATTGCATTTGACCTTATAGATGGAAAATGTGTGGCAGTAACGGTGTACCGTACAGAAAATTAGACCCCAATTTTAAAAAATTTTTTCAATACGAAAAAACAATCAAGGAGAAGTAACAAAGGAAATTTCAATTTTCTATATGTTATTTTCTTTTGAATTCTAATGATACTTTTTCGCATTTATCTACTTAAAAAAGAAAAAATAGATAACCGCCCAAACCCCAATAAAGCAGAGACCCGGATATAAAACAACTTTCAATTGCTTTTTGTCTTTTTTGATGAATATCAGAAATAACACATAAACAATAAAAATTGCTATAAGCCCGATGGGAATTAATGGATACAACATAAAGTACGCTTAAAAAATATTTCCAATTGTTAAATTAACTGTCTAAGTTAAAGCTTTTTAGCCAATACTACTTTACAAAAAATAGGCAGCCTTAAAAGACTGCCATTACTTAATTTATTTTTTCTTGGTGAGTTTTTCTTTTTCCATCGCTTCATTTCTAAATACTACCACACCGTCAAACACATCAACTAATACAGGTTTGCTTTTATCTACATCGCCGGCCAGTATGCGTTTGCTCAACTGGTTTACGATTTCCTTTTGAATCAACCGCTTTAATGGCCTTGCGCCAAACTGTGGGTCAAAACCTTGCTCGGCCAGATATTCCAGTGCATAATCACTAAACTCAAGTACAATTCCACTTGAAGCCACCAGCTTTTTCAAATTGTCCAATTGAATTTTTACAATGCCTGCAATTTCTTTTTTCAACAAAGGCTGGAACATGATGATTTCATCAACTCGGTTTAAAAACTCGGGACGAATGGTTTGTCGCAACAGGTTCATCACTTCAGCTTTTGCTTTAACAGCCGCTGCTTCTATATCTTTTTCTTTTACATCTTCAAATGCTTCCATGATGAGGTGGCTGCCGATATTGCTGGTCATAATGATGATCGTATTTTTAAAATTCACCACCCGGCCCTTGTTATCAGTCAGTCGGCCATCATCCAATACCTGCAAGAGTACATTCCACACATCGGGATGTGCTTTTTCAATTTCATCCAGCAATACCACGCTGTAAGGCTTTCTTCTTACTGCTTCGGTAAGTTGTCCGCCTTCATCATAGCCTACATATCCGGGAGGGGCACCTACCAGTCGTGATACGGTATGTTTTTCCTGGTATTCACTCATATCAATACGAGTCATCATACTTTCATCATCAAATAAATATTCGGCAAGCGCTTTAGCCAATTCGGTTTTTCCTACACCAGTAGTGCCCAGAAAAATAAAGGAGCCAATTGGCTTTTTGGGGTCTTGCAAGCCTGCTCGGCTTCTGCGAATAGCATCGGCCACGGCCATAATGGCTTCATCTTGCCCCACTACTCTTTCGTGCAAATGATTTTCTAATTGCAAAAGTTTTTCTTTATCGCTTTGCAACATTCTGGTAACCGGTATGCCGGTTGCCTTTGCAATGCTTTCCGCAATATCTTCTGCATCTACTTCTTCTTTGAGTAATCGCTTCTCTGTTGAATTATTCAATTCATTAGTAAGTTGCGTTATCTGTGTTTCCTGTTCTTTGATTTTACCATATCTTATTTCGGCTACTTTTCCATAATCGCCTTCACGTTCCAATCGTTCTGCCTGTTGTTTGAGTTCTTCTACTTTAGCCTTTGCTTCCTGAATCTTTTCCACTACTTCTTTTTCAGTTTTCCATTTTGCTTTGTATGTATCTCTTTCTACCGAAAGGTTAGCGATTTCAGTATTCAGCAATTTTAATTTTACTTCATCATTTTCCCTTTTAATGGCTTCACGTTCAATTTCCAGTTGCCTGATTTGCCTTTCCAATGTATCCAATTCTTCGGGCATACTGTTCATTTCCAATCGAAGTTTGGCAGCACTTTCGTCAATGAGGTCAATAGCTTTATCGGGCAAAAACCGATCGGTAATATAACGTTGAGATAATTCAACTGCAGCGATAATGGCTTCATCTTTAATACGTACATGGTGATGCGTTTCATAGCGGTCTTTTAATCCGCGTAGAATGGAAATAGCATCTTCCACCGAAGGTTCATCAATCATTACTTTTTGAAAGCGACGTTCAAGTGCTTTATCCTTCTCAAAAAATTTTTGGTATTCATTGAGTGTAGTAGCACCTACGGCTCTCAGTTCGCCCCGGGCCAATGCGGGTTTTAATATATTGGCAGCATCCATAGCTCCTTCGCCACCGCCGGCGCCTACCAGTGTATGAATTTCATCAATAAACAAAATTATTTCACCATCGCTGGAAGCCACTTCCTTTACAACCGCTTTTAATCTTTCTTCAAACTCACCTTTGTATTTTGCCCCGGCTATCAGTTGCCCCATATCCAGTGCATAAATGATTTTTGATTTCAGATTTTCGGGCACATCGCCGTTTACAATGCGGTGTGCAATGCCTTCGGCAATAGCCGTTTTACCCACACCGGGTTCACCCACCAGTATCGGATTATTTTTGGTACGACGAGAAAGGATGTGTAAGGTTCTTCTGATTTCTTCATCGCGGCCGATTACGGGATCCAGTTTACCCTGACGTGCCAATTCATTCAGATTTTTTGCATATTTATTCAATGCATTAAACTCCTGACTTTGAGTTTGTGAAGTAACCGTTTCGCCTTTGCGCAGTTCTTTAATAGCGGCAATCAATCCTTTTTCGGTAAGTCCTGCATCTTTCAGCAATTTAGCTGCGGCATCATTTCCCTGAATAATGGCCAGCAGTAGATGCTCGGGTGTTACAAACTCATCATTAAAAGATTTTAATGAAGCACCGGCACGCAGTACTACATTATTTGCATCGCGGCTTATTTGTTGTGCGGCATCGCCACTGGTTTTAGGCAGTTTGCCAATCAACTCATCCAGCTTGTTATCCACCAGATTGATGGTAACATTATTCTTCTTTAATAAAAATTCTACCGGAGAATCTTCCTGATCCAGCAACGCTTTCAGTATATGTTCCGTCTCAATATTTGGATTTTTTGCATTAAATGCAATTTGCTGAGCCTGCTGAAAAGCCTCAGCAGCTTTTATTGTAAAATTTCCTAAGTTCATAAAATTATTTTCTCCTTTTTGAATGTTAATGTTTAAAAAAATTAATTTAACATCCGTATTGTTTCATCAAAAATCATTCATTTGCTTTTTGCTGGTTACAAAAATGAAACTATGGCATATAAAGTTAAACTTATCTGCACGAAAGTCATACCTGTATTGATTTTTCTGCAATTCTTTCAGTTGGCTAATGCACAATATAACTGGAAGCCGCTTGACAGCATGTTGAATAAGAACCGGTTTGCATTGGGCAACCATTCCGTTTGTCTTATTTGGAAAAATGATTCTTTGATTTACCAAAATGAAACAGGCAACTATAATGAAAACACGGTAGTACCTATAGCCAGTTGCAGCAAATGGCTGACGGCTGCATTGGTTATGCAATTTATAGATGAAGGTAAACTTACATTGGATGATAAAGTAGCAAATTACCTTCCTGCATTTGCAAAAAACGAGAAGGAAGAACTTACCATCAGAAACACCCTTTGCCACATGACCGGTATTGAGGCAGAAAAAGCCGGTTCTCTTCGTGCCATTCTTAACAGAAGAAAATTTAAAAATCTGGGTGAAGAAGTAAACAGTTTTGCTACACATAAGCAAATTGCAGCTCCGGGAACTGAATTTAGATACAGTGGCGTGGGTTTGAATATTGCGGGACACATCATAGAAAAAATAACCGGCAAAAAATTTGAAGATGTAATTAAAGAAAAACTGTTTCTACCATTGGGCATGACGCAAACAACTTTTGCAGAAGAAAAACAGGTGCCTGTAAATCCATCGGGAGGAGCCAAATCAACAGCTATTGATTATTCAAAATTTTTATTAATGCTATTGAGCAACGGAATATATAATGGTAAAATAATTTTAAGCAAAAAGTCCATTGAGTGGATGAGAATTGCCCAGGATAGTCCCGAACAAATAAAATATGCACCCAAAGCAGGGGCAGGAAAGTCGTATGCATTGGGCAGTTGGATAATGGATGACAATAATAAAATGGCGAATAGCCTCAAGGGTGAATTGGCAAATGTTTTAGCCAGTCCGGGCTTATTTGGCACCTGGCCTATGATTGATTATTACCGCGGCTATGCTTATGTTTTCCTTGTAAAGAATTTTTTGGGCGAGCAACGGGCTTCCATTCATTTGGATATTAAGAAAATGATAGATAAACAAATTTCACTGGGTTGCAACTAAACGGTTAATTTTGCGCTTCACTAAAAAATTTAAAACTTAAAATAAAATAGAATGAGTCAGATTAAACTTTCATTTTTAGGAGTTTCACTTTTCATAAGTGCTTCTTTATTTTCACAAACAAAAATTGTGGTAACCAAAGGGCAAAAATTCAATGTAGAAGTGTCTTCTAAATCCAATTCGCTGGCCGATATGATGGGGCAGCAAATGGAATCAATAACCAATAAAGACAATACAACACAATATCTCGTTAATGATGTTTTTGCAGATAGCATCCAATTACAATCAACTATTACAAAGTTGAAAAGCTATAGCAGCTTTATGGGTCAGGAAATGAATTACGATAGTGAAAAGAATGATAATAAAGGAGAGATGGCTGACATGCTTGGCGCCGCAGTAAATAAGCCACAAAATCTTATCATAGATGCCAACGGAAAAATCATTAGACAAGCTGCAGTGGAAGATGTTGCCTCAGGTTTGGGTGCATTGGCAAATGCCGGCAATGCAGATGCTATTGATCTTTTTTCACCGGCGTTAATAGGTAAACAACTTGCAGCAGGCGATTCTATTAGTTTTAAAAGCGAATCAAAATCTGCAAAAGGACTAACAGTGGATACCGGCACTTATCACATCACTGCAATTGAAAACGGATTAGCAAATATATCATATACCGGAAGCAGAATTATTTCAAACACCGTTGAAATGATGGGAATTGAAATGCAGGTGAGTGGCAACAATACTGTAAAAACCGAATTGCAAATGGATATCAATACGGGATTGGTGCTGGTAAAGGCAACAGTGATAGACTTGAATTTGAGTGTGGATGCAATGGGCAATCTGATACCGGTTACAGGAAAAGTAGTAACTACTGTGAAAGTGACACCACAACCCTAAGCTTTGAATTTTCTAATTTGAAAGCGGGCAAATTTTCTGCCCGCTTTTTTCAGTTACCAGAATTTTATATACAGCGCTGCAATCAACATCAATACGACGGTAATTAAAGCCATCAAAGAAGGAGATATCTTAAACATCTGCTTATCCAGTGCAAATGCTTTCGGATTATCTTTTGGACCTGCCAGGCTGAGAACAACCATCACCAGCACTGCAAACAAAAAGGCCAGCCCCATAGCAATTAAGAAAGGAATTTCAAATCCGCCTTTTCCATTGGGGAAAGCGGTATAAAAAAAAGTTTCGTTGCCCAATACCTGTGGCGCAAACTCATTGAAGAAAACACTAAGGCCAAAGCCGGTAAGCAAGCCTGCAACCGCAGCTGCGCCGGTGGTACGTTTCCAAAACAATCCTAAAAGAAACATGGCAAACACACCGGGGCTGATAAAGCCGGTATATTTTTGAATAAAGGTGAAGCCACCTTCGCCGCCAATGCCCAACAAATCTTCCCAGGTAAAGAAAATGGCAATGAGCATAGAAACTAAAACAACTACCCTGCCGGTAAGTACAAGTTTTCTTTCATCAGCCTGTTTTGAAATATACTTCTTGTAAATGTCCAAAGTAAAAATGGTGGAAATGCTATTGGCCTTACCTGCTAAAGAAGCCACAATTGCAGCAGTAAGCGCTGCTACAGAAAGTCCTTTCAAACCTTCGGGCAAAAAACCCAGAACGGAAGCATAGGCATCATCCTGCTTTGCAAGTGGTGCAATATCCCCTTGCTGCACCAACACAAATGCAGCAATGCCCGGAAGCATAACGATGATGGGCATCAAAATTTTTAAAAAGGCTGCAAACACAAGACCTTTTCTTGCAGTAGGCAAATCGGCGCCCAAAGCCCTTTGTGTAATGTATTGATTGCATCCCCAATAATTGAGGTTGGCAATCCACTGACCGGCGGCATACATTAAAATACCCGGCAGCATTAAGTATTTATTAATATACTCCTGTGTAGAAGCCGCATCGGGTTTAGAAAGTATAAGATGAAAATGATCGGGTGCTGCCTGTAATATTTTTGCGAAGCCACTCCACACTCCATTGCCACCGCTTACTTTATCGAGTGCAATAAAAACAGTAACGAGTCCCCCAATTATCAAAACGATTACCTGAATCACATCGGTATAGCCAATCACCTTCATACCACCAAGCGTAATGACGATGGCGAATGCCGCTAATATGATTAATATCAAATGAAAATACTGAGGGCCTACCAGACCACTGATAGCTACCGAACCTAAAAACAGAATGGACGTAAGATTGACAAACACATAAAGAAATAACCAGAAGACCGCCATGATGACCGATACCGATTCATTATACCTCGTTTTTAAAAACTGAGGCATGGTGTAAATCTTATTCTTTAAATACACCGGCATAAACCAGATGGCTATGATGATTAATGCAACTGCCGCTATCCACTCATAAGCAGCTACAGCTATACCCACAAAATAGCCATTACCACTCATGCCTATAAACTGCTCAGCCGAAATGTTGGAAGCGATAAGCGATGCACCTATGGCCCACCAGGTAAGCGAACCTTCTGCCAAAAAAAATGCCTTGGAGTCGTGATCCTTGCTTTTGCGTTTTTGATAAATCCAATACCCATAAGAGGCTACAATCCCAAAGTAAAGTAAGAATACAATGATGTCGCTGGTTGCCAGATTCATAAGCAGTTTGTTAATACGATGAAAAAGTATAGAAAAATAATCAAATACTTTCTGCTTAGCTTTAGATTTATTTTAAAATAACGCATAACATGAATACACAAACGTTACCACCACTGCCCCCCAAATCTGTTTACTACAAAAGAATCAGGAAAAACATTTTAATAGCCTGTGTTGTTATTCTTGTTTGTTTGTTGATTGGTGTTGCAGGCTATCATTATTCATCCGGTATGGCCTGGATAGATGCCCTGCACAATGCATCTATGATACTAAGTGGAATGGGTCTGGTTGATGTAAATAAAGTAAGCAGCAATGGCGCTAAAATATTTTCATCCTTTTATGCACTTTTCAGTGGCATTGTGTTTATTACCAATGTGGGTTTGATATTGGCGCCTACCCTGCACCGGGTACTGCACCGCTTTCATATTCAATCAAAATAACGCTATTGATTTTTTACAAACACCAGCTTTGCCCGGTCGGCCTTAAAGATGGTTTCATAAAACTTAACGAGGGCTGCATAATCGGCCGGCGGAAAACTTCCATTGAAACATTCAATTTGTCGTGTATATACAATTGTATTTCCGTTGATCTTTAAAGCAGACTGATAATTACCAAATTTTGAATTCAATGTTACATCTTGTGGAATAGATTCTGCTTTATATCCATCCGGAATCTGAATGGTAGTGGTATCCATATCAGTATAAGCCATGCCTAAAACAATGTCATTCTTACGGCTTTCATTGACTTTCAGTTTTCTGTGTGATCTGGAAATTATATTAGGAATTAAAAACAATCTTTTACCACTTACCGTGGCATAGTTATCGGCCACCAGTTCCAGTGTTTCTTTTATTTCCGGTACAAAGGTTTTCACTTCATCATAATGAAAACTTTTAATATCATAAGTAGCCAATTCAATATCTTCTTTTAAAAACTCCATGAGTTTATCTTTTGATAAACCTTTGATGACCTGAAAGAGCCGATCTTGTTGTTCTGCTTTGTACCTGGTAAAAATCTGTGCATCCAGATTTCCCGTTTCATTAATGGTCGCTTTAATATTTCTTACCTGCAGGTTTTCCTTATAACCATATACGGGTGTACGTACCAGTGTACCGCCATTTTCATCTACCGCAAGTGCATAACGATCGGATGTAAAATTGCCGAGATAGCCGGCAGGTAAAATCTGGCTGGTACATTCCAGCCAAACCGTGTCTTTTGCCTGTGGCACCATTAGTATTACGTGGTTAAATTGTGAGCTGGGCAAATCCTTAATCAGATAATCATTATTGCCCCCTGCATTGATTACGGTGTATAATGAGCGAATGCCTGCTTCCTTAAGTAAGGCCGACATAAAATTGCTGAGTGCTTTACAATCGCCATATTTTTTTTCGGCAACAAATTTTGCATCAAAAGGCTGCCATCCGCCTACACCCAGTTGGATACTGATGTACCGGGTGTTTTGCTGCATATACTCATACAACAATTTTATTTTTTCATTTGTATTGTTTACATGATCCGTTAACTCGTGAACTTTCTGCTTGATGTTTGCAGGCAATGCATCCCTATTAGACTTCAGGTCGAACACAAATTTTCCAAAATCGCTCCAACTGGCATTGCTTCCCTGATAATCTTCCAAAGAAAATTTTTCAGTTACCGGAAAAACGCTGGTTGTTTGCCGGTACCAGGCCGGTGATGCATATTCTTCTTCTACTGTTGCCAGGTTTTTTACTTCCCATTCGTAAGATTTATTTCTCCCTGATTCAGTAATGACAGGTTTACTTTCATAATGATAAGATTGAAACCGCAACGGATTAGTAGCAGGACAGATAACCACAAGCCTGCTTTGCTGTACACTCATTGTATTTTTTTCCTGCGGAATCCAGTCGGGCAGAAACATAGTGCCTTTATATTTTACTACCACTTCATACTCTACAGTATAAGGATACACTTTATAAAAAAAGCTATGCCATTTCACCCGATTATCATCAGCCAGGCTGGCATCATCCATTCCACTTTCATCTTTTATATCACCCTTTTTCAGGTTTTTTATTTTATTGCCTTGTGCATCATAAAGGATTCCTTCAAAAGAAGAAACAGACCTGAGCCGGTCATACCCCGCCTGAAAGAAAGCCCACCGGTCTCCTTGTTCGTTTAAAATAGTATAAGCTACTTTATGCCGTAGCGTTGCACTGTTCGACTCCGATATTTCAAACTCAATTACCTCCATCCGCTTTACGGCGCCGGCGTTTTTTAATAACACTTCAGGTATCAGCGATACATTATAAACTCCATCACCGGCAAATGAAACAAACGAAGAAAAAAAGCTGATGGCCAATAAAAAAACTTTAGTCATTTTTTATTTTTTCTTCTTAAATACAATTTGTTCACTCTGCTTTTTTACAACCATACTGAAGAATTCTCGTAACAGTTCATACTCTTCGGGTAGAAAATTTGCTTTTTTGAAAACCAATCTGCATCGCATGGAAATGCTTTCTCCATAATGTGACAAACGATATTCAAACAGCCCGTCTTCCTGCTCATTCAATTTTAATACCATTGATTTAGGTAATTCATCAACAATATAACCCTGTGGCACTTCCATTTGCAGGGTATATGTTTCATCCATTGCATAAGGCATTTCAATGGGATATTTTCTTTCGGCTGATTTAAAAGGATTGTCTTTGTATCCTTCGTCAAAAAGGGGGTTGATATAAACGATGTCCTCAGTTACATCATCCAGCAGAAAATCATAATGAATACCAATGGGCCCGTCAAGATTTTTTAACGAATCCACACCAAAGTTGCTGATTTCTACATCGCTTCCAAAAGCACTTTTAATATCTTTTTGCAACTGTTCCACTCCTTTTGATTTAATTTTATCTCTGATATCCAATGATTCATAATAACCCGGAGTTTGTTGCATACTGCCCGCATATTTTCCATTTCCTTCGTTTACTACAAATACCAAAGTGCTCTTTGTTTCGTTCACGCTATCGGCCAATAAATCTATAGCAGGTGCCATTTTGCTCATCACTCTGGCATACCCATTGTAACAGCGCAGGGGCAGGAAACCATAACCCATTTGCGGCTCACTGGCATCCAGCATGATATATTTATCATTTATTTTGGCTCTGCAGATTACATAATCGTATTGACTCATCAATGGAAAAATGGAATATGCAAATCCATTGGAGCGAGTGCTCAGCACTACCGGGTCTGCTTCTATTTTATTGTCCAATAATAAGGCAGTCAGCAGTAAATTGATTTCAGCAACGGTTCCGCTTTTTGCTTTTGCTACCGCTTTTAATCCATGATCCATCAACACCCGATGATAATTAGTACAAGTAAAATTATTGCGCACCCATTCAAAAATTTTTCTGGACATCACTTCTTTACTTTCAGATCCAGTAAGAATTGACTTGCTAATATCTCTTAAAAAATTATTTTCTCTTGTCAAATTATAACCGAAGTATTCGTAATTCAAGTAATTGTTAGCCACTTTTGGCCATGCTTCTATATATCTGTAATAAGCCAATGGTGCACTTCGCTCTACCAGTTCAAAAGCAATTTTTTGAATATGATTATCAACCGTAGTCGTATAACTTTCTTCTTTCAGTGCTGGCACATCTTTTATTGCCCATCTATTGGCAACCACACGGGAGGAAAAACTATAATGTGCAGAAGGGCCTGTTCCGCCGGGATCCGTTATATTAAAATTTGTAATTTCCTCCTTTGCCGTTCTTACCGTATAAGGAAGATATCCCTGTGTTAAAAAAGTATAATTGAAAAACACAGGTACATTAAAAGTAAACTCGCTCCACAAACGGGGGTATGCCCCTTGAAACTCCCAGGGATCGGGTGTGTTGATAAAATCAGAAGTGGTTGTGTATTCAAATTCTATAATGCTCCCTTCCTTAATATTAGGAAATGTAAATTTTTTGATTTTGTTTTTCTTGTCAAGCTTATCTTCAAATACGCCGGATTTATTTTCCAATTTTGTTTCTACAACTTTTCCGCCTTCCAAATTATAGGTAATCGCTTTCAGTTTTTCGAGTATCTCTTCATCTTCCCCATTCGAAAAAAGCCGAATGGAAACATTAGCAAGATCAAAGCCATTTTTATTTAAGATATGAACCCGCTTGTAGTGTTTCGTTAATACAGAAAACCAGCCTTTACGATTTCCTTCAACCGTACAGGAACCTACATCGGCAATAACTACCGCACTGGCATTACTGTCAATGCTATATACTTTGGTTTCAAAATCCTTTGCAGATACATCTCCAAATTTTACCGGAGGTTTATCCTGTGCTGATGATATTTGAAAAGCTATTAAACAAAATAAGCCGAAAATGAAATGCTTTTGAAACATATATCTAAGTTTGTGGCGGTAAAAAAAATGTTTACAATTAGATAAATATAATAAAAATACAATACAAAACATAAGACTTCAATTGATTTGGATTCGTTGCAAAAAAATACAAGATTAGTAAAAGATCTCGCCCATTCCCTGGGTTTCGATTTTTGCGGTATTTCAAAAGCCATAAAACTGGATGATGATGCCCGACGGCTGGAGCAATGGCTACTCAATGGAAGACATGGTCAAATGTCTTACATGGAAAGACATTTTGACCTGAGAGTGGATCCATGCAAACTAGTGCCCGGCGCTAAATCTGTTATCACGCTTCTTAAAAATTATTTTCCATCGGAAAAACAAAAAAACGGTGTTCCCAAAATTTCAAAATATGCATTTGGAAAAGACTACCATGAAATCATCAGAAGCTATTTAAATCAAATGTTGGAAAAACTGAGGACCGAGGTAGGTGAAATAAACGGCAGAGGATTTGTAGATTCGGCGCCCGTGCTTGAAAGAAGCTGGGCGCTGCGTAGCGGACTGGGATGGGTGGGCAAAAACGGCAACCTCATAAATAAACAAAATGGTTCTTTCTTTTTTATTGCAACCTTAATAACCGATCTGGAGCTTGTGTATGATGATGCGCTCGCAAAAGATTATTGTGGCAGCTGTACAAAATGTATAGATGCATGCCCTACACAGGCGATTTTACCCAATAAAGAAATTGATGGCAGTCGTTGTATTTCCTACTTCACCATTGAGTTAAAAGAATTGCTGATTCCTGATACAATGAAAGGGAAATTTGATAACTGGATTTTTGGATGTGATGTTTGTCAGGATGTATGCCCCTGGAATCGTTTTAGCAAACCGCACAACGAGCCTGCCTTTACGCCTATTGCAGAAATATTAAACTTAAGCAATAACGAATGGGAGCAGATGTCTGAAGAAAGTTTTCGTAAAATTTTTAAAGAATCGCCGCTGAAGCGTACCAAGTTTGCAGGTATTCAGAGAAATATCCGTTTTGTAAACCCCGATTAGAAGGTGTTTATAGAATTGATATGCTTTATGGTGGCAACAAACTGACTCCACACCTTTTTGGAATCCGGAAACTTGTAATACTTATCAAAGAGTAGTTTGGTTGATGTAAAATTTTTTCCATAAGCATAATAATACACACCCAGATTAAACGCAAACTCTTTTCTCAAGCCTTCATCCATTGCTAAATCATCTTTTAAAGCTACATAAGGTTGTTCCTTTAGCTTTCCCAGGTTGTCATGAATAATACGCAACAGTTCCTTATCCCCTTTTACAATTTGCAATCTTCCCTGGCGGTATTGAATATTGATTGTATTATTCTCAATAGGAT
>WBZR01003676.1_pt1 | contig 13455 bp, 12 predicted proteins | sample 5204231 | NCBI WGS metagenome assembly WBZR01 (sample SAMN12412403, study PRJNA552823) | activated sludge metagenome | isolation source: activated sludge from anammox sidestream of wastewater treatment plant... | place: USA: Virginia | collected 2017-08 | reverse complement strand
ATGCCGATCCAGGTCAACGGCAAGCTCCGCGACCGGGTCACCGTGGCCGCCGACATCAGCGAGATCGAGCTCGAGCAGATCGTCCTGTCGCGCGACAGGGTGATCGCGGCCATCGGCGAGGGCCGGGTGGCCCGCATCGTCCACGCCGGCGGCCGCCTGGTGAACGTGGTCGTCCGCCAGTAGCCCTCGCCGGGGCGGCGTCCCGGGAGGCCCCGCCCCAGCCGGGTCCGCGCCGCCCCGCCGCCGGGCGCGCGCCGCCCCGCCGCCGTGGTGCGCCCGCTGCACCAAACCGTCCCGCAGGCGGCTGCGATCCGCCCGCCGAGGACCGTTCCGATGCGTGTGGCGCACCAAACCCGAGCCCGTGGTGCGCTCGGCGCACCATTTCCGCCACGGCGCCCGCCCGACCGCCACCTTTGGTGCGCCGGGCGCACCACGCGTGTCCACGGAGACCCGCCCGACCGCCCGGTCGCCGCGCCGCAGGCCGAACGACCCCATTGACACGGGCCATTTGGTCTATACAATCGCACCATTCACGCGCGGAGCGGCATGGCGGCACGGAGAGGGCCTCCCGACCGGGCGTGACAGTCGCACACGACGTGGCGCTGGAGGGCGGCCGGACGGTGGCACAGGCGGCACCCCGGGGGACGAGGAGCACGAGGCCGGTCGGCGCGACCGGCGCGCGGCCGGGACGGGCCCTGCCCGCCTACGTGCAGATCGAGGAGGACCTCGCCGAGCGCATCGGCGGCGGCGAGCTCTCGCCCGGCGACCGCATCCCCACCGAGCGCGAGCTCGCGGAGCAGACCGGCGTCTCGCGCATGACCGTCCGGGCCGCGCTGGGGCGCCTCGAGCAGCGCGGCCTGATCGTCCGCCGCCAGGGCAGCGGGACCTACGTCGCCGAGGCCAAGCTGCTCCAGGACGCGAGCCACCTGCGGGGCTTCTTCGAGGCGTCCGTCGGCCAGGGCGTGTTCCCGGTGTCGCGAGTGATCGACAGGGCCGAGGTGTTCGCCACCCGCCACCTCGCCCAGGAGCTCGGCGTCCGCATCGGCGAGGCCGTCTACCGGGTGGTGCGCCTCCGCTCGGCGGGCGGCGTCCCGGTCGTGCTGGAGACCTCGTTCTTCCCGGCGCGCGTCGTCCCGGGCCTGCTCGACCTCGACCTGGAGAGCTCGTCCATCTACCGCCTCATGGACCGCCACCACGGCGCCCGCCCTGTCCGCGCCCGCCAGTCGATGGAGCCCATCACGGCCGGGCCCGGCGAGGCCGCGCTGCTCAACCTCCCGGTCGGGAGCCCCCTGATGCTTGTCGAGCGGACGGCGTGGGACGCGGGGGGCCGCGCCGTCGAGCATGCCCGTGACCTGTACCGCGGCGACCGCAGCCGCTTCGTCACGGAGCTGACGCTGTGAGCCGCCAGCCGGCCAGGAGGCGCCATCCGACGGACCACCCGTGACTCGGCAGGCCATCACACATGGAGGGAGAACCAGATCGTGTCGGCCATCGCGTCCGAGCCCCCGAGGCTATTCGTCAGGAAGACCTCGGGGCTGATCCGGACGATCGGGATCGGGGGGGCGATCGTCTTCGGTGTTCACTGCATCAGCCTCTCGTCATCGGGAATCCTCACCTTCTACTCCGTGCCCGGCCTGTGGCCCGGCGCGAACATCCTGATCGTCCTGGCCCTGTCGGCCGTGCTGTGCGCCATGCACGGCTACACGTTCAGCCAGATCGGGGCGGCGGCACCGCGCGCCGGCGCGGACTACACGCTGGCCAGCCGGACGCTCACTCCGTGGCTGGCCTTCCCGGCCAGCTTCGCGCTGGTCCTGTTCAGCGGCCTGGTCGCAGGCAGCCTGATCGCCTGGATCCCCACCGTCGCGCTGCCGGCCTTCCTGCGCGCGACCGGCATCCTGTACAGCCAGCAGTGGGCCTCCGACCTGGCCACCTTCTCGACCAGCCAGGCCGGGATCCTCGTGTTCGGCACGGCCGGCGTGCTGATCACCCTCATCTCGCTGTTCTTCCCCACCCGGGCCGTGGTGCGCATGATGGGCATCGGCTTCGTGCTCGGGATCGCCGCCTGGATCGTGATCCTGTTCTCGTTCCTGACGGGCAGCGAGCAGAGCTTCACCGCGGGCTGGAACCAGTACGTCCCCGGCCTCCCGTTCGACAAGGTGATCCCCGCCGCCCAGGACGCGGGCATGGTGCTCGACAAGGGCTTCGGGAACACCGCGATCGCGGGCCTGATCATGGGCTTCTGGATCTTCTACGGCTACTACATCCCCACCTTCTTCGCGGGTGAGGTCAAGGAGGCGCCGCGGACCCTGCTGTGGGGCTCCTGGGGCGCGCTGGCCGTGACCTGGGCGATCTTCACCGCGGGCGTCCTGCTGTTCACCCGCTTCGTGCCCATGGACTGGATGGCGGCCCAGGGCTACCTGTTCATCAACGGCGACGCGAACGCGAACCCGTTCGTCACCTTCTACGCCTCGGTGCTGCAGCCCAACGCGATCTTCTTCCTGATCATGGCGGTGGGCTTCATCTACACCCTGATCAACCTCGCCCAGACCTACTTCTTCTACGCGAGCCGGATCATGTTCGCGTGGTCGTTCGACCGGATTGTGCCGGAGTGGATCGCCGAGGTCCACACCGAGACGGGCAGCCCCCGCAACGCGGTCATCCTGATCGCGATCCTGGCCGAGCTGGGCGTGCTCGCCTCGGCCTTCTACTCGGCCCTCTTCGTCCAGCTCAACTTCGTGTTCTACGCGGCCATCACGATGATCGTCCCGATCACGGCCGCCATCGTCTACCCCTTCCGCAAGCGGCAGCTCTGGGAGCAGGGGGCCGGCCACGTCCGGTCGATGATCCTCGGCGTCCCCTCGATGACCGTCGTCGGCATCGGGACGCTGGCCTTCATCCTGCTCCTCGTCGCCTCGCCGTTCATCTGGCCGGCAGTCGGCTTCGGCGACCAGCAGGGACAGGCGCTGCTGATCTTCGCGGCCATCGTGGTCATCGGCGTCATCATCTTCGCGGCCTCGCGCTGGTACCGCGCGAGCCGGGAGGGGATCGACATCATGGCCACCTTCGGCGAGATCCCGCCCGCCTGAGCAGACAGCGGGTCCCCGGGCGCCGTCCGGGGACCCGACCCGCCCACCGCCCGGAGACGCACAGGACACGCCATGCCCTCTCTGTTCCGCCGCTCCGACCGGCCCGGCCCGTCGGGCTTCATCCGGCTCATCCAGACAGCCGACCTGCACGGCTCGAACGCCGCCTACCGCAAGTTCCTGGGCGCGGCCAAGCAGCACGCGGCCAACCACGCGATCATCACCGGCGACCTGACCGGCAAGGCGATCGTGCCCATCATCCGGCGGGGCAGCGGCTACGAGGCGTGGCTGTTCGGCAACCGCGAGACGCTCGAGACCGAGGCCGAGCTGGAGCGGATGCGCACCAAGATCGGCGACGTCGGCATGTACGACCACGTGTGCGACGCCGACGAGGCGGTGGCGATCCAGGCCGACCCGGACCGGCTGCACGCCCTGTTCGTGGAGAAGATGAACGCGCGCCTCGAATCCTGGCTCACCCTGGCCGGCGAGGTCCTCGGGCCGGCCGGCATCCCGCTCTGGCTCATCCCCGGCAACGACGACGACCAGTCGGTGGACGGCGTCCTCGCGCGCAGCCAGTACGCCCGCAACGTGGACCACCAGGTGGTCGAGCTCGACGAGCACCACGAGCTGGTCAGCATGGGCGACACCTCGATGACGCCCTGGGAGTGCCCGCGCGACTACCCCGAGGAGCACATGGTCGTCGCCGTCAAGGACCTGTTCGAGAAGGTCCGCAACCCGGCCGGCGCGATCGTCAACATGCACTGCCCGCCGCGCGACACCAAGATCGACCAGTGCCCGGCCCTCACGCCCGACCTCAAGATCGAGTTCGAGGCCGGCCAGGTGATCATGGCCTCCGCCGGCTCGTCCGCCATCCGCCGCGGCCTGGACGAGCTCCAGCCGGTCCTCTCGCTCCACGGCCACATCCACGAGGCGCGGGGGACCCAGAAGCTGGGCCGCACGCTGTGCCTCAACCCGGGCTCGGAGTACGCGGAGGGGATCATGAAGGCGTCGATCGTGAACCTGGAGCCCACCCGGGTGAAGGGCTACCTGCTGATCAGCGGCTGAGCGATGAGCGGAGAGGTCGCACGCGAGCCCGGCTTCCTGGCGGAGCGCGCCCGGGCGCTGATCGGAGACGCCGCCGGGCGAGGCGCGCTGCTGCGCCTGACGGGCGGCATCGGCGTGTTCGCGCGCTGCCGCGATCTGGGCGGGCTGGACCTCGCCTCGCGGCCATACCACGACCTCGACCTCGTCGGCCGCCTGCACGAGGTGCGGGCGATCGAGGCGGCGTTCACCGGCGAGGGGTACGCCGGCGACCGGGCGGTCAACACGCAGTTCGGCACGGTCCGCCGCGTCTACGAGCACCCCGACGGCTACCACGCCGACGTGTTCCTCGACCGGCTCGACTTCTGCCACCGCATCGAGCTCGCGGGGCGGCTCGACCTCCACGCGCTGACGCTGGCGCCGGCGGACCTGCTGCTGGCGAAGCTGCAGATCGTGGAGCGCAACCGCAAGGACCTCCTGGACGCCGCCCTGCTCCTGCTCAACCACGAGCTCTCGCCGGCCGACCCCGCGGCGATCGAACTGGACCGGGTCCTCGAGCTCACCTCCGACGACTGGGGGCTCTTCATCACGGCCGGCGACTTCCTGGCCGCCCTGCGGGCGTCGCTCCCCTCGCTCGGGTTCGACGCGGCCGCCGTCCCGGCCATCGGGGCCCGGGCCGCCCAGCTCACGGCGGCGATCGAGGCCGCGCCCAAGTCGCGGCGCTGGCGCGCCCGCGCCCGCATCGGGCGCCGGGTCCGCTGGTACCGCGTCGTCGAGGAGGTGATCTGACATGCCCGGCAGCAGCGCGCGCCGCGTCCCGGTGGTCGTCGTGGGCGGCGGCGCCATCGGCTGCGCCATCCTGTACGAGCTGGCCGGCCGCGGCATCGCGAGCCTGCTCGTCGAGGCGGAGCCCGACCTCGGCGAGGGCGCCTCCAAGGCGAACAGCGCCATCGTGCACACGGGCTTCGACGCGAAGCCGGGCACGGTCGAGGCGCGCATGCTGCGCCGCGCGGCGGGGCTCTGGCCGGACCTCATCGAGGCGCTCGGGGTGCCCTTCCTGCCGGTCGGCGCGCTCATGCTCGCCCGCACCGCCGCCGACGCCGCGCGCCTGCGCGACGAGGTCGCCGCCAACGCCGCCGCGCTGGGCGTGCGGACCGAGCTGCTCGGCCGGGACGAGGTCCGCGCCGCCGCCCCCTACCTCGCCGACGACGTGGTGGCCGCGCTGTCCGTCCCCGAGGAGTCGGTGGTGGACCCGTTCTGGCTGGTCCGCGCCTACGCCGAGGCGGCCATCGCGGCGGGCGCGGAGGTCCGGCTGGGCGCGGCCGTGGCCGGCCTGCGGCTGGACGCCGACGGGGCGCTGGTGCGGCTGTCCGACGGCACCGAGATCGCGGCCGACCAGGTCATCGACGCAGCCGGCCTGCAGGCGGACGAGGTGGCCGCGCTGGCCGGCGACACAAGCTTCGCGATCAGCCCGCGCAAGGGCCAGTTCCTCGTCTCCGAGGAGACGTTCGGGGTGGACCGGATCGTGCTGCCGATCCCCGGCCCGATGGGCAAGGGGATGCTGGTCACGCCGATCGTGTTCGGCGGGCTCCTGCTCGGCCCGACGGCGACCGACGGCGCCGACAAGACCGACCGCTCGACCGACGCGTCCGAGCGCGAGCGGATCCTCGCCTCCTGCCGGTCCATGGTGCCCGCGCTGGCCGGCGCCGTCCCGGTCCGGGCGTTCGCGGGCCTGCGGACGGTCAGCCCGACGGGCGACTTCATCCTGCGCCCGTCGGCCGCCGGGGACCGCCTGTACCTCGCCGCCGGCATCCGGTCCACCGGCGTCTCGACCTCGCCCGCGGTCGCCGAGGCGGTCGCGGACGCGGTGATCGCGCTGCGCGGCTGGGGCGCCCGGCCGGCCGCCCCGCGCCGCCTCGCGCCGCCGCCCACCGAGCTGCCCGAGGCGGCGGGCGAGATCGCCTGCCTGTGCCGCTCGATCGGGCGCGGCGAGGTGGAGGCCGCCTGCCGGCACGCCACCGCCCCGCACACCCTCGACGCGATCAAGCGCCGGGGCGGGCCGACCTTCGGCGACTGCCAGGGGAACCTGTGCGCGCTCGACGTGGCGCGGATCGTGGCCGCCGAGCGGGGCCTGCCGGTGACCGCGATCGAGCGGCACCGGGCGGGGTCGTGGCTGTGGCTCGGCCGCGACGGGCAGGCCCGGCCGGCGGGCGCGTGGGACGAGGCTGGCGCCCCGGACCGGGGCGCGCTCCCGGCGCGCGCGGACGTGGTGGTGGTCGGCGGCGGCGCGGCGGGACGGGCGGCCGCCGCGGCGGCCGAGGCGGCCGGGCTGACTGCTCTCGTCATCGAGCGGCGGCCGGATGGCGGCGGAGAGGGGCGCGTCGCTGGCGCAACCGCCGTCGGCCTCTCGCAGGCGGGCTCCGGCTGGGCGGTGATCGCCCAGTCCGCGGACGGCACCGCGGAGATCGGGGCCGGCGCCGTGGTGGTGGCCACCGGGGCGTACGTCGAGCCGCGCGAGCACCGCGCCATCGACGGCCCCCGGCCGGCCGGGATCATGACCGGCGACCTCTGCCGGCGCCTGCTCGAGGAGGGCCTCCTGCCCGGCCGCCGGGCCGTCCTGGTCGGCGAGTCGGCGAGGACCGCCGCCCTCGCCCGCGACCTCGCCGCCGCGGGCGTCGCGGTGGAGCGCCTCGCCACGCCGCCCGACGCCGTCCGCGGCCTGGCGCGGCTCGAGGGCGTCCGCGCCGACGGCGCCTGGCGCGACGCCGACACGCTGGTGCTCGACGACCGGCTCCTGCCCCAGGCGTTCCTGCTGCGCGGTCTGGGCCTCCTCGACAACCGGCCGGGGACGCCGCTGCCGGCCGACGGCGAGGGGCGGCTGCCCCTGCCGGGCCTGTGGGCGGCCGGCTGCTGCGTGCGGCCCGACGCCGACCACACCGGCTGCGCCGCCGACGGGCGGCGCGTCGGCGGGCTGGCGGCAGCCGCGCTGGCCGGGAGCGCGCCGCGATGACCGCCTTCGTCGAGGACCGCGCGCGGGTCGCCGGGACGCCGGAGGCGATCTGGTCCGTGATCGAGGACCCGGCCGCGCTCGCGCGCGTGCTGCCCGGCGCCGAAACGATCGAGTCGACGGGCCCCGGGGCCTTCCGCGGCGTGCTGGCGAGCCGGATCCAGTTCCTCACCGTCCGGGCCGACGTCGAGGCCTCCTTCCACGACGCGGACCCGCCGCGGCACCTGCGCCTCCGGCTCGACGGCCGGCCGCGCGGCATCGCCGGCTCGTTCACGGCCTCGATCCCGTTCGACCTGGAGCCGATCGAGGCCGAGCCCGGCGCCACCGAGGTCCGCTACGCCATCGACATGACGGTCTCGGGCCGCCTGGCCACCTTCGGGGCGCCGCTGATGCGCGACACGCTCCGGCGCCAGGTGGCCGCCCTGGTCCGCAACCTCGACGCCGAGCTGGCCGCGCGGGCCGCCGCCGACGGGTGAGCCGCGACCTCATCCTGGCCATCGACCAGGGCACCACCTCGACGCGGGCGATCGCCTTCGACAGCACGCTGCGCCAGGTCGCCTCGGCCAGCGAGCCGGTCGCCTCCGCGCACCCCCAGCCGGGCTGGGTGGAGCAGGACCCGGAGCAGATCCTGGGCTCGGTGGTCGTGACGGTGGGCCGGGTGCTGGCCGAGGTCGGCGGCCCGGGCAGGATCGCCGCGGCGGGCCTCGACAACCAGGGCGAGACCGTGGTCGCCTGGTCCGCCCGAGACCTGCGCCCGCTGGCACCCGCCGTCGTCTGGCAGTGCCGCCGCTCGCAGCCGATCGTGGACCGCCTCCGCGCGGCGGGCCACGAGGCCGGCATCCGGGCCCTCACCGGCCTCCCGCTCGACCCGTACTTCTCGGCGGGCAAGCTCGCCTGGCTGCTCGAGAACGTGCCCGCGGTCGCCCGGGCGCGGGCCGACGGCAGCCTCCGGCTGGGCACCGTGGACGCCTGGCTGACCGCCCGCCTCGGCGGCCCGGCGCGCACCGACCCGTCCACGGCCTCCCGCACGCAGCTGCTCTCGCTGGCGACGCTCGACTGGGACGACGGGCTGCTGGCCCTGTTCGGCGTGGACCGGGCGGCCCTGCCGGCGATCCTGCCGACCGCCGGCGACCTGGGCGCGATCGGCCACCGCTCGTGGGGCGGCGACCTGCCGCTGCGGGCGATGGCCTGCGACCAGCAGGCCGCCCTGGCCGGCCACGGCGCGTTCGGGCCCGGCGCGCTCAAGGCCACCTACGGCACGGGCGTGTTCGTCGTCGCCAACGCCGGCGACCGGCGCCAGCCCGCCGAGTCGCTGGAGACCTCGATCGGCTGGCTCCTCGGCGGGCGCGCCGACGCCGTCCTCCAGGGCGGCGTGTTCACGGCGGGCGCGCTGCTGGACTGGCTCCGCGACGGCCTCGGGCTCGCGGGCGGGGCCGACGCCCTGTCGGCGCTCGCCGAGAGCGTCCCCGACGCGGGCGGCGTCCGGGTCCTGCCTGCGCTGGCGGGCCTCGGCGCGCCGTGGTGGAGGCCGGGCGCCCGGGCCGTCGTGGCCGGGCTGACGGGCGCGGCGGGTCGCGCCCACGTCGCCCGGGCGGCGCTCGACGCGATCGCCCACCGGGTGGCCGACGTGGTGGAGGCGATGGCGCCCGCCCTGGCGTCGGGACCGACCTCGCTCCGCGTGGACGGCGGGCTGACCGCCAGCGCCTGCCTGATGGGCCGCCAGGCCGACCTGCTCGGCCTGCCCGTGGACATCGCCTCCGCGGCCGAGTCCACGGCGCTCGGCATCGCCGGCCTGGCCGGGGTCGGCGCCGGCCTGCTGGAGCGCGAGGCCATCGGGGCGGCCAACCCTGTCCGGGCGAGGCTCGCCCCGCGGCTCGGCCAGGACGAGCGCCTCGCCGAGCGCGCGACCTGGCGCCGCTTCGTGCAGTCGGCGTCGGCGCTCTGATCGGGGCCCCTCGCCCCGGCAGGCGCCGCTCCCGGCGCCCTCCCGTCAGGCGGAGCGGGTGCCGGCCGTCTCGAACGTCATCGCCCGCTGGAGCGCCGCGGCGCGCATCGACGACGGCAGCTCCACCGGGCCGCCCAGCGAGCCCGCGTTGACCGACGCCTGGGCCGCCTCCTCGACCACGCCGAGGACGAGCACCGCGAGGTCCACGCTGCGGTGGAACACGAGCACTCCGTGGTTGGCGAGCAGGACGGCCGGGTTGTCGGGCAGGACGGCGCGGCGGATGCCCGCCACCGCCTCGTCGGAGCCGCGGGGCGCGTAGCCGGCCAGCGGCACGCCGTCGGGCAGGCCGAACATGGCCAGCGCCTCGATCCAGCAGCCGATCGGCCTCTGCGCCACGGCGTAGGCGGTCGCGTAGGGGGCATGGGTGTGCACCACGCAGTTGACGCCGGGGCGGTCCTGGTACATCGCCGTGTGCATGGCCACCACCGCGCCCTGGATCGGCGGCAGCAGGCCCTCGCGCAGCCCGCCGTCGAGGCCGACGCGGGCGATGCCGCGCTCGGTCAGGCCGTGCAGGCTGGAGGCCGAGGTGAAGTACATCTCGTCCTCGCCCGAGCGGATGCTCACGTTGCCGTGCCCGTTGTGGGAGATGGCCCCGCCGGCGATGACGGCTCCGGCGGCGGCGATGACCTGGTCGACCAGACCACTGTCCATGAGCGGGACGCTCCTCGCGGATCGGTTCGGGCAGGGGGCGCCCGAATGTCGGCGCATCATTGCACCTCTCGCCGACGCTGTCCCCACGGCACGCGGGCGGGCCCCCGCCGCCCCGCGGCGGGCAGATGGCGCACACGGAGGAGGACGCGATGGGCGACGATCGGGCGACACCGGTGACGCGGGGCGTCACGACGCAGCTTCTGGGGACGGTCGATCTCGACGGCGAGATCGAGGGCATGGAGGGCCGCAGCCTCCGGATGCGGATGGTGACCATCGAGCCCGGCGGCGTCTTCGGGCCGGTCCACGACCACCGGGGCCGCCCCGGCATCGTGTGGGTCCTCCAGGGCACGATCACCGACCACCGCGACGGCGCGCAGACCGACTACGGGCCCGGCCTCGGCTGGCCCGAGGACAGCCGCACCGTCCACTGGCTGGAGAACCGCGGCGACGTCCCGGCCGTCGAGATCTCGGTGGACATCGTCGCGCGCGAGTGAGCGGCGGCGAGCCGAGCGACGGCGGCCGCCCGCCCTCGGTCGCCGCACAGGGGCCGACGGCCCTTGACAGGCCGTCGTCGGGAGCGGGACGATCTCCGGGCAGGCTCGCGCAGCTCACAGGAGTGGGCAGATGGCCGGGATCGCCCGTCGCGTCGGCATCGCCGTCGGCTCGTTCGTGATCGCATGGCTCGCGGTCTCGCTCGTTGCCGGATGGCTTCTTGGCCCCAATAGCAGCCTCGTCTGGGTGATCGCGGCGGTCGTCGGCGCGGGCGTCTACCTCGACATCGTGGGGCGGGGGCGGCGGGGTCGCCCCGGCGCCCGCAGGCCGTAGACTGGCGGCGTGACTGAGATCAGGATCGGCGCGCTCTGCTGGAACCAGCACACGGACTGGCCCGCGCTCCTCCGGGCGGGCGTCCGGGCCGACGAGCTGGGCTACGACACGCTCTGGACGTGGGACAAGCGCCATGTGTCGCGTACCGAGCCGGTGCCGCTGCATAGTTGCAGGCGGTGTTACGATCACGGCGGTTCAGGGTCGGCGATAAGAGACCTATCGGCACTCTGCCGGGCAACTGGCTAGCCGACCCGCCCCCCCGTCAGTAGTACAGCGTGCGCCCGCGCTGGAAGACGTCGAACTGACTGCGGATCTTGCTTCCCAGCAGCGCCATGTACGTCGGGTCGCCGTGTTCCCACTTCCGGCCGATGGCCCAGCACGCGTAGTCGGCCGCTTGCAGGCAGGGATCCGACGAAGCGTCCCAGAACGCCGTCTTGAACTTGAGAGCCGGTGACACCTGGCGCACGACATCCGCGATTGCGGCGTGGAAGACGTGTCGCTTTGCCTTGGTCTCGATGCTCGCGGCGACGACGTGGAGTTCGTCGGCCGGAGTCGCGATCTTCTCGGCGACGTACTTGAGATGCAGGTACCAGGCGTACTTGTAGAAGCGGTCTTCCGTCGGCCGGATTTTCGGCATCGCCTTCGCCTTTTCCAGGATCGTCGCGTCGACCCTGAACTGGAGAGGCTGCAATGCCGCGTACACGCGTGCCTTGCGCGGCTTGGGGTCGTGCATCGCGTGGAAGCCGTTCGGCAAGTCGTACCCCTCCCACGACATCTCGCGCCGGAGCGTGGACAGGGCGTCGCCCACGCCGCAATCCGTTGCGGTCAGAGTCGTGAGGATGAAGTACTTCGTGGCGTGCGTCTTCCGACTGAAGTCGAAGTTGCCCGCCTCATCGGCAAACACGTAGATACGCGACATGTCGTCGGCCCTGCTCAGTCGCCGTCGTAGTCCGCGGCGAGCGCGTTCAGCAGCGCCGCGATCTTCCTCGTGTCGGCGAGCGTCAGATCGTCGGGCAGGACCAGAACGGCCTTGCGACCATCCCGCAGGGCGACCTCGAGTCGCTGCCGACCGGGACCTTTCGGGAGATTGACTTCGGGATCATCGCCATCCTCGCGGTCGTCACGCCGGTCGTCGTGCTGCTCGCCAGTCATGTCCGCCATGGGGTCGTCACGCGCAGAGAGCACATTGCCGTTCGCGTCGATCAGTCCGTACTCAGTGAGCGACGTGCGAAACGCCTCAGCCACGGACAACGCCCGCTCACGATTGAACTTCTCCTGGCTTTCGAGTCGCATCGCCAGCGCGGCTTCATCGGGGATCCTTGCGCTGAACTGCTGGAGCAGACGAGCGAAGACGGTCGGGGTGCGCATTGCCTGCCACGCGTGGCGCTTCAGCTCCGGCGACCCGGCAGCAGCCGAGTAGATCGACTTGAACAGGTCGGAGACCTGGGCCGACCCGCCGGCCTCCGTGACGAGCCCGTACTCCCTCAACGTCGCTGCTTTGCCCAAGAACGTGCCGCTGTTCGCGGACATGTTGAGGGCCGACGCCATCTCGCTGCGGCTGAAGGAACCATGCGAGTAGCGCTGGTAGACCTTCGACACCTCAGCGACCGCTGCACGGAGCGGCATGCCAGGAGCCTTCGGGCTATTGGGCTTCTTCTTCCGGGTGGGGGTCGCATCGTCGGTCATCGGCTTCTCTCCTTGCTCTTGGCAGGAAGATAGCCGGTAGGAATAGTACTGTCAAGTACCGGCCGAAGGCCCAGCTGCCGCCGGCCGACGGTCCGCCTGATCCGAACACTTCTGGCTAGATCGCGCCCTTGCGCCGATTGTCTTCCAGGCACAGCATCTGGCAGTTCTCGGCGTTGGTCCTTCCGCCCTTCGACCACGGGGTGATGTGGTCGGCCTCCATCTCCTCAATCTCGTACTGCTGCTTGCACACGGGGCAGACCCCGCCCTGGCGCTCGTACGCGGCGCGTCGCATACCTGGTGTGAACTGGCGGATCGCGAGGTACCTCTCGTCCCGGGTCAGAACGTACTGGTAGACGCCCTTCTTCCGCGTGACGTCGTCATCGATCATCAGCGCCTTGATCTCGTCTTCCAGCTTGTCGGTGTCGTAGAGACCGTCCTTGAACTGGTTGTAGAGGCTGCCCCAGTCGATGCCCTTCATCTCGTTGCGGTACGTGGTGAAGGTCAGCTGCACCCACGCGATCACCGCCTGGAAGTAGGCCCAGAGCTCGTTGGCGTTCGGGTCGTGCTGGTGAGCCGACATGTAATGGTCGACCTCCCCGCCCGACAACCACGAGATTGCGGTCTCCAGATACTCCTGCCGGATCGGCGAGCCGCTGACGTACTTGTTGGCGAGGAGGTACGCCGCGCAGTTGGACTTGGAGAAGATGGTCTTGGCGTGAGAGAGCCACGGTCCCGTGTAGACCGCGTTTCGTAGCTCCTGCTCGGTGAGGCGTTCCCCCGCGATGTTGATGATCCGGAACCAGTCGAGCTTCTCCTGGTCTGTACCCGAGCAGAAGTAGACCATCAGCTTGTAGTCGAGGATCTGGTCCTGGAGCGGCTTCGACAAGTTGTGGAACGCCATCGGGTGCCCGTCGACCGGGACCGAGAAGTCGCCGTTCACGTACTGGCAGAACGAGATCGTCCGCTGCTGGCCGTCCATCACCTCGCAGGTTCCCTGCTCGGTGACGACCCAGTACATGACGTTCAGGGGGAACCCTTTGCGGATGGTGTCGATGACGGCATTCCGCTTCTTCTCGTCGTAGACGAACTCCCGCTGGTACTTGGGCCTGATGTCGAGCTGCCCGGCGTATCCAGCCACACCTTCCTCGGCGTTGTCG
>WBZR01003672.1_pt1 | contig 13462 bp, 9 predicted proteins | sample 5204231 | NCBI WGS metagenome assembly WBZR01 (sample SAMN12412403, study PRJNA552823) | activated sludge metagenome | isolation source: activated sludge from anammox sidestream of wastewater treatment plant... | place: USA: Virginia | collected 2017-08 | reverse complement strand
ATATGGCAAGGGTGTGGGAGCGCCTCAAGTATATCATCCCGCTGACACTCTTCATTATTGTATTGCTGCTATTTATCAATTTTAAGTCATTTGCAGAGACTGCGATCATCCTCCTTGCCATACCGTTCTCATTGATAGGAGCTTCATGGATCCTGTTCCTCCTGGGTTATAACCTTAGCATAGCCGTCTGGGTGGGCTTTATCGCGTTAGCTGGTGTTGATGCGGAGACAGGGATAGTCATGCTGATTTACCTCAAACATGCCTATGAGAGGCGAAAGGCAGAGGGGAGGATGAATACATACGGCGACCTGCGGGATGCAATAGTCGAAGGGACTGTATTGAGGGTGAGACCCAAACTTATGACTGTTACTGCAATTATTGCAGGCCTTCTTCCTATCATGTGGGGAACAGGTGCAGGTTCTGATGTGATGAAGAGGATAGCAGCGCCAATGGTCGGCGGGATGGTAACTTCAAGCCTTATGGAGCTTCTTGTGCTGCCGGCGATATATATTGTCTGGAAAGGATGGAAGCTCCACGACTAACATGTCTCAATTACCGACACAATGCATGGAGTACCATGTCATTTGTCTGCCGTCTGGAAAGGATGGGAAATTAGTAGTAAAATAGAAAATAATATTTCAGGAGGCGCTACAATGTCTACAATAAAACAACATCAAATAAGATTTAAGAGTGCCCCTGCTTCCGGCGGAATGTCTGAATGGATTACCATCCTGAAAAGCTGCAAGGGCATAAGTAATATCAGAATTGATGTTGAGAAGGGTGACCTGTTTGCTGAATATGACTTGCAGAATTGCAGGCGGGAAGACATCGAAAGGTGTATGATCGAGACCGGGTTTGTCCTTGACGACAGCATGATGGAAAAACTAAAGAGGGGCTGGATACATTTTACAGAGGAAAACGAGCAGGCTGAGTTAAAACATAAGGGGCCGGCATGCTGCGACATGACAGAGATTGAAGAGAAAAGGAAGCCTAAATAGACAATTTTAGAATCAATAGAGAAGGAGGTATTCCATGGCTACAGACCCTGTGTGTAAAATGACCGTCAGTGAGGATAAGGCAGCTGCAACGAGTCAGTATAAGGGAAAGACCTACTATTTTTGCCACAAGAGTTGCAAGGAGCGTTTTGATAAAGACCCTGAGAAGTACTTAAAGTAATCCGCACATCAACCTCGCTGTGCAGAGCAAACAGCAATTGCTGATACCGGGCCTGACCCCCCTTTGGCTCGAGATTATCAGACACAGCCCCCTTGTCCGTCGTTACACCATTAAAAGGACATAATAATGCCCATTATTGCCAAATTGATCACCAATGCCATCTATTGGTGATCAATTAGCATACAATACTTCTTGACAAAAATCAGTTTTGGGAATAAAATCCCAAAATGAACTAAAGTGTCAATCCTTAGAAATCCTTTCGAAAGGATGGATTCTCCTATATTAGCCTCGCCGTCAGAAGAGTTAGAGATTTTGGGCGGCTTTTTTGTTGTGCAAGTACCAATGGATTGGTTCTGAATTAATGAGCAGCGAGAAAATAGACAGAAAAGAGAGTTACTCTTTTGAAGTGGTACTGGGCATTTTAGTCGTAATTACTGTTAGTGTCCTGACATTTGAAAGTTATACGCAGAAATATATCCCCAATCTTAGCATTTTGAGTTTTTTTCACAAACTTGGTTATATGAAGGACTACCCTGTGATCTATGAACCGGGTAAAGGGATATGGCACCCAATTGGCTGGACAGGTTCAATAATGATGGTAGTAATGATGCTCTACAGCGTAAGGAAAAGGTTTGGATTCATGCGGTCATTCGGGTCCCTCAGGCACTGGCTTTCTGCACATATGTTTCTGGGGATAATGGGGCCTGTGCTTGTAACATTTCATACTACCTTCAAGTTTAACGGTATTATCGCAACAAGCTACTGGTCAATGATTATTACAATGGTATTTGGAATTCTGGGGCGATACATTTATATCCAGATCCCGAGAAGCCTTGCAGGCGCTGAACTCAGGGTGCAGGACATAGAACGCATGGTCCAGACCATTGATTCGAGGATTAGTGAATATTCAAGAGGGATGAATGTTGCTGAGTTGTGCAGGACAATAGACGTAAGAGAAAAAGGACCTGTAGAGTCAGGGTGGTTTAAATCTCTCCTGTTTATGCTCCGGGATGATATCGTCATATCATACCGCCTTCGTAAACTGGACGGAGTTTTAAGGAAAACCCACCATTTGCCATGGAAGGTGAGGAGAAAGATAGACTTTCTTATCCAGAAAAAGGCGGCATTCAATAGAAGAATGAATTACCTCTCAACAACGCACAAGATACTTCATTACTGGCACATTTTTCATGTGCCGCTGGCCATAGTTATGTTCCTGATTATGATCCTCCACGTGTTTGTATATTATTTGTTCAGGACGACTCAAGTAGTATAAACAACTTTTATGATAAAAAGACTGCTCTTTATATTATTGGCATTGCTCCTGTGCACGGAGGCGCTGGCCCAGGAAGGCGGCGTCGGTTCTTTAATCAGCCCGGGAGAGCTGACATCCCCTCACGCTAAATATGAGGGGATCAGCAATTGTACGCAGTGTCACTCGCTTGGGGGAGGAATCCCTGACAGCAAATGTTTAGACTGTCACGACAAGCTTGCAGAAAGGATAAAGGCCAAAAAGGGTGTCCATGCCAACTATATTGATGCATGTATAAAGTGCCATACTGACCATAAGGGGAAAGGTTTCAGGATAATCTCCCTCGAAAAGGAAAAGTTTGATCACGGCAAGACAGACTATCCTCTCGCAGATAAACACGCGAAAGTCGATTGTAACAAGTGCCATAAAAAGGGCGATCCTTATGCCGGCATTTCCCAGGAGTGCGGTTCATGTCATAAGGACCCGCACAAAGACGCGCCAAAGTGCAAAGAGTGCCATACAACAGAAGGCTGGAACAAGGTCGGGATCGACCACTCCAAAACGAAATATCCGCTTGTTGACAAGCACATAGATGTCAAGTGCGGCAAGTGCCACAAGAAAAGTCAGCTCACCGGTATACCGTTCAAGTCATGCGAGTCATCAGCCTGCCACAATGACCCGCACAATAACCAGTTTGAGAACCGGAAATGTGAGGAGTGTCATAACATTAAAGGCTGGAAACCGTCGCTTTTTGATCACAGTGCCCCCAAATATACAGGTTACAAGCTTGAGGGAAAACACACTGAGACCAGGTGTGAGAAGTGCCATGTCAAGGGGAAGTATAGACCTCTTAATACCAAATCGTGCAATACCTCGGACTGTCACAATGATGTACATAAAGGTCAGTTCAAGAATCAAAAGTGCGAGGCGTGCCATACTGTAAAAGGATGGGGGCCGTCACTATTTGAACACAATGCAGCAGTATACAAGGGGTATAAGTTAGAAGGAAAGCATGTTGATGTTGAATGCAAAAAGTGTCACGTGCAGGGGAAGTACAGACCGCTTAGTTACAAGAGTTGTGATACATCTGATTGTCATAAGGACACCCACAAGGGACAGTTCAAGAGTCAAAAGTGCGAAGCGTGTCATATCCTTAAAGGCTGGAAGCCATCTTTATTTGAACACAACGCGCCGCCTTACAGTGGTTACAGGCTTGACGGAAAACATGTTAAAACACCCTGTGAGAAATGCCACGTGGACGGCAAGTATAAACCGCTGTCTGACCGCTGTTATGACTGCCATGAAAAGGACGATACCCACAAAAAGGAACTTGGTAATAATTGTGAAAAGTGTCACAACACGACTGACTGGAAGAAGCATGTCCTGGATCATAACAAACAGACGAAGTTTCCTCTCATAGGAAAACACAAGAGCACGGAATGTGAAAAGTGTCATAAGGACAAGAAGTATAAGACCAGGGCTGAAAAGTGTGTAGACTGCCACAAGGACGTCCACAAAGGCAAGTTTAAGGAGGAGTGCAGCTCGTGCCATACACAGAATGACTGGTTCCCAAGAAAGTTCGATCACAAAAAGGAATCAGGTATTGAATTAAAAGGTGTACATAATGATATTACGTGCAATAACTGTCACAAGACAAAAGATGTGTACAAAGGGGCAAACAGATACTGTGTCCAGTGTCATCAGGACCCTCACCTGAACCAGTTTGGCAGGGTTAACTGCACCAAGTGCCACAGTGAAGATACGTGGAATCCGGTACAGTTTAACCACAGTAATACCGGTTACGCATTAACGGGCAAACACAGGACCGCAGAATGCCAGGACTGTCACAGGAACAGAATTTACAGGAATACTACTTCGGCGTGCATCGGCTGCCATCAAGGCCAGTATGATTCAGCGGCCAGTCATGTTTCAAAGGGGTATAGCAGGAAGTGTACTGATTGCCATACAGATAACTTTTCTTCATGGGTATTTAAGCATACGACTGCTGCTAAAAATTGTGCAGGCTGTCATATGAGCAGCAGGCCTCTGAGCCATACAACGAGCATTGCAAAGAATGCAGCAACCTGTGAGACATGTCACAATTCAACGACTACATGGACGTCACATATTCATCCGGTGATGAGCAATGGCTGTAACAGTTGTCACATGAACGACAAACCGCAAAGCCATGCAAATAACCCGGCGGCTTACCCGGCGACATGTGAGATTTGTCATACTTCATCAAATAACTGGTCATCATATAAACATACGACGGCTACTACAGGCTGTTCTACCTGTCATTTGAGTTATAGCGTTCCTGCAAAGCCGGCGAATCATGGCACAAATAACTGGGTTGCATGTGAAAATTGTCATGCATTTCCGGACTGGTCATTCGTCCATACAACTGCGGCAACAGGTTGTTCAACTTGCCACGCGACCTACAGTGCACCTGCAAAACCAGCGAGCCATGCAACCAATAATTGGACCACCTGTGAGGTGTGCCATAAGTCGACAGTGTCATGGGCCTTTACACATACGACAGCAACGACGGGCTGTGCGAGCTGTCATTCGGCATACAGCACACCTGCAAAGCCGGCCGACCACACAACCAGCAACTGGACTACATGTGAGAGCTGTCACAGGTCAACGACAACCTGGGCATTCAGTCATGGGACTACTACGACGGGCTGCTCGAGCTGTCACGCGACATACAGCACACCTGTGAAGCCGCAGGATCATACGGCAAACAACTGGGCTACATGTGAGAACTGTCACAAGTCAACTACATCCTGGGTTTCCAGTTACACCCATGGTACAGCAACGACGGGCTGTGCGAGCTGTCATCTGGCATACAGCACACCTGCAAAGCCTCAGAACCACTCGACAAATAACTGGACTGTATGCGAAACATGCCATAAGTCAACGGTGTCATGGGCCTTTACGCATACGGCAGCAACGACGGGCTGTGCGAGCTGTCATTCGGCATACAGCACACCTGCAAAGCCTGCAAGCCACACTACTAACAACTGGACTACGTGTGAGACCTGCCACAAATCTACTACTGCATGGACATTCTCACATGGCACGACAACCACCAACTGCACACTCTGCCATGCGTCATACAGCACACCTGCAAGACCTGCAAGTCACACAACGAACAACTGGACTACATGCCAGAACTGTCATAAGTCAACGGCTACATGGGCATATACACACTCAACAACCACATTCCCGCTTAATCATGAAGGGACTAACCCGGCCAATTGTGTGGCATGTCACCCGGGGGGAAATTATTACAACAGCGGAGGCTGTATCGAATGCCACACAATCAGAGGGGAAAAAGTTCATCAAACGAATCTAAACTCCGGATGCCTGCGCTGCCATCCAGATGGCAATAAATAAAAAATATGAGATATCCATCACCTGTTCTACGCGCCGCCGTTATATTATTGGTAACCCTGCTCCCGTCAGCGGGACTGTCTGCCGCAGAATATCATGGCCTTATTTCGGCGGATGATTATTATTCCAACGAATCAGGTTCAGCATATGACTTTCATATTCTGACGACCCGCGTCCGGCTGGATGTATTAAAAATAAACAAGACCGGCAACCTCTCATTCCATTTTGAAGGGAGGGAAAGAAATAATCTTGGATCTCAGGATTACAGCAGCAGTATTGGAAATGAACGAATTGATACAGTGAATATCGAATATGATGGAAAGAAGACCGACTATCTCATTGGCAGGTTATGGCCCAGGGAATTATATGCTGAAAGGGTAGATGGGTTTAATATAGTAAGACACGGATCAGACAGTGGCCTTGGTTTTTTTGCGGGAATGAGACCTGATCCATACACTCAGGGATTTAACTCGAATTACGAAACTTCAGGCGTCTACTATTACCGTCATCAGAAAAACAACAATGCCAAACTTGCCTTTATCCACAATGGATTTAAGGGAAAGACAGACAGGCAATACCTCTATGGACAGGCATCATACTATCCGTCTGAGAAAATCAGTTTATACGGCACTATTACTGCGGATGTAGATCAGAATACAAAAAATGTAGATCTTACAAACGCCATTGTCGAATTATCCTTCCGCCCTGATTACCGCATGGGTGTTGCAATTGGGTACAGCAACTTTCGCTCAATTCGCTATTACGAGTCAATGGACTTTACTGCAGACAGCAGTACACAGCAGTCATATTATATCAGGGGGGATTACAGGTTAAGCGACAAGTATTCAATCTATGGAAGATATGACCTTCAGACACTCTATTATAATTCCCTTGAGAAAGACCTGAGTATTTCCACTACCTGTCAAATTGGAATGAGGAATGACAATGTCTTCAATAGTCTTATATCTATGGACATCAATGCCACTATAGCAGACAGTTACGGCTCAGGTTATAACAACTACGAAGTTCAGTTCAGCCGTTTCTTCAATGACGCCCTCCAGTTAACCCTGCACAGTGCACTCACCAGGAGTATGAGTGATATCGTTGATTATACCGATAATATTCTCACATATGATCTGTCCGCTCATTATACATTCAGCAGGATGTGGACTGCATCGCTTTCATATCAGGGACGAAGCGCTAAAGACTATGAAACAGAGACTATCACATCAAGGGTATCATACAGGTTTTGATTTTATATCTGTCAGGAGGATAAAAAGATGTTGACGTCTGTCATTTCACCGCTGGTCATCTTTTCTATAGTGGGGATATATGTAGCCCATCAAAAAAAGAAGAGTAAAAAGAATCTGAAAAAGATAAACAGGGCAAAGGAATACGGAACACATGAGCCTGTCCACATACACCCCTTTGTTGACCCGGGTATATGCATAGGCAGCGGGGCATGTGCAGCTGCTTGTCCTGAAAAAGATATACTTGGTCTTGTAAATGGAAGAGCAAGCCTCATTAACTCTTCACATTGCATAGGGCATGGTGCCTGTGCATCGGCATGTCCTGTGGGCGCTATCAAACTTGTCTTTGGGACAGAGACCCGCGGAGTCGATATACCATTTGTTACACCTGATTTTGAGACAAATATGAAAGGAATCTTCATCGTTGGTGAACTTGGAGGGATGGGACTGATTAAGAATGCCGTTACCCAGGGGCATGAGGCAATTGAATATATGTCATGCATGCTTCGCAGTGCGGAGAAGAAGCGGGAGGATGCACTTGATGTGTTAATAGTCGGTGCAGGTCCCGCCGGAATATCTGCTTCCCTTGCAGCCTTAAAGCATAAACTCAAATTTGCTACTATTGAGCAGGAGGATATCGGCGGCACAGTTTATCAATATCCGCGTCATAAGATCGTTATGACATCTCCTATGGAACTGCCCATGCATGGGAAGGTCAAGGTAAGAGAGACGACCAAGGAGGCCCTTCTTGAACTGTGGATGCAGGTAATTGAAAAGACCGGACTTCAAATCAGGACAAAAGAAAAGATGACAGATATCAAGCAGGATGATGACTGTTACAGGGTTTTTACAACCAGGGGTGAGTACCTTACAAGGACTGTTGTCCTGGCTATCGGGCGTCGTGGCACCCCGAGAAAACTTGGAGTCCCTGGGGAGAACCTGCCAAAGGTATCATACCGCCTGCTGGATGCAGAACAGCACAAGAACCAGCATATACTTGTGGTTGGCGGTGGTGACAGTGCGGTAGAGGCGGCGATGGCGCTTTCTGATCAGCCGGGCAACAAGGTCATCTTGTCCTATCGCGGCGAGGCCTTTGGACGTATAAAGCCAATGAATAAAGAGCGCCTGAACGAGAGGGTTGAAAAGAACACAGTCGAAGTCATGCTCAATTCTCATGTAAAAGAGATCAGCGGGAAGTCCGTAAAGATTGCTATTAAAGATGATCTCAAAGAAGTGCCAAACGACTACGTTTATATATTTGCAGGCGGTGAGTTGCCCAATGAATTCCTGAGCAAGATAGGCGTAAGAATTGAAAAGAGATTCGGGACTTAATACAAGGTCACTTTTGAAATGTACCTGCTTTTGGAGTAGAATATGCCATTATGCCTGCATATCTTGATCTGCTTCAGTCGGGTGAACTGCATAAACGCTCAGAGACCCTGACAGAGATTATCAAAGATTGTACACTGTGCCCCCGCGAATGCAGGGTAGACAGGACAAAGGATAAGCATGGTTTCTGCCGAACCGGCCTCCTGCCGGTAGTTTCAAGTTACTGCCCCCATCATGGGGAAGAACCGGTGCTTTCAGGGACAAGGGGCTCAGGGACAATATTTTTTGGCTACTGCAACCTTAGCTGTGTCTTCTGCCAGAACCACCAGATTTCTCAACCTGTAAGTACATTGAAAAGGCAGGAGGCAAGCTTTGAACGCCTTGCGGATGTCATGCTGGAATTGCAGGACCTGGGCTGTCACAATATTAATTTCGTTTCTCCTTCTCATGTTACTGCGCAAATAGTCAGGGCTATTGAGATAGCGGCCTCAAAAGGTCTTAACATCCCGCTTGTCTATAATAGTAATGGTTATGACTCCCTTGAGACACTGAAGCTTCTGGATGGGATAATTGATATATACCTGCCGGATATAAAATATGGCAATGACAATACTGCCTTCAGGTATTCAAAGTGCACAGATTATGTGTCGCATTCTATGAGTGCAATCCTCGAGATGAAGAGACAGGTTGGTCACCTGATACTTGATGATCATGGGATTGCAAAGAAGGGCCTGATAATCAGACATCTCGTATTGCCAAACGGCCTTTCTGACAGCGATGAATGTCTCAGATTTATCAGCGAGGAGGTCGGCGCACAGACATTTATCAGCGCTATGTCCCAATACTTCCCCGCCAACAAGGCTTTCAAGCATCCACTTCTTGCAAGGCCAATACGCGAAAGCGAATATGAAAAGGTGCTGGGATGGCTTGAAAAGTTTGGGCTTGATAATGGGTGGATGCAGCAATATTCAAGCCGGGATTACTACTGTCCGGATTTTGAAAGGGAGCAGCCCTTTGCCTTAGAGTAGCCGGTTTTAATCTTGAAAAAAGTTCATTAATGAAAATTCAGTTTTTAGGCGCGACTCATACCGTTACCGGATCAAAGTACTTGATTGAGCACAATCGGAGAAGAATCCTGATTGATTGCGGCCTTTTTCAGGGGCTTAAAGAGCTTCGGCTCCGAAACCGTGAGCCGTTTCCGGTTGATCCGCAAAAAATAGACAGCGTTGTTCTAACCCATGCTCATATTGACCATACGGGTTATCTTCCGCTACTTATGAGGCAGGGTTTTCGGGGTACGGTTTACTGCACCCCGGGCACGCGGGATCTTTGCCGGATTCTTCTTCCTGATAGCGGCAGACTACAGGAAGAAGAGGCCGGGTACGCCAATAGAAAGGGGTTCTCCAAACACAAACCGGCACTGCCGCTTTATACACAGGAAGACGCAGAGCGTGTCCTGGGCCTGTTCCGCACCATTCCTAATGGAACGACCTTTGATATAGGTGATGGCATAAATCTGAAACTAACCCGTTCTGGACATATCATTGGATCTTCTTTTGTTGCCCTGTCCAGTGGAAAGGCATCCATTTTGTTCTCCGGCGATCTTGGGCGCGAAAATGACCTGATCCTCCGGTCACCAGGGATTGTAACTGAAGGCGATTATCTTGTGGTTGAATCCACTTATGGTGATCGTCTGCATGACCCGGCAGATCCTCAGGATCAGATTGCAGAGATCATTAATCGAACGGCCGCCCGGAAGGGCGTTATTATAGTGCCCGCGTTCTCAGTCGGGCGTACGCAGACACTGCTTTATATCCTTCATCTCCTGAAGATAGAAGGCCGGATACCGGATATCCCCGTGTACTTAAACAGCCCCATGTCCATTAGCGCCACAGGTATCTTCTGTGATCACCCCGGCGAGCATCGTCTGAATCCGGATCAGTGCTCAGGGTTGTGCAATGTGGCCAAATATGTCAATAGTCCGGAAGAATCCAGGGCGCTGAACGAAATGTATGGCCCCATGATTATCATCTCGGCAAGCGGCATGGCAACAGGAGGACGAATCCTGCATCACCTGAAGGCATTTGCGCCTGACCCCGGCAATTCGATTATATTCACCGGATTCCAGGCAGCGGGTACACGCGGTGCGTCAATGCTTGCTAATGCAGAGACTGTAAAGATCCACGGTGAATATATTCCGGTGCGGGCAGAGGTCCATGCCGTTCACAATCTGTCGGCCCATGCGGATCAGGGAGAGATACTGAGATGGCTGTGTCATTTTCGAAACCCGCCTAAGACCACTTTTATCACTCATGGCGAGTCTCAGGCAGCGCAAACCCTCAGGGAAAAAATCGAGGGCTCCCTTCACTGGAATTGCAGAATCCCGGAATATCTTGAGATGACAGAGCTCCCGTGACTGCACTTCTGCTTTGTTCAGATATTGTATCGGAACATTTTTCCTGGCAATTCTAACGGTAACCGACCTGTATATGCTGCTTCCGATCTGTCTTTCCCGTTATTGTCTCCCTTATTGATGCCGGCCCCATTGATCAGGGCTACTCCGAAGGAGAGGCCATTGATGGCCGTGTGTCTTCATTGGATTCTCAGAGTCGCTGTATTATCCTTGCATAAAGATCTGGCAGTCTCTTAATCAGTTTGTCTGCCCCTGATACCACCACGTAATTTCCCTTGCCGAAGAGGCTCGGCAGATACTCCTGCGCGTTGTTATCTACAGTGAGACAAAACGGGATGATACCTTCCCTCTCTGCCTCTTTAATCGCCATGCGCGTGTCCTCCAGCCCGTAGCGTCCCTCGTAGGCATCAAGGTCATTCGGTTTGCCATCCGAGAGCAGAAAGAGGAGCCGCGCCCTTGAAGACTCTTTCTGCAGGATGCTCGTTGCATGCCTTATGGCAGGGCCCATCCTTGTGTAGTGATAGGGTATCAGTGAACCTATTCGCTCTCTTACACTTTTGCCGTAGGTCTCGTCGAAGCCCTTGATCTGGTAGAAGCGGCAGTCCCTGGCCGTTTTGCCGGAAAAGCCGTATATCGCGTGTCTGTCCCTGAGTCTGCTCATGGCCTCGCACAGGATCACAAGGGTCTCTTTCTCGTGATCTATGATTCTGTGCTCACCAACCCATCCGTCAGTTGACATACTGAGATCAACAAGAAACAGCACGGAGATATCACGCTCGTTTCGCATGTATGTTGCATAGAGCCTGTCTCCGGGTGTCTTGCCTGCCTCAAAATCTGAAAATGCCTCCACTGCGGCGTTAAGATCAATTAAATCCCCGTCCAACTGCCGGCTCTTGAGTGTCGCAGCAGGGGTTATCGCCTCGAACTTTTTCGTCACCTCTTTTATCACACCCTTCTTCTCTTTCAGAATGCTGTCTACTGCATTTGCGCCCGCACCTGCCGCTATAAACTCGCCGAGTCTTGATGCATCCGGGATGTATGCCCCTTTACGGTAGTCCCATTCCCGATAGAAAAACACCTTTTTTGTGTCTATTTCCCTTGCTGACGCCGCAGAATAACCATCGGCCTTTTCAATGTCTGCATCGAAGAAGGAGGTTGTCGTCTTTCGAGTCTCAGCAGTCGTCAGTTCCTCCATGTTGTCTGCCTTCTGCTCTGTATCTTCTTCAGGGTCGTCATCAAATGGCCGTGTAACGTTGATAAACTCCGCCCATGAGAGCAGCTTGTCGTAAATATTCAGCGTAAGACCCTGTTCGTTCTGATCTTCGTCAACAATGGTTTTCTTTGCGGCATATCTATTTCTGCTTTCGGATTTGGTCTGAGGCTTTTCTTCAACAGTCATTTGCGCTGGGTCAGGAGAGGTGGCCTCAGAGGCGCATATCTCATCGCGATGATAAAATCCTTCTTTTATCCTGCCGGGTATCAGCTTGCCCCACGGGGTAAAAGGTACCATGCCCCTGTATTTTTTCAGCGGCAAACCGGCATCCTGCCAGAACCATTTGATTGCCTGTGCCATCCTGAGGCTGTCTTCAGGCCCGGAGGTTATCGGCGCTCCGGTAAAAGTACCCTTGAGCGACTCTTTTAGAAATTCCTCAATCCGGTCTTCAGTCCTGTTTGTATGCTGAGGGCCTGGGCGTCTGTGGAGCAGATATTTAACAATATCCTCCCAATTACGAAAGATACCTGGAAACTCATCCTTTATAATGGGGGTTATTCTGATATTTTCTATGATCCAATAGATGTCCGCAACTAACCTGTCCTGCTCCAGCAACACGCGGTTTGTGAGGGCGGTCTTCAATGTATTAAGGCGTATCTGGCTGGAAAGATAAAAGAGGAGGAGGGTGGTAAGTTTCTCCTGACTCTCTATGTCAGGCATATCAACAATAGATACAGGCAGGAATACTGTCTCTCCGTCGCTCCAACCGAACCCATGATCAGTAAGCATTGCAGGGTGTGCCATCTTATTCAGGATTTGCAGGTATGGCCTGGGAGGGGTATCGCCCTTTATGCAGACTGCCCGCATGGATTTGCCGGCCGCCATGGAAGCCAGTATACCGAATCTCTTCAAGTGATCGCCAAGAAGATAGGGGGCCTTGCCCGCCCCCCATTTTCCCATACGCCTGCTGTAGAGGTATTGTATGGCCTTGTCTATGCCTTTTCCTACGAGATGTTCCATCTTAAAAAACGGCTTCTATGATATCCATCATCGTGCGATGAATCTCCGCATCATCTGTCAACGGCCTGACAATGGCTGCCTCGCACGCCGCCCTGACCGGAAGCCCGTTTCCTATAAGTGTGGCGGCATGTACAAGCATGCGGGTGCCGGGATACGAGTCAAGTCCGGAGTCCGCAAGCGAGCGCATCTTCCGGCTCGCTGAGACGAGCCTTGCAACGGTCTTTCTGTCAAGCCCGCTTTCTCTGGTAACGATGTCCGTCTCCGTCTCCTCGGGCGGATAGTCGAACTCAAGGGCCACAAATCTCTGACGGGTGCTCGGCTTGAGGTCTTTGAGGATATGCTGATAACCGGGGTTGTACGATATCACCAGCATAAAGTTGTCAGGCGCATGCAGCTCCTCCCCTGTCTTT
>WBZR01003671.1_pt1 | contig 13463 bp, 12 predicted proteins | sample 5204231 | NCBI WGS metagenome assembly WBZR01 (sample SAMN12412403, study PRJNA552823) | activated sludge metagenome | isolation source: activated sludge from anammox sidestream of wastewater treatment plant... | place: USA: Virginia | collected 2017-08 | reverse complement strand
GCAACGATCCTCTTCGGCAGAAAAGACCCTTATGATACCTATGAATTTCTTCGAAAGATCCAACAGGAATCGGGACTGCAGTTCATTTATTTCATCAATCTTGGAAAGTATTCAGAATTTGACAAAAACCTGGATCCCCGGAACCAGGCTATGAAAAGATTGGTGGATGAATTAAAAGAGCATGCTTCCGTAGGCATCCATCCTTCCTATTTTTCTAATGAAGAACCGGAAAAATTCAAAAGCGAGATCAACTCGCTCACTGAACTTCTTGGAAAGACAGTTACAAAAAGCAGGCAACATTATCTGAAGATCAAAATGCCTGAGACCTACCGGAATCTTTTGAGCAATGGCATTACAGAAGATTACAGCATGGGCTACGCCACTCATCCCGGCTTCCGTGCAGGCACCTGCACTCCGTTCAACTGGTTTGACCTGTTGAAAAACGAAGAGACCTCATTGAAAATTTATCCCATAACTTTCATGGAAGGCAATTTCGGAGAAGACCTTGGTTATTCGCCCGGGCAGGCATGGAATGCTATGAAAGAATCTATTGACCGGGTAAAGAAACACGAAGGATACTTTCTTTGCATCTGGCATAACCATACAGTGAATGAACGCTTTTTCTGGAAAGAATGGAAAAACATTTTTGAACAAACGATCGGAAAAATAAAGAACTTGTCTTGAAAAAAAAGAGAGTTGTAGTTTCAGTGATCAGTGACCTGGTGACCGATCAGCGGGTGCACCGGGTTTGTTCTTTCCTGCATGATAATGGATTTGAAGTTTCACTTATCGGCAGAAAGCTAAAGAAAAGCCTCCCGGTTGAAAACAGAGATTATACAGTTAAGCGGATACGGTCTCATTTCGATAAAGGGGTATTGAAATATGCCGAGTTCGATCTGAAACTTTTTTTTAAAATTCTCTTTAAAAAAGCTGACCTGTTCCTCTCCAATGATCTGGATACGCTTGTACCTAACTTTATAATTTCAAGGTTGCGTGGAAAAAAGCTGGTCTATGACACCCATGAATATTTTACGGGAATGCCGGAGCTTCAGAAGAAGCCTTTTAAAAAAAGGATATGGAAAACAGTTGAGAAATTCATTTTACCCAAATTGAAACATGCATACACAGTAAGTCAGTCTGTGGCTGATCAATATGAGAAAGACTACGGCATTCATTTGAAAGTGGTCAGAAACACACCTGTGTTGACGGAGCTGGCGCCGGAAACTTCAGAAAAGATTTTTCCTGAAGAGAAAAAAGTCCTGTTATTACAGGGTTCGGGTATCAATATGGATCGCGGCGCAGAAGAATTAATTGGCAGCATGAAATTTCTACCGGAAAAATTTTTGCTGGTGCTGATCGGCGGCGGTGAAGCCTGGAAAGATCTGAAAAAATTACCACCGGAATACGGGATCGAAAATAAGGTCAGGTTCATTGAAAAGCTGCCGCCGGAAGAACTAAAAAAATATACCCATGGGGCATATCTCGGTTTTTCGCTGGACAAGCCGACCAATCCGAATTACCGGTTGAGCCTGCCCAATAAATTGTTTGACTACATCCATGCCGGCCTGCCGGTGATAGCATCAGAGATCAAAGAAGTAAAAAAGATCGTGGATCATTACAAAGTGGGAACCATTATCAACGAAGTGACACCGGAAGCCATTGCCAAAACAATACTAATGATAGACGACGACCCGGATCAATATAAAATATGGAAAGAAAACACCTCCAAAGCAGCCTGGGATTTGTGCTGGCAGAAAGAGCAAATTGCTTTAAAAGAGATATTTGAAGTAGTGCAATCTAATATAAGCTCTGGTAATCCAGTTTTAAAAAACCTGCTTTAGTTTTTTTAAAAATAAGTATTAACTATTTGACGTAAAGTATTTACTTGTCAAATTATTTGCGAATATTTTTTCTTAAAGTGTTTAAAAACCTTTCTGCCAACCGCAGATCGGCGGTAATGATCTCGGCCTGCGCTTTAAGACCCATTCTGTATTGAATATTTTTTCTGTAATTTGTTACCAATCCTTCAGGCATCGAAATTTTTGCTATGAAGCCGCTATCGGTGGAGATTGTATTAATAAATTCTATTTCTCCTTTTACCGATCCAAATTCCTGGTAAGGGTAAGCCTGAAATTTTAAAAGTACCTGCTGCCCTATTTTCACTTTCCCAAAATTTGTCTGCGGAATTAACGCTTCTGCATAGAAATTTGAGTTGCCAGGATTACAATAACATATCAGCTGACCGCTTTTTAGTTCCTGGTTTTCCTGCAAAAAACCGGCGAAAGCTATTTTCCCGTCAACAGGAGCTCTCAACAAATACTTTTTCTTCCAATCTTCTACATTGCTTCTCATTGTATTCAACGATTGAAGAAAGATATTTTTCTGTTGTTGGATTTGGTTTTCTAATTCCGCTATTTCTTTTTGCTTTTCATGCTGTTGGCTTTCGTTGTTGATAATTGAGGAATTGATCTGTGGTAAAGTTAGCTGCCGGGCAATGAGTTTGCTTTTTTCATTCCTGTAGTCCATGGAAGAAATTACTTTGTCATTTTTCAATGATTCCTGCGCCTGGAATGTAGAATCCGTAAGTGACATGTCCTGGTTCAATAATACTTTCTGTTGCTCAAGTTCCGTATGAAGCTGCTGCAGGTATAGCATATCGGCAGCCAGCATTTTTTTCTTTCTCAGGTAAAAACCATTTTGTAAATAACTACTGAACTGCAAAAGCGACTGGGAGAAAGTTTGATGGGATGCCTGCAATTCGCCCAATTGATCAAATTTAACCGAAAGATATTGTACAACTTCATCTGCCTGGTTATTTCTCATTTTTTGGGCGATACTGTCGAGCATAGCGTCGAGCCGTATAATTTCTTCATGGCTGGCGGTGCTTTCCATAAAACCTATCAATTCATTTCTTTTTACCCATTGCCCTTCTTTTACAAAAAGCTTAGTCAGTTTGCCCGGAGTTTTTACCAGAACTTCTTTTGGCGAATTAATAGAATTAAGCAGCGCAGGAGCCGTAACTATATCCGGGTACCGGATAAACCATGTGGCGGTTAACAATACAAGGGCAATGGCAAATAAAATGCTTACGCCCCATCTTACAAGAAAGGAAGGTTTGCTGCTGATCAGTTCTGTTACTTCCGCACTGCGCAGTAGAGGACTATTGCCATTTTCAAAATCCTTTAACCCGGTGATTTCACCATTATCGCTTATTTCGATTGGCATATTTTAATTTCCCAGTTCCAGTTGATTTTTTACCAGTTCATAATACCGTCCTCTTTTAATGCTCAATTCTTCATGTGTCCCCTCTTCTGCAATTTCTCCTTCGTGCAAGACAACTATTTTTCCTGCATTCATGACGGTGCTAAGTCGATGGGCTACAACCACCACTGTTTTATCTTTAAAAAACTCCTGCAGGTTCTCAAGTATTTCTTTTTCATTATTAGCATCAAGTGAATTTGTGGCTTCATCAAAGAAAATATAATGAGGGTTTTTATACACTGCCCTTGCTATCAACAACCGTTGTTTTTGCCCGGCGCTGATTCCGTTCCCTTCCGCTCCAATCTTTGTGTTAAAACCCAATGGGAGGCTTTCAATAAAAGAAAGGATATTGGCTACTTTAGAGGCATGAAGTAATTTTTGATAATCAGGCAACTCATCGCTCACAGCGATATTTTTAGCAATGCTGTCGCTGAAAATAAATCCATCCTGCATCACGGCGCCGCACTGGCTTCGCCAAAAACGGGGACCTAATGTTTTAAATGAACACCGTCCAATTGTTATTTCACCTTTATAATCTTCATAAAAGCGGAGAAGCAGTTTTAAAAGAGTTGTTTTGCCGCTGCCGCTTATGCCCACAATTGCTGTTGTTTTTCCCTCCGGTATTTGCAGGGTAATATTTTTTAAAACCGGTTCGTTGCCTGCGCCGGGATAAGTATAGTTAAGGCGATTAATAACTATACTTTTATTTTCAGGCAATGAGTAATTAAATTGTTTTCCTGTGGGTTCTTCCTCTTCCAATTGGTGAATTTCATTGAGACGTTCCATTGAAATTTTTGCATCCTGCAGGCTTTGCATAAATCCAATCAGTTGTTCCACCGGACTGTTTAGCTGTCCTATTATGTATTGAATAGCCAGCATAGCGCCCAGGGTAAGCTGTCCCCCAATTACTAATTGAGCGACCAAAAAAGTAATAAAGATATTTTTACCCTCATTGATAAAAAATGCCCCCGCCTGCTGATATTGAGTAATGGAAAGGCTTTTGAAAGAAAGTTTAAATAATCTTGTTTGCACATTCTCCCATTCCCAACGGCGTATTTGTTCAGCGTTATGCAGTTTTACTTCCTGCATACCCTGGATAAGTTGCATGGTAATACTGTTTTCCCTGGATGCTATTTCAAAGCGTTGAAAATCCAGCTTACGGCGATAAATGAGAAAAAAACGTATCCAGAAAAAATAAAGTATGCTGCCTATTGCGAATACAAAAAAGACGGTGGAACTGTACCCCAGCAACACAAATGAAAACACAAACAGGTTAACCACTGAAAAAATGGTGGACAAAGCCGTGCCGGTTAAAAAACTTTCGATTCGCCTGTGATCGCCAATACGCTGCAGGGTGTCACCGGTTTGCTTGGTGTCAAAATAAGCAATGGGCAGGCGCATTAACTTTATCCAGAAATCAGACAAGATGGAAATATTTATCCTGGTGCTGATATGCAGCAGCAGCCGGCTTCTGATAAACTCAATCATTGTTCTTCCGAAGAATAACATCAGTTGGGCGATCAATATAATAGTGATATAAGAAAGATTCTGAGTATTGATGCCCGTGTCCACAATGCTTTGGGTAAGGAAAGGGAATACCAATTGTATCAGGCTACCCAACAATAAAGCCAGCATTACCTGGGAAAAATAACGCTTGTACGGTTTTATGTAATGCAACAAACTCCCCCAGCCTATTCCCGTACTTTGTTTTGCATCATCTTCCTGCCGGTGAAAAGCTGCGGTTGGCTCTAATAATAAAGCAACACCGGTTTGCTCGCCGATTTCATTTTTGCTGCTCAGCCATTGTTTACAAAACTCTTCTTTGGAATAAGTAATTAATCCTTTTCCGGGATCTGCAATGGTTATTTTTCTTTTATTGGCATGCTTAGTGATAATAACAAAATGATTTTGCCGCCAATGCAAAATTGCTGGCAAATTTGCTTCTGTTATAAGTTGATTAAAACTTAGCTGTACACCATTAGTTTTAAAACCGATGCTTTCTGCCGATTCTGCTATACCTAAAAGCGAAACGCCCTCTTTGCTAAAGCCTGCCGAGTTTTTCAGTTTTTCAAGGCTAATGTTTTTACCATAATATTTTGCCATCATGCGCAAGCATGTGGGACCACAATCAAGGGCATTGAGTTGGTGATAAAATTTGATTTTTTTCAATTAACTGGTAAAAATGTATTTATTTGAAATTGTTTTTTAAGAATAGCGATGATGATTAATATTATCCTAGTTTTCTATGTACCTGTTAAGCATTTCTTCAAATGAATCTCTGTTTAATGGGGAAGGCCCATTTATAATTTCTATCTTGTTATTGCAGATTAATATGTATCTTGGAACGCTTTTCAATTTTAATAGTTTTCCAAATTCAGTTTGGAACCCATTTACTAATAGTAACTGATTCCCAGTTAAATTTTCTTTCCTCATTGTGTTTTTCCAGTTACTTGCTTTTTTATCAATGGACACATAGACAAATTTCACTTTGTCTCTGTATTCTTCTTCAATCTTATGTGATGCAGGCATTGCCATCAGGCATGGCCCACACCATGAAGCCCAAAAATCTAATAAAACCGGTTTTTTTGAAGCCAACAAAGTTTTTAATAATTGACTTTTATTTTCCAATGTCAGAAATCGGGTTGAATTAAGCAGCTTTACTGGAATGACCATTTTAGAATAACGCTTGCTAAACTCTTTATAAGCAATTGCTATTCTTTTTATATAATCCTGATTTGTACAGGCTGCTTTATATTTAATTAAAATGTTCTCTTCATTTATGAATTGCTTATCAATAGTATTCGCTACAAAGTCAGTAAGAAAATAATTTCTTGTTTCTTGATCAGGAATAAATTGATTGATGTTTTCAAATGCTTCATCGAAGCTTCTTTGTCTCAATCCGTTTTTTCTTAAGTAAATATTAGTAAATGAATATATAGCTCCGGCGTAACTCCTTGAATGGCTAACTTTATGCCATTCAAAATCATCATGAAAAAGGTCTGAGTAATAATTAGAAGAGTCGCAAAACTTCCCTGAAAAAACTCCTTGCCAAACCAGGTTGCTTAAATAAAAACCTTTGATTTCATTATATGCAAGTGTATAAAAAGCACTATCAAGTTTGTATTTTTCAAAATAAACTTTTAAGAAATCCAGTCTTTTTATAAAAAGATCATGGGAGGCATTCGGGTCATTTGAACTGATAAAAGGGGCTATTTCCAAATGCCCTGTGTATAACTCCAATGAGTCGAAAAATGTAATTCTTGAAATATTTTTTGAAACGATTTTCATTGATTCGGCAACCTGTTTGGTTATAAACTGGTCTGTTATTATCTCTTTTTCTTTTTCAAGGTGCTTTATCACCAGGTTAATTGAGTCACCGGGGTATATGATTAATTGCTTTCCACTTTCACCATAGCTCACAGAAAAAATCCCGGGTTGGCTAATATAAAATGCACCGGAGAAGTGATTTGCCGGATTAACAGCAAATTCTTTTACAGGGATGTAAGTTTGAATAACCGGATCTCTTAGTGCCGGGAATATATTTACTTTTATTTTTTTACCTTTTAATCTATATGCTGATCCATATAAAAAAGCTGTCTGGCAAAAAGATTTTCCTGATGCTATCAATAAAAATAAAAGTAAGAAGCGTTTCATAATTAATTTATCTTGATTTTGGAAAGTAGCAGGCCATAGTTACGGCCCACTACTTGTAGTAAATAAAAATCAGATTCAATAAGGACATGCTCCAGAACCAGCGCAGTCAACCGTTTTGCACGTATCATCTTGCCAGCAAACAGCGTCAACAAGACATTGAGCTGCGGGTCCACTTAAAGGATTGCCTGGATCTTTGGGAAGTTCTACCGTGTAGGTTGTACCATCTGTGTATTTGAAAGTACAACTCCAGCTTTGCCCGGGAGCAAGCCCTCCTTTAATCATTTTCAACTGTTCTCTTGTCAGTTTTTTCATTTTTAAAGTTTTTATCCTGCCAATAAGCAGGATGGTTTACAATCGGCCCGGCTTCTGGTACCAGGCTCTTTTACCCCCACCTCCGGTGGGCAGGCCGCATGGTTAACCTCCTGCGGTAAGGTTTTATTTGCGGCTAAAAAATTTGGCACCTAATTTCTTTTCTTCTTACTGCTCTCATTAAATGACTTTTGTCAAAAAATATTAATTTCACTATCCCATCATTGTTCACATCTTTTATGTTGCAGCTATTCGTCATTTTATTAAAAAACCCCAATGTGCTATTCCAGCAATTCATTCAACACTTTTACTAATTCTTTTGAGCCTGGTGGTGGGGCATTTACCTTTATTATTTTCTTTTTTTTATTTGTAATAATATAACGAGGGATATCGGCAATTTTTAATTTTTTTAGAAAAGCAGAGGATTTTGGATTAGACAACAAATAAGAATCCGGGTATTGAGACAATCCTTCAAGCAGCGCCGCATTTTTCCAATTAGCAATATTTTCATCAAGGGATATATAAACAAATCTCACCCCTTTAACGCTAAACTGATTTTTTACCTTTTGTAATGCCGGCATCGCAGCACGGCAAGGCGCACACCAGGATGCCCACAAATCAATAAATATTATTTCTCCGGGGTATTGTTTAAACAATTCATTTAAAGGTGTTCCTGTTTTTTTAAAACCTTTGAATGTATATAACATATCTTGTTCTAATCCTTCATTGTAATATTCCTGGTTGAAATAGTGAATATAACTGGCATCTTTTGTTCTTTGGGAGAAATTAGAAAAATATTTTTGATACTCCGCAGTTGTTGATTGTTGCCTTATATTTTTTAAGCAAATGAATTTTACATAATCCAACAATTCATCATGGAAATATTTGGGGGCTGAATCAAATGCATTTTTATAATCAATTGTGATTGCATTTAGGCCATATTTATGAAATTTTCCATTAGCAATGATATTTTCAATATAACTATTTAACACGTCCTTATACCTGCCGGCATCAAATTTTAAAAACAAAGGATTAAAAAGCCTTTGTGAGCTTATAATATAATTCCTGTACTTTGCTGACTTGGTTTCACTATAGCATTGGATAACATTATTGATAAATGCCGAGTTTATGAGTGCCCCGTAAACATATATGTATTCATCAGAGATTTTATTTTCATTAAATAATGAATCTAAAATCTTCCATTCGGTGTCGTTTATTTTTTTGCTTTTATCAAATAATTCGCTATAGTACTGATTATTGTTCTGCACATTTCTTTTTACTACGTAGGCTTTCGGGTTATTGGGCTTAAAAGCAGAATCAGGGAATTGCCATTTTCTGAGTTCCTCATATTCCTGGTGCATTCTATTATTGCAAAATTTTAAAAATAAAGTGTCAAATTCTTTTTTCTTATCGTTAATAACCGATAGTTCTAACTTGCCGTCATGGTTTAATTTTACTACAAGCGAATCGCCCTTTTGCAAAGGAAACATTATGTTATCTTTTTTATAATGTATCCTCAATGGTATAAAATTTACGTCAGCTAATTTTATAGTATCGCCATCATCATTCGGGTAAAGAAGCCGGGTATCATTAAATTGGTTACGATATTCGATTTGTAACCCTCGCTCCAAAAAATTTTGAATGATTATAATGGATCCACTATCCTGCATGGGCTTATCATTGTTTAAACCCGCTCCGCAACATGGCTCATACATAAAAAAAACGGTGAAAAGTATAAGGTAGAAAAAGGCTCTTATATATTTATTAATTTTCTTCATATCTCTATTATTAATTAATAAAAAAGGGGCATAACGTGTACACTAAAAGCCCCTTTAAAGATGTAGTGCGATTAAGCATAGCCTGGCAAGTTCCATGGGCAATGGTCGCAGCACCATCTTGTAACTGTACCACTGTAGGCACCCTGAATATAACTTGAGCCACCATCATTTGACCACCAGGTTACGTTATCGTAACCATTTACAGCGTAGCCAAGTAATCCTTGTGTAGCTGATGCAGATTGCCCGGATGGATGCCAATTTCCATTAACTAATACACCGCATCCACTTGCGCCGCTTACATCACCTCCTTTAATCATCTTCAACTGTTCTCTTGTTAGTTTTTCCATTATTAAAGTTTTAATCCTGCTTATTGGCAGGTTGATTTACAATCGGCCCGGCTTCTGGTACCAGGCTCTTTTACCCCCACATCCGGTGGGTAGGCCGCATGGTTAACCTCTTGCGGTAAGGTTTTATTTGTAAATAAAAAGTTTAGCAATATATCCTGAGCCACCTTCCTACATTCTTTTTAGCACAAATTGTTGATAACAAAAATTATTAGTTCAAAACATTTCTTATAATAGCCTCATAGCTCTTATTGTGTTCCGCACCATATCCGATAAGCCGGTCAATTACCTGCCTGTTTTTACCAACAAATAGTATATCGGGAATTGAACCCGTTTCATACTTGGAACTAAATTCCTGTTTTAGATTTTCCGGAACTATAAGTTGTTTCCATGGCATCTTTTCAAGGGTTAATGCCTGTTGCCATTTTTCTTTGGAATTGTCAAGTGAAATATTCACTATCCGCAATCCCTTGTCCGCATACTTTTCATGAATTGTTTTTATTACCGGAATTTCAGCCCTGCAAGGCCCGCACCAACTGGCCCAAAGGATTATCATATTTAATTTAGCGGTTGTATCCAAAATTGGAGATAGATTACCTTTTTCATCCTCAAGTGCCATTACCGGCAAAACCAGGGTTTCGGGCTTTTTGTTTGCATAATCTTTTAGCTGCCTGCCGATTCCTTTTTCTAAAACAGTTGTGTTGAATCCTTCAAGCAAGGTTTCCAGTTCTCTTTTTTTTATTATTGATTTATTTTCGTCAATCTTTGAAAGAAGATATTGAGAGTTTGGAAACTGCTTTATCACACTGATATAACTATTCAATTCATCGGTTCTTTTTGAAATATCTGCATCAAGGTTCCCGAAATCCATCATTTGGGTTGCAAACAAAGCTTTTGTTTCATCACCTGCATGCACAGAATAATACTTGCTCTTACTTAAATCGCCATAAATGATAATAGTATCCTTATCGGGAATAAAAGCGTCAATAACATACTTGGTGCTGTCAGGAGAAAGGATGCGGTTATCAAAGTTAAGCTTTGTTATTCTGCTGTCATTATCAATATATGAAATACTGCAAAGTGATTTTGGTAGCTTTTCTTTTGAAATCCTAAATTCAAATTCAGTACCGCCGATTGCCGAATCTAAAAAAACATCCCATTTGTACGCCTCGGTAAAATAAAGTTTTTTAATATTACTGTTTTCAATCTTAACAAGAATTATATTTTTCTTCTCTGTGTGGCAAGAAATGAATAAATAGTTAAATAAAAATATACTAATTAATAGCTTCATGGTGTTATCAATTTATAGGTAAGAGGTTGCCCTCGTAACCGCCAATATGATTTGAATAAGGCTTTACAGAGCAGCAACCTCAATTTTGTACTATGAATTTGGGCACCGACTAACGCCTCCATTTGAAGATAATGCAACTGGCTTTTGAAAACTTGAAGTTTTACAGTATCCAATGCCAAGGCCTCCGCTGAACTCGGTTGCCCAAGTAGTACCATATACGGCACAAGAGCCATATTCTGTATGCCATACACCACTTGAATCCTGATATGTCATTGAGCAGGGGTCTCCGCTTCCATCTCCTCCTTTAATGTGTTTCAATTCACTTCTTGATAATTTTTTCATTGTTTAAAAATTTAAAATTATTAATCGGCCAGAGTTTAGGTACCTGGCTCTTTTACCCCCACCTCCGGTGGGCAGGCCGCATGGTCAACCTCCAGCGGTAAGGTTTTATTTGCAAATAAAAAGTTTGGCGCTATCCTAAACGTTTTATATTTTATACTTCCAGCACAGCTGGCGTTTTACCAAAATAGGTTTTCAAAAATTCAAACTGCCTCATATTCTCTTGTGTGCCTATATCCATAAAAGGTGATTCATTTTTTATACAGGTAAAATTCCTTTTAAAAAAATATTTTGGTTTCATTCAAATAATTACAGGCTTTATTTTTCTTGTACTAAGTTATCAAGAGTTTCACTGAAATTAGGATTACTGGGGTGTAAGGCATTACCAGTAATTAAATTTCCATTCTTGTCAAACACTACATAACGTGGAATACTTGTAATTAGTAACCACCTGGAGAAATCAGCAGTAAAATTGCCTTGTAAAAGCAAGCTATTCCTTCCAAGGCCTAAACTATTTATTTTTTCCTTCCATTTTAATCGGTTTTTATCAAATGACAGGTACACAAAATCAACTTTAGAATTGTACTTCTTTTCTAATATTTTTGAGGATGGCATTTCTTTAAGACAGGGGATGCACCAACTGGCCCAGCAATCGATTACAACCGGCTTTCCTTTAAAAATTGATTTCAATAAAAATTTGTGGCCCGCAGTATCAACTATTGTTGATAACATTGCTTCTTCCAAAGAAATTTTTCTTGTTATCTCTTTTTTCTTTTTAGTCACCAAATCATCTATAAAATAAGTGTATTTTTCATTGTTGCAAATAGTTTTAAAATCTGTTACAAGCGAATCGTAAGATGGAAAATCGTAAGGCGAACCAATAAAATAATTAAGATGATCTGTTAATAAATTATCCCTGATATTATCAGTGTAATTGTGTTTGATATAATTGTAAATATCAACCAATCCTTTGTCTGTTATAATTTGTTCAAGTTTATCTGTAAGGAAATGAAAAAATGCGGAATTGTATGCTGCGGACTGAAATAAAAGAGTTTTAAAGAATTTTTTTTCATCATTAAAATTTGCACTCTTCAATGTTTCATCATAGTAAATAGGCAAAAGGCTTTTACTGACGTTTGTTCCGATAGGGTTAACAAGGTTATTAAAATAAGCTGCAGATATTTCTGCTTCTGCCAATTGATACACAATATCCGGTATGTGGTGCCTGTATGTATAATTTTTTAGATAATCAAGCCGTTTATTATAATCCCTTGTGCCTACATTATAAAAACTGTCTAGGTTAGAACCAGCGCCTGAGAAACTAGTGCCTCCCCATTTTAATTCACCACATATATAGGCAATTGAATCAAACAAACTATATATAAATCTGTTCTTTCCGGAATACGAAAACTCATTCATCCATGGACTAGGGTAAATACCATTTATCTTATTGGATGGCTTCGGATTGATGGTTATTTCCATTGTGTCTCCGGGCATTATAATCATTTCATGCCCAAAGCCAAGCATAAACAAGGCGCAGGATGTGTCTTCAATTTCATACTGCGTGATTGAAGTACATGTTTTACCAGTTTTAGTAAATGAAAGAATCTTATGGCTATATAACAGTTCATTAAATCCCTTTGTGTTGATAGGTTGTGTTATTTGGAGAAAAAATGAATCCTTAAAAAAACTTGTCATTTCATAATGTAGAATCACAAAAAGCGGCTTTGAAGCCATTGAAATGTTACAATTGATAAAAGAAAAAATTAGTAATATTATCCTTTTCATATCATTTTACGTGTTATTTAGAAAAAGAGGGGAGGTTTTCTCCCCTTAAAATAATTAACGACAATCTACATCTGTGCATTCATCGTGTGCCCAACAGAAATTGTCTGCCTGTTGCTGACACCAGTCTGCCGAACCTGAGCATGATGTTGATGAGGATGACCCTTTTTGATAACCAGGGGCCCAACTCCAGTAACAGGTAACATTTCCGCCACTTCCATCTCCGCCTTTAATGTTCTTTAACTCATTTCTTGATAATTTTTTCATTGTTTAAAAATTTAAAATTATTAATCGGCCAGAGTTTAGGTATCTGGCTCTTTATCCCCACCTCCGGTGGGCAGGCCGCATGGTTAACCTCCTGCGGTAAGATTTTATTTTTAAATAAAAAGTTTAGCAATATATCCTGAGCCACCTTCCTACATTCTTTTTAGCACAAACTGTTGATAACGAAAAATTAGTGCAAAACATTTCTTATAATAGCCTCATAGCTCTTAGTGTGTTCCACACCATATCCGATAAGCCGGTCAATTACTTGCCTGTTTTTACCAACAAATAGTATATCGGGAATTGAACCTGTTTCATACTTGGAACTAAATTCCTGTTTTAGATTTTCCGGAACTATAAGTTGTTTCCATGGCATCTTTTCAAGGGTTAATGCCTGTTGCCATTTTTCTTTGGAATTGTCAAGTGAAATATTCACTA
>WBZR01003670.1_pt1 | contig 13464 bp, 7 predicted proteins | sample 5204231 | NCBI WGS metagenome assembly WBZR01 (sample SAMN12412403, study PRJNA552823) | activated sludge metagenome | isolation source: activated sludge from anammox sidestream of wastewater treatment plant... | place: USA: Virginia | collected 2017-08 | reverse complement strand
ACTGCGCCAACATGGCCGCCGGGCTCATGGTGGCCCAGTTCGCCAAGTTCCTGCGCAGGCTGCCGGTTGATGTGGACATCCAGTTCAACCTGCTGAGCTGCGAGTTGAGCATTGGCGGCGATGGGGCAGTGCCAAACCAGGGCAACTCTGGACACACGCCGACGACAGAAAGAATCGGAGTCAACTCCGCCTGACTTACGCCGGTTACCCATGACCCCGGTGCCGCGCTGCCATGCGCGGCATCGGGATCACGTCCTACTTGCAGGCTCAATGAGCCTGGCATTTTCTTAGCTATCAGAACTTGGCGGATAGGGACGGAGAGGGTTGTCGCGGTTCAAAATGGAGGTTGATCTACTGAAAAAAGGGCTCGAAGACACCCAATCCGAAAACGCGCCCGCATGCGCTTCGGGTCGGCGAGTTCCCAAGAGCGTCAAAACTGGTCAAGTATCGAGTCCGGAGTCCGAAGCGTCTTTACTTGAAGGCTCTGCTTTCGCACGCTCTCCGGTACGAGAGCAGAGAATCGCCCATCAACTCGGCTTTGCCATCTAAGCGATTCAAAAAACAACCTCAAACATGCGAATGCCGCATGATTGGGGCGAAAGTCATGGCTTAAACAACGAACCCGCGTGTGTTTCCTTGAGAGTGCGGTCAACGAAGGATAGACTAGAAGCTCGACTCCTCGTCAGAATGCCTCTTGGCACGGAGTCAAAGGGCCTTTTATGGAAGCCGATGCCGATCTTGCCCGTCGTGCTGCAGGTGGCGATACCAATGCGACGGCTGCACTGCTTGAACAGCATCTCCCTCAACTCCGAAAGAGCATTGCCGGGCAGATTTCAGAGTTGTGGCGAGCCAAGCTCGACGAAGACGACATTCTTCAGATCACTTGTCTTGAGGCGTTTCTGAGCATCGACCGATTCGCCTCGACTGGGCGTGGGTCATTTCTTGGATGGCTTCGCACCATGGCGATGAACAATCTGCGCGACGCGATCGAGGGCCTTGAGGCGGCGAAACGCCCCAATCCGCGACGGCAGCTACAAGGGGGCAGAGGAGAAGATTCCTACATCGCCTTATTTGAATATCTTGGCGGTACGACAACGACGCCGAGCAAGGCTGCGGCTCGCAAAGAGGCAAAGGTGGCTCTGTTGGATGCAACATCCAAGCTTCCGGAAGAATATCGGCGGGTCATCATGTTCTACGACCTCGAGGACCTACCCATTGACGAGGTCGCGGCTCGAATGAGCCGTACGGCGGGGGCCGTGTACATGCTACGTGCTCGTGCATTAGAGCGTTTACGTGAAATGCTGGGAACTGGGTCAGGCCCGCTCCCTGGCTAAGTGCGAGGTCCCTCCTCGCGGAATGGGTGTTGCAAGGGCAAGAATCAATATGCACGCAAGAGGCCCGAATGAACCCCAATGGTGAAACGAGAGAAGAGCTCAAGGGCGATCGGGATCGCGCGATCGTGGAAAACGCCCGCCGTCAAATCGAAGCGGCCAAGCTGGAAGCAGAAAATGCGACAAGAGCTCCTCGGTCGCCGATGCAGAGCCCTGATGCCGACGCAGCCTCGGGGCAGCTTCCCGATTCATTCTCCGGTTATGACCTAGTACGGCAAATTCACCGCGGAGGTCAGGGCGTCGTATATCAAGCAATTCAGCGCACGACGAAACGCAAAGTCGCGATCAAGGTACTCCGTGACGGGCCGTTTGCCGGACCACGGGACAAAGCCAGGTTTGAGCGTGAGGTACAGATTCTCGGGCAGCTAAGCCACCCCAATATCGTCGGCATTCATGACAGCGGCGTTGCGGCGGGCAACTTCTTCTATGTCATGGATTACATCTCGGGGCAATCGCTCGACGTCTTCATGGCAAGCCGAGCCCGCTCGATCGACGAGACGCTGCGATTGTTTGCAGAGATATGCGAAGCAATCAGCGCGGCGCATCTTCGGGGAGTCATTCACCGCGACTTGAAGCCCGGCAATATTCGAATAGACCAGGATGGTAACCCGCACATTCTCGACTTCGGGCTAGCCAAAACCGTGATGGGTGAGGCGACCGATGGATCGCATGCACAGGTGATGTCGATGACCGGGCAGTTTGTTGGCTCGGCACCCTGGGCCTCTCCGGAGCAGGCAGAGGGGATACCCGGCAAGATCGACATACGGACCGATGTCTATTCGTTGGGCGTCATCCTTTACCAAATGTTGACCGCCCGGTTTCCTTATGAAGTCGTGGGCAACATGAGGGAGGTACTCGACAATATCCTCTCCGCTGTACCTATTCGACCGAGCACCATCCGAAAGCAAATCAACAATGAGTTGGAGACAATAGTCCTGCGGTGTTTGAGCAAGGAACGGGAGCGCCGGTATCAATCCGCCGGCGAACTTGCCCGTGATATTCGGCACTATCTCGCTGGAGAGCCCATCGAAGCCAAGCGCGATAGTGGTTTCTATCTTCTCAAAAAGTCGTTGCTACGACATCGTGCCCAGATAGTCACAGGTGTAGCGTTCTTGTTGGTCCTTCTGGTGGTCAGTACGGTCTTTTTGTGGCGCGCTGCCAAGAGCGACCAGCAGAAAGCTGATTTGGAATCACGTCGAGTCCTCGCCGATGCGTGGAATCTTGCACGCGAAAGAGTTGATCTCAATGGCTCGCTCAAGAAACTCAATGAGATAGCTCCTACGCAGGCAAACTCGGTTGATTATTATCTCGTCAAAGCGGCTGTTACATCTCGGCTTGCGCTCGAAGCGCGAATTGAAGAAAAAGCGGTATTGACTAATCAAGCTATCGGAGAATTCCAAAACGCCCACTGTGCCGCGGGAGGAGTGAAGTTTTGGGATGGAACTGCGGTCTTGAATTCGTTCTCAGGGAGCCAGGCAGTTGGCTCAGCCTCCGCCCTCCGAGCGGCAGCCGGTCTAGTAATGTTAAATGACTGGGGAACTGATACTCAGCAGGCCAAATTGGCTGATGACGCTTGCAAGCTTTATTCAGCCGCTGAGCAAATCGAGAATCGGATGGGCAGGTCTGCAGTTGCTGTGTGGGATCCGGTACCACCAGCGTATGACCCGAGCCGTGACTCCCTTTCCAAGAAAAGGTTGCGCGGGGAAAGCCCTGTCGAGGCGATGCAGCGGGCGGATAAGAACGCTGAGATTGTTCGCCAAATCACAAGTCCTGTGCAATCATTGGTTAGAGGGCAGAAGCAGTCTCTGGAATCAAGGTACGTCACAGAGTTGCTTTTTGACGACTTGTTCGTATTGAACCAAGAGCTTCACTGGGTGAACAATGAAAACCTTGTTACGAATGTTTTCCAGAATCCAGTGGATGAGCACCAATGGACGATCGACCTAAATAAAAACGCCCGATGGCACGACGGATCCCCACTGACGGCGGAGGACGTTGAGTTCTCATGGAATGCCTTTCCGTGTGATGCTGAGAATCGTTTGGAGTCTGTGACGGCCGATGGCAAGTACCGCGTCCGGATCGTTCACAAGGATGTTCGCAATACCGCGACCCAGGATATGCGCATCCCGGTATACCCCAAACACATTTGGGCATCTCTGGCATCACCCGACAAGATCGCGGCCTTCAAGATGTTGGACAAGGGTCTTCCAAGTAAGCCGATTGGCAATGGTCCTTACCTGCTGGAAAGTATCGGGGATTCGCGAGTAGTTCTTGCTCGCTGGGAGGAGTACTACGGCAGGCAGCCGGTGATGATCCACAGAATCACTTTCGAAGTTGACTCAAGCAGGAGCAGCCGTGCCCGGAAGCTGGCCGAAGGACTTGTCGATACGAATGAAATGAAGGCAGAGGAATACTACTGGCATGTAAACGGCGCTTCGTTTGCCGACCACATAACCAAAGTCCGACACGATAAATATGAATATGACTTCATATACTGGAACCTGCGTGGGTCGAGCCTCTTGGCCGAGCCGAAGATTCGAAAGGCAATCGCCCACGCGGTTGATCTTCCGACGCTTCGTCGATTCTTGTATTGCGACGTCTACGATCAATGCCTGGGAATTTTTCAGGGGCAGGCCAGGGCGGATTCTCATTCCGCGGGCGACGTTGGCTACGATCCGCGCCGTGCCATAGAACTGCTTACCGCCGCGATTGCGAATGAGAACAAGGTAAGAGATTCTTCATCGAGAATCGCCGGAGAAACACAACTGAGGGTCAACTTGCTGGTTCCTACCGAGAACATATCACCGCGCCTGGCCGCGCGCCTATTGCGAGAGCAGGCTTACGCGATAGGAATCGACATTCGATTGTACGAGAGGCCTTACAGCGATTGCAGTAAGGCATTCGAAAAGGGGGTTGAGGAGGTGAGTGGCTCATCAATCGTCTTTCATGGTTTCTACTCCGGGGTTCGGCAATTTGGCGATCCGGCCGACGACGCTGAGCGTTGGCAGTGCAATGGCAAAAAAAACCTTGGGAGATACTGCAACTCGGACGTCGACAACCAACTTGAGAAGGCAGCAACTGCCATGGAGTCGGACAAAAAGGGGGAATACTACCGCAGTGTTCAGCGGATTGTCTTTGACGATCAACCATACCTCTTTCTGTGGCAAAAACCGAGCCTATGGGCGTTCAATGATCGCCTTCGCGGCGTCAAGTTCAGCAACATGGGCCCAGCCCTGTTTTATCCTGGCGCTCGGGCATGGTGGGTTGCCGCCAAGTCGCCTAACTGAAATCCAGTCAGCGACCCGCGCTTAGCGGCCACTTCAATACCCCCTTTGCTCATGACCCAGGTTGAAAGCGGCCTGGGCGTCTTCATCGGCCTAGTCGGGTTGCCAATAAATCACTTCCAGATTTCCGTGAGTGATTCTCTGCCCCTCCCGCTCTTGAGCCGGGCCAGTTGAGAAAAACTGGCGTGGACTCATAGATCTAGTACGGGAGGTACTGCCGTGACTGTCCTATGCGATAAGAACTCATCTACGCGTACGAATCCATCAAGGCTCAGTTTCGTCGGCCGCCGTCTCGTACGACGATTAATCGACGACGACAGCACTTTTCTGCGACGAGTGAAACACGATCCCCGAACTGGCCCAGTCGCCGATCGACTAATTCAAGATTACCGTGAAGAACTCTTGGAGAGTCTGCGGCAATGCCTGGAGGAATCTGCCCATCACAACGATCAGGTCGCACCGACGGACGGCGAGCCTGCAGCCAATTGGCTCTCAAGGGCCGCGGATGCTCGATTGCGAAACGCTGCGACTGCGCAATCGCCGGAAGATAAGAGCGGATTGCCTTTATTCCCTGCCCCGGGCGGGCTTGTCCGAACCGTGTCCAACGCCGAAAGGCCTCCCCTCTTCTCGCTCTCAACCGAGGAACGCGGTTCTGCCATCCCTCCCGGGGATCCTCCACGGACTTGCTCGGCTTCGGCGGGTGACTTCCGGCCGGAAATCCGCCGGGACCGCCGACTGCTGCGACGCCTGATGTTGGCTTCGAGTCTGGCAATTGTCGTGACCCTTATGTGGGCGGTCTGGAGCCTTGCCCTATCTCCTTGAGAGGGTCGCGGAGTTTGGAGGGCGGGCGGTGAGGTCCGGCGCAAGTGTGGCCGTCTGTGCAGGTTACTGAACAACCGGTTGCATCGAGCGCCGAAGGGCGGACCCCCGCCCGCAGCTAATTTCCTTACTATGGCAGCCAGCACTTGAAAAACCTCCCTGTTTGCGATATCTTTGACATCGCCCTTCTTGAAAATGTCTGCTGAACTCTCAAACGACGCGCCGGGTCTGCCTTGGGCGTACCAAAGGGAGACGTAACTCTTCTGCCGCGTGCAATGCCGGCGTGGGGCATGGGCCTGTTGGGCTTGGTTTAAGACCAATGGCGAGATAGGGTATCTCCTGCACTTCATCCGAAAGGTCTTAGGCGGAAACCCTTGCCGACTTAGGCAATGGAATGAGGGTATGATCCGAGTACTCGGCTTTGTTGCCTGCTTTCGCGGGCTGGGCGCCATCATTGCATCTCGTTTGTTCTCGCAACGCCTCTTCACACTCTCATCGACAAAGCCCGGGCTCTACCAAGTATCCCTACGTCAAGGATCAAGGCAGAAGTAGGATTAGGAGCCTCATAATGAGAGCGGACTCTTTACACGCTGTGAGATACTCGACTCCTATGGTACGAGGCTGGATAGGCTCTGCGGGTGTGGCTATTGGGGTACTGACGGTCGCATCGTCAAGCCTGCCCGCTCAACCCGTAAGCGGTGGGCTAAAGCTCTGGCTCAAAGCAGACGCTATCACCGGCCTCGCCGACGGTGCGAATGTCGGCACTTGGGTTGATTCGTCGGGGAACGGACTGGACTTAAGCCCATCAGGTGCGCCGCCCACGTGGCATGCGGCCGTTCTTAATGGCCAGCCCGTAGTGCGTTTTGCTGGCAACAATGCAATGAGTAAGACTGGCGTTTCAGGAGCCTCCTTCACTTCAAGCGACCAAGCAACAGTTTTCTTGGTCATGCTACAGAACAGCGCCGACGTGTTCAATTCAGCCTACGGCTGGGGTGACGGTTCGAACCGATTCGTGCTCCACGCGACCTTTGATGATTTGCTCAGTTTTCAGCACGGCGTAAGCGGCGGGACTGGAGGCGTAGTCCAGCCGGGCAGTTGGGACAATCTCTATCATCTTCTTGAGATGTACAGGTCTGTTTCGCAGGCCGAGATTATGATCGACGGAGTTATGAGCTTTCAAACATCCCCACCGGGGGGCACGCTCAATACGAATGCCATTTCAATTTTCTTTCTGGGCACGGATCAGTTCGGTAATACGCTGACGGGCGACATCGCGGAGCTCCTGGTCTACAACCGCGTGTTGGCAATTGAGGAACGATGCCAAGTCGCAGCGTATCTTGGATCGAAGTACGGACTCCCCTACGGAGTCGGCCGTTGCGACTGTAACAACAATGGTCGGCCGGATGGTCAAGATGTCCATGTCGCCGACGGCGGACCCTGTACTACGCCTCCCGATCCACTCCCTGCGTTCTGCACAATGCAGCCCGCTGCACCAGAATGCAACTGCTCCGATGATTGCAATCTCAACGGCGTTCCCGACGAATGTGAGCCTGATTGCAACGACAATGGCGTGCCCGATAGCTGTGAGCCGAATGAAGAAGATCGAGATTGTGACGGCGATGGAGTCTGCAACGGCGTCCAGATTGTGGGTTGTCCACCGAACACGCCATCCTGTGCCGACTGTAATGCCAATGGTATTCAGAACAGCTGCGAAATAGCGACTGGCGCACCAGACTGCAATGCGAACGGGATACCGGACGAGTGTGATTCGTTTCAGCAGATTGTCTATGTTAACGCCAGCGCAACGGGAGCAAACAACGGAGAATCCTGGGCGGACGCGTTCGTCCACCTCCAGTCAGCAATTGCGCTGGCAAGTTCATGTGGGACTGCTCAGCAGATTTGGGTCGCCCGTGGAACATACATGCCGGACGGTGGTAGAATCCCTTTCGGCGGCTCACACACAGCCGGCAACCTCAGCCAAAGCGCAACGTTCAACCTGATTAACGGCGTCGCGATCTACGGGGGATTCCCCAATACTGGCAACCCCGCCTTGATCGACCGCAACCCCACAGACAATCCGACCATCCTAAGCGGCGACCTAAAAAGTGATGATTTGCCCGGGTTCAACAATTACGTCGACAATTCTCATCACATCGTGACTTTGATTGGTACGATGCCCCCAACCACACTTGACGGCTTTAGGGTTTACCACGCCGACGCCCGCTCTTCGGCAGATTACCGCGGAGCAGGCCTCAACTACTCAGGCACCGGACTTACAATCCGCGCATGCTACTTTCAAGAGAACATCGCTGGAATGGGAGGAGCCATTCACAATGCGGGGGCACTTTCCATAGCAAACTGCATAATTGATGGCAACCAAGCTAGTAACGTTGGCGAGGGGGTCGGCGGAGGCATTAGAAACGCAACCGGCAGCTCCTTAACAATTACGGATTGCACCCTGGTAAACAACCGCTCAGCTATTGGCGGTGACGCAATACGCAATGACGCGGCCGTATCGATTACAATCGACAATTGTACGTTCAGCGGCAACGCCCATACTGGTAGCGTATTTCCAGGGGTGTTCGGCGACACCGTCGGTAGCAATAACGTCGGCACGATGACGATCACGCGAAGCATGTTCATGTCCAATGGCGCATCGCCAGGCGCCACAGTTGCGTGCAACACCGGCGGAACGGTCGTCATTACTGATTCGCAATTCCTTGCCAACGGTGCCGGCATTGGAGGCGGTATTCGGCTGAATGGTTGTTCGACAACGCGCGTAACTCGCTGTGAATTTCGGGAAAACCAGGCCACAGACGGGGGTGCGATTCGACACTACAGCCTTCCAAGTGCTACGACTATTATTAGTGAATGCACCTTTACGCGCAATGCTGGCGGGAGCGCATTATTCGTTGATGGCGGGTCACCAAGCATCATTAATTGCGTTTTTCAAGGCAACAATAGTTCATCGGACGGTGGTGCAATTCACTTTTATTCACCGAGTACCGCCTTGATTATGAACTGCGTGTTCAGTGACAATAGGTGCGTTCAAAACGGAGGGGCGGTCAAGACCAAGGGCGACGTGCGGATGATTAACTGCACGATTTGCCGAAACCACGCCGGAGCAAGCGGTAGCGGCATCCAGGCGGTCGATGGAAATCCATTCTTGTCAAGTTGTGTAATTTGGGACAATACAGGAGCAATGCCGCAAGTCGGTATTAACAACTCTTCCCCGAACATATCTCACTCTGATGTTCAGGGGGGCTGGACTGGTACTGGAATCAGCAATGTTGACCTAGATCCCTTATTTAAACGCGCGCCGGGTCCGGGTCAAGATACGACTTGGTGGACGAGCGATGACGACTATGGAGACTTGCGCATTCAATCGGGCTCACCTTGCATCGACACCGGCGACAGCACGTCTGTCCCCGCCGACATGGCCGACCTTGATAATGACAGCGACACGGCGGAGCGAACTCCGTTTGACCTCGCGGGCAATTGGCGTTTTCAGAACGACGCCATCACACCCGATACGGGACTCGCCGATCCTCCAGACTACCCGGCCGTCGTCGATATGGGTGCCTACGAGTTTTCCCGGCCGGATTGCGACGGCAATGGAATCCCTGACGAGTGCGATGCTTCCTGCGCTGCCCATGGCGGCGCCTGTCAGACGGCATATCCAACTCAATGCGGCCAGATCACCGACTGCAACGGTAACAACATTCCTGACACCTGCGATATTCCAGGTGGAGTAAGTTTCGATTGCGATGGCAACGGTATTCCCGACGAATGCGAAGCGCCGCCGAATACGACGCTCAGTCTCTGGGTCGGCGGCGTAGCCTGTGCTACTCTGCCGGCTGTGCGCGAGTGCTGGAGCGACGCTGCCAATTGGTGCCCGGACACCCTCCCCGACAACAGCGGCGGGCAGATGTTCGAGGTGACCATTCCCACGGTGTTGCCAGCCTCCACGGTGACCCTCGACATTTCGCCCACCATCAACCTACTCGACATCGATGTCGGCGCTGCCATTGAGGTCAACGATGCCAGCGGCGCTAACGTCAGGACCCTCGCCGTGGACGGACCCATCACGAATCTCGGCATCCTCCGCGCAACCGATGGCGAACGATTGGTCATCGACGCCCCGCTGATTAACCAACTTGATGTGAATCCGGACTGCATGATCCGTGCCGGAGGCCTTCTCGAAGCAACCGATGGTGTTTTCAACGACCCGTCGAACCCCGATTCTCCTACGGCCAAGAGCATTCTCGAAATCAATGGGAGCGTCGTACTCGGCGGGCACGCTCGTACCATCGGGGCAAATTCTGAGATTCACCTAATCGGCGGCGCTGAACTCATTGACGTTTGCGTTGAGGGTGTCATAGTCCCCGATGGCCAGGCCGGTGGCTTTGCTGGCACGATCATCAACTCCGGCCGGCTTGGTATAGCACCCGCCGGGGCGGCGTTCGCTGTTTTGGCACCTATGGGGAGCAACGAGACGCTGGAAGGCGATGGCGGCGACGACGACAGCGTTACTCTTGGCGGTCAAGCGGCAGCCCGATTGGGAGACTTCAAGGCAGCCTTTACAAACGCCGCCAACCACCGCATCGACGGGGCCGGAATCATCTTCGGCGGAATGACTAACATGGGCGTCGTTGATGCCAATCGCGCAGACGCCCAGCACTTGATTATCTTCCCACCAGGCCTGAAAGTTAACGACGGAATGCTGCGGGCCACGAATGGCGGCGTCCTGCGCATTGCCGACAACATTACCGGAAGCGGCAATATCTTGGCCATGGGCGGCCGAGTCATCGTTGTACCCGGCGTTTCCGTCTTGTGCGACGATATCGACGTTCCCCCGGGCAGCGTCAGTCACCTGGACATCGGCGTTAGTCCGCCCGGTGCCGCGACTGTCACCGCCTCAAATCTGAACATCACAGGGGGGATCGTCAACATTGCGGGAGGGTCGATTGTCACACTCACTGGGACGGCGTCAGTTTGTCCAGCGGCAAGCCCGCCCGGTAGCGTGGCCGAGTTGCATCTCAACAACGCAACACTCAATGCAGGAAACCTCGACATTTGCGACGGCGGCGTACTGACCGTGGCCAGCTCGATCACCCTGTCGGGCTCATTTTCGAATGCCATGACCGATGGAACTGCTACGCCGGACCCGGCGCAGTCGCATTGGTCATGGGCGGCCGGCTCGAGTTTTGTAATGTCCGGCGGTCAATCGCCGAATCTGACGGCGGGTTCGCTAATGGGCTGGGCGCGACTGGAGGCGGCAAGTGACGATGCCGGACCCTCCGGCGGGACGAACAACTTCAGATTTGCCAATATTGTCTTGACGGCTGGAGCGCATGTGAGCCTGGTCGATTTCAATGCCAATGGCACGTCCAGCCAGGGCGAGGCGGTGTACTGTGAGAATCTGAATCTGGGGAGCGGCAGCGTGCTAAACCTCAACGGTTTAAGCCTGTATCGCAGTCAGCCGACGCCGCAGCAGGTAACGCCAGGGCCGTTGGATGGCGGGACGGTCATCGATGAGCCGCGGGGCATCAGTGGCGATTGTAGCGGTGACGGTGTCATGAGTGAGGCCGACTTAGACTGTTTCATCGAGGTCCTGCTCGAATTAGACACCAATCCTGCTCATGTACTCCTAACGGACCTGAACTCCGACGGCGTTGTCGATGGCCGCGATGTACAAGTGTTCGTGACAAATGTTCTGGGTGGCTGATTATTGGCGGCCGGCACCTCCGGGTACTGAACCGATTGCCATCCAGAGGATTCGTTGACCGCACACTCCGGCGTCCGGGGTTGTCGTCCATCTGAGAACCTAGTCGCATGCAGGCCGCGTTACGTGTCGATGCACCTCTCATGCTCCGCCAGCCAATTCTTCAGCGTCTCAACCCGATAACACACTCGCGCCCCGATTTGGACGCGTGGGAGTCCAGCTTCCGCCGACATTCGATGAAGATGACGCCCAGAAACGCCGAGCATCTTCGCAGCCTCGTTTGCCGAAACGACGAGCCGCCTGTCTGGTTCGGGCTGTTTTTTCAACACAGTCGCTGATAGGCGTCGCAACGGCGAGGTCGACGGTTGAAATTCGCCGCACCAGTCGCTTCCCCTCGTCATCGGAAAGGCGGACATATCCGCAGCTTCCACCCTACGCATCTGCGGCGATGGCTTGCCCGTAGTCGGCGGGAAGCGCCGACAATGTCCGATCAGAGAATCTCCGGGGGTGGGTCCGGTCACCATTTTAATCTGAAAGAACTGGCAGTGCTGACAGGTGCTCATGATACACTCCTCTCAAGATAGATCTCGAATCCTTGATGGCACGACTCGGAAATGAAATGTGTCGAGTGGAAGACCCGCCACCAGTCCCACCATTATGTTCGATGTTTTCTTCAATCAAAGCCTGTATTTCAGACGGTCGAAATCTCAGAATGCTCCGAGCGGATCGCAAGACCGAAGGCCGCTTCACCTGCATCAGCAAACGAATCGTTCCTGCCGGATTCGGATGGCTATTCCGCCCCTATAGATGGATCACTTCCGCTGTGGTTAGGAGCCACTCGCATCCCAAAAAAACCTGTCGTCCATTCGGTCCATCAGAAGACATTTGACTATCCGTCATTCTTTTCGAAACCCGCGTAATCGATTCGACTCAACGGTATGGGAACTCCTTCAGTAGCCCGAGTGTGAACAAATCGCTCGGCCGATTCGGCAATCCCTTCAGGCCCACAGCGCGACCAACCCGCATGCGACACAGACTCCGTGAATTCACGGAGCAGATGGGGCATTCCTGGGAAAGACGACGACCAATCCCTTTGATCCTGATTCAATCAGCAACTCTGCCGGAAGGTACGGAAGCCAGCGCCGCCGCGAACACTGAGTAACTCATGCAGACAATGCGTGATCCCGATGCCGCGCCAACTTGTGCGGCATCGGGGTCCCACCCTTCTTGCGGAATTGAAGGCCGATACATTTTCTTAGCTATCAGAACTTGGCCAACGAGATCAGAGGGGTAGGCCAATTGACGGACTGACTGGGAACGTAGTGCCCTCGCACGTGCTGGGAATGAGCACCGTAGATTTTGTGCCCTGTGACCTTCACCACAGGAACCGACAACCATCGCCCACATATCAGTGGAGTACGTGGTCTGACATAAAAACCGGCCGGAATGCTTTCTTAGTGCCTTCTTTGTGCTGCCGCTGATTCCCGAATACGCACATACACATGCGACCCTCGCCCATTCATGAAGTTACCTGTCTTCGTCAAAGCTGTGGCCATGAGCATGCCTCCGAATGAGAACTGTATCCGATCGCATGCTTGGCTTTACTCAAGTCAATCTCCAGACTACTGGGGGCGTTTTCTGGCTGCACAATCAAAAACCATGCGGCGGAGACTCTGGTTTGTCTGGGGGGCAGCGCACTGGCGCGAGCAACTCAATTAATTCTCGCTGCCCCTACGGGTAGGCTCTTCCTATGCTCGATGGATTATTCACGATGTTCTGCGCAGTTTTAGCAATCACATTTCTCAGGCTTCCGGAGTGTGCAGGCAATTGATAATAGGCAAACGATACGTCTCTCGGCCATTGGACTCCTGGATCAAACTCACGAATGAACTTCTGCAGCGCTGCCTCAACCAATTTTGCAAACCAGCCCATATCAAATCGATGGGCCTGACTGGAGCCACGAATCTTATGAGAATAAAATCCGGCCGGTGCAAGAACCCCCAAGTGTATGGACTTAGCTTTGAGCATTGGTTGTGTGTGATTTGAATAGCCCAGTTCCTTCAGTCGGCACCGAGTAAAAAGGTACACAAGGAAATAGCGGATTAGCTGCACTGTAGCGTAGAGCGGAGTATTGAGCTATAACCGAATTTCGTTGATGGTGGCGGGATAAAAAAAGGCGGCGTACTCTCGGGACTTGTTCGAGGTTCCGAGCCGCCCACGATGGGCAGAGGAGTACGCCGATGCA